>JAESGR010000484.1_pt1 | contig 28487 bp, 26 predicted proteins | sample 9269771 | NCBI WGS metagenome assembly JAESGR01 (sample SAMN15739572, study PRJNA653492) | algae metagenome | isolation source: Chroococcus sp. CMT-3BRIN-NPC107 and co-occurring heterotrophs from well... | place: USA: Clark Mountains Wilderness, California | collected 2010-04-18 | reverse complement strand
GGAAGTAGCCGCGGCAACGGGCATAAATCTTCTGCGCACGATCAACTTTCTTGGCGGGAAAATGATTGCAAAAACAAGAGTTTCACGATTCAAGGGACTTGCTCCTTGAATTGGGCAACAGTATCGGACCCTTTTTGAGCCGTTTTGTGAAGAGTTAAAATGATTGTTAGTTTTCAGAAGTAAGGAGATAAACAAACGTGTCTATTGCTTTAGATTTGAAGCGCGAACTTTTACGACATCTTGTTGCAACGCTCGCATTTCGCGGTGGTATTGCTATTACAGATGCACCAGACGGATTCACAGAGTTTCGGGCTGATGATACAACGCGAACAGCCGGAGAGATTCTGGCGCATATAGGCGATTTAATTCAAGGTTCGCTTTATCTGGTTAAAGGCGATTTCGTTTATTTGCAATCGCCCGCTCAATTGTGGAGTGAAGATGTAGAGCGATTTTTTACTGCTATCAGAGAATTTGATTTATATCTAGCTTCCGATGCGCCGTTGGCACAGCCGATAGAGAAGCTTTTGCAGGGACCGATTGCCGATGCGTTAACTCACGTCGGACAAATTGTGATGCTGCGACGCTTGGCAGGAAAACCTATACGGGAGGAAAGTTATTTTACTGCTGAAATTGCAGCCGGAGAGGTTGATGAAAAATACTTCCAAATAAGCCGTTAAAGACTTAGTAAAAAAGCATCAAAAACGCCCCATTACGCACAATCAAAGCGTGTCATAGTAATCCGGGCGGCGCCCATCAAAAACTCCTCCATATTAAGAACTATTACGACGACGGACGAAGTTGTCTATTCTATTACGGGCAGTGATGGCAAAGGCTGGTTTGAGATCTCCAAAATTGTAGGTGTCAGTGACGGAGACGTTACGCTTTTTGAAGGTCGGGGTTGGATTCACTCGTCGTTGCTTGATTTAAGTGTGGCGGGTGGTATCCATAAACTGCGTGCTCTTCCAAATAAAAATACTCGTGTTGTAAAGAACCTGACTGGTGACGCAAGCGAAGCCCGACCTCTTTTCCTGCCAAGGAACTTGGATGAAAATCAAATCAGGTAAAGCAATCGGTTGGCTTTCCCGCGAAGGTCAGTGCGCTAACCCGCTGACGACTTGCGTATAGAGAATAAAAAGTTATGCGAAACGTTCGGGCTAATGACAAGTTATTAATCAGCATGAGGCTCTTAAAATTAACATTCCCTTTGCAGACGAGCGGAAACGGGAAGGAATACGAATGCAGATGTTATCACCAATAGTATAAAAGCCTTTGGTCATTTTTCCCTGTCTGCCACCGGCATAAACTTGTAGTTAAAAAGGAATGGATGGCTAGCCCCTGGTTTAAAAAGTTATCAGTTTATATTTTGTTCTGTTGGCTGGTAATTTTATTCGTTAACCGGGTTGATTATATTGTTTTATGTTCTTTGGTTAATTGTTGATGACTTAATTTATTATCCCCGAATTTTATCCTCTTAGAATTTCTTTAACTATTTATATTCAACTTTTATTAAACAAAAAATTGAATATTTCAGTGTCAATGAATTACAAATCGTTTCACAACAGAAACTCAATATGCAGAAAGAGAAAAAATACTCGGGAATTTACCTAATCGCAATTTTGCTGGTTATCTTTTCAATTCCATTTGTGTTTCTTTCATACTTTCTTTTCTTTGCTTGGGACAGTCAACAATCGGGAGAATTTTATAAACCGGCGTTTGAAATAGACGGGAAACTTTATGAAGTAAATATGACTGGAAACAGCCTGGCTTTTGACACCGGCAAAAAGGAAAATCATCTTTACTTAAACACAATATATGATTTGTCTAACCTAATTGCTATGAGTTATGGCAATTACGAGGTAAAAAAGACCGACAACCCATTTTTTGCGGGGGCGATTGTTTCTAAAAACAATGAATATTACGATCAGGAAACAAAATATCGTAATCCGAAGGACACATATCAAACCTACAAATTTACGACCAAGCCCAGCATTTAATCTTTGTATATGAACCCGAATCGCAAAGCGAATTTCTGATAAAATTGCGTCCGACCTTTCCGGCTTTTTCAAAGCGAAAATATAGTATCGGGAGCAAAAGAAATTATTTAGACGCAACCAAACTTTTCAAAGTAAAACTGAACAAAAATCTCAAAATTCGTATTGATGAAACAAATAAGCTGCTAATATTTTGGTTTGAATACTTATGAAATTCTATTCATAGTCTATTTTCGAAACTAACCATACACCGAAAAACGGCTGTGAGTTTAGCTTACTGAATTGCTAAAAGTTTGAAGATATAAAAACAAAAAAGCCCGCTTTTACCAGCGGGCTGAAAAAGTCTTTGACAGGCGATTTAAGCGTTAATTGCTCGGGACATCGCCGTCGAGACCGAATTTTGTAGCGGCAAATCCTTTTGTAGTTTGCAGCAAATACCATGTGCCGTTTGACGGGCGAAACACAGCGTAATCGCCACGTCCGTCGCCGTCGTAATCCCTTGCGGCGGGAATATCGCCGCTTGCGCCGAATTGAGCGGCTTGAAACTGATTGTCCGAACTGCGCAAAACATACCACGTTCCGTTTGACGGACGGAAAACTGCATAATCGGTTCTGCTGTCGCCGTCAAAATCTGCCGCTTGCGGGATATCACCGTTAGTGCCAAACTGCACGCTCTGCATTTGATTGCTAAACCTCGGCTTGACGTACCAGGTTCCATTTGACGGGCGGAAAGCGGCGAAATCCTCTGCCGAGTCATTGTCATAAAAGCCGGGAACCGGAACATCGCCGCTTTGTCCGAACCTTTCGGTATACATGGCTGTTCCCAAGTTCGGCGAGATATCGAGTGGGTTGGACATAACAGACCAAACGCCGGTTGGACTGAATACTGCTAAATCCGCGCGACCGGTTCCGTAAAAATTCATCGGCTTCGGAATGTCTGCGGCTGCGCCGTGCTGAAACGCGCGAAAAGCATTGTTTGAACTTTGCAGAATATACCAAACGCCTGAGCGATAGACAGCGATATCGGTGCGACCGTCGCCATCGTAATCGGCTGCAACCGGCTTATCAGTAGAGACGCCGAACTGCGCGGCTTGAAACTGATTGTCTGACGACCGGAGAATATACCATGTTCCGTTTGACGGACGGAAAACCGCGATGTCGGCGCGCCCGTCGGAATCAAAATCGCCGACCGTGTTGCGTCCCAAATACCGAATCAGCGCGGCTTGAGAACTGCCGTCAACGGTCGCTTTGCCTGCGCCGACGATTCTGCCGTTCGGCTGAATGGCGACGGCGTTAAGCTCTTCACTGCCGTTTAATGAGTGAATATGTTTGCCTGCGTTGCCGTAACTTGGATCGGGATTTCCGTTTAGTAAAAGCCGCGCTGTCGCGAAATCAGCGGGCGCGTCAATGTCGCTTTGTGAATATCCGACAACGATAATTTTGCCGTCTGTCTGCATCGCCAGATCGCGTAAAGTATCAAAACGGTGCTGGAAGTCAATGTAGCGAACTCCGCCGAAACTCTGATCCAATGTTCCATCTAAATTCAACATAGCAACGAAAAAATTGGTATCACCGGAAACTCCTTGAAGGATAACGTCGGACCCGGTCGTTCCGGCAACCAGTAATTTCCCGTGCGGCGTCACGACAATCTTTTCTACCCGATAGATAGGATTAATAATTACAGGCAGAAACGCGTATCCCTGATCACCGAAAGTCGCGTCAACGACGCCATTGCCGTTGAGCCGCATGAAAAAGGTTTGTTGAAAAAAAGACAGATTGAAATTACCGGCAGCGACGATCTTTCCGTCCGGCAGTAAAGTGATTGATTTGATCATCGGCGAAACTATATTTGCGGGCGCTTGAACGACGAATTTTCCGGCAGCGCCCGTTTGAGAAACGAAATCGGTGTCAAGCGAGCCGTTCGGATTCAGCCGCGCAAAGCAAATTTTAGATTGCGGATTGCCGTTAACCGAGCCGTCCACGCAGGCGCCGGCTATCAGAATTTTACCGTCCGGCTGCACCAGAGCATCGGCGGGAACGTCGTCGCCGCTTCCGATGGCAATCGACAAAGCGCCTGTGCCGTTAAGCGAAGTGTCGGCGTCGCCATTCGGCAGGCGGCGCAAAACGTCAATATTTTTTGTCGCGTCGTTGTGCGCGATGAGAAGAATTTTCCCGTCGGGCAAAATTATCACTCTTTTTATATAATTGTTAGCGCCTCCCGGACTCAATAAAATGTGACCATTTCCGCTTCCGAATGTTCCGTCGAGTGTGCCGTCCTCATTAAATCTAGCAGCCAGATACTGCGAGTTTCCGTTCGCTGAATTTGCTCCGACAGCGATGATTTTTCCGTCCGGTTGCACCGCGACGTCTTCGAAACGGCTGGACCCGCCAAATAAATTAACGGAGATGCCGTTTGTTCCGAACGTTTTATCCAAATCCGCCGGAGCAGCGACGACGGCGAATGCCGACAAGCTGCACAAAGCAGCGCAGACGAAAAACAAGCGCGCCTGTTTTTTCGATGTAGACATTAAAGATTTGCCAGTATTGCGAAATTTATTGATGAATTGGTTGTTCATATTTGTTTTTCCTTTTTCTCAAATTAGTGATTTTCTGGATCACACAAACAAAATTACGCCGCTCTTGAAACTAAATCACTATCTAAATACGTAGCTCCGGGCAACTTTTTGCATTTTATAAAATTTCTGTAACTATTAAAGACGAAAACAAAATCCTGCCGCGGTATTTAAATTTTATTTCAACTAATCGATACTGCATTTCGCTTTTTCCAAAATCATCTGTTGTAGAGTATCAACTGTTTTGCCGTCCGCGCTTAACTTCCATAAATGCCTTTTTGATTATTGAGTTTTCTATTTGTATTAGTTACTGATTAAATGGCAATCGGTATTTTTCATCTGGTGCGGATCGAGCGTTATCGCCTCATAATCTTCTAGCCAGGTGAAATGTCGGCATTCGGTTTTGCGCCGCGCCCAATTTGCTGACAGTATTTTTAGACGCCGTGCGAACTCATCGGGCGCAGAAGTCGGACTCAGAACGACGCGCAATTTAAGCGTTTGATCGGCGCCGCCGATTGTGATAATCAAACCGCCGGAAGCGTGAACGCAGCCGGTGATGAAGCGATGAAACCTTTCTCGCCATCCGTCGGAAATCGCTTCCGGCTGCGCTTCGAAAACGAAATAGTAATGCATACTCGGAACAAATTTTCGATGCGCTTGAAAGAACGAATCGTAAGGGAGTGTGACGGCTTGATTGATTGTCGAAAACATACGCGGTTTTTTCTCCTAAATTTTCTCTACTGCGATTATCCTAATTCATTTCTTTCGTCTCCTACACTACCTATTTGAGTAGCAATGTCCTCAGTACACAATGGAATTTCGTTTTCAGTCGATAGCTGGTTGGTGCTGATATATAAAGCTTTGCAATGAGTAATTAAGGTAATATTTTTCGAAAAACAGCATGAGTTATGCGTGATCGGCAAAACATATCGTAACGGATTTTGCTTTAGTTAGTTTGTTGAACAAAAATAAGCAGCACCCATATCGCTTTCTGCGAAAGGTATGCTGCTTATTTTGACGAACAAACCAACTTTATCTTCGGTCTCATAGGCGGTTAATGATTTAAGGCGCCACAGCTAGAGCCATCGCTTGAATCGGTGTTAAATACTGCACGCTGCCGGGAACGTGCAGAGTAGTGTTTTTAGGAAACACTTTTTTATAAAACTGTTTATCGGTAACTATTTTTTAACTTTAATTTGTATACAAAAATCCGTAACCGTAAGACTTATCAATCAAATCATTTTATTGAGATTTGCCCGCCCGATCATTTGGCATTGTTCTGACAGAAGTAAAGCTCGTCGTGCAAGCGTTTTAATTAAAAACACTATAGATCCAGATAAGATAGTTGATGGTTAACAAGCGGCTACTCGATGCTGTACGAATGTCATTTGCACGTTAAGCAAACTCGATTGCGCAACTCTCTAAGATGTTGGCTATCCATAGCATGTTAATTTTGTCGGTGATCGGTAAAGATTCGAAAAATAGATTTGCAACCGCCATAATTTAACTACAACTACAAACAGCAAAGTAGAGTTCACCGCCCTGATAAAAAGATTGAAGCTGATGATTTAGACATAGTAACGGTTGGTTTTTATTTGGCTTAAAGAACATTTTAGATGATTAAAATTTACTATCTAAATACATAGTGCAACCCATCTATCAATCCCCTATATTTTCTCGTGTAGAACATTTTTGAAGGAGAAAAATAAAAAAATGTAAAAAGAAATTAACTTCGAGCAGGAAACTTTAATGCAAATAGGAAGGAATAATAAAATGAGAAACACAATTTTTAATGAGGAGAAGAAAATGAAAAGTATTTTATTGGCAACTTTGGTTTTGTTTGGATCTATCAGCATCTTAGCTCAGGAAAGAACAATGTCGCAGGAAGAGTTTGATTCTGTTATCAAAAATTCCAAATGGGCGCTGACCGAGTGGAAAGGCAAAGCGTTACGGATGACGCAAACAGTTGAGGCTAAAGGGGAAGGAAAGATTCAACAATCTTCATCCGGCAAAACTATAATTGAATTTGCCTCACCAACAATAAGCCGATTGATAACTGAAAGCATATCAGGTTCTAAAATCACGAAAAGTGAATCAATCAGAATTGGAGACAAAACTTACAAACGCAGTGGTGATCAAGATTGGATTGAAGGAGCCACTGAGGTTAAAGAGCATCGCAAAACGACAGAGCCACCTCCTACCCCGGCGGCTGAAAATCAAGTCGAAAAAATGACAGAATATAGATATCTCGGCAGTGAAAAGTTGAATGGTTTGACTGCCAATGTTTACGCCATGACAACGAAAGTTAGACGTATCAATCCAACAACCAATAAAGAAACGCTTACTACTTCGACGCACAAATATTGGATTAGTGAAGACGGCGTCAAAGTAAAAGATGAAGATACTGGCGAGACTCGAGGAGAAACCAATATTTATAGAAGGCTGACTGTAGCATGGGAATTGGATCCAACTATCAAAGTTGAGGCTCCGGCAAACCACTAATCGAGTAAAAAGCAACACAAAGAAGAAGCAGTAACTACCTAATATAAAAAGCCGTGAGTGGCAAAGCTCACGGCTTAATCAATATAATTTACATAATGTCCAAAAAGGACCCTTTTTGAAACAAATTTTGGGAGCCAGGATTAGACTATTGAACCAATCCGTATATAAGGATGTTATAAAGAATCATTCGATATAACAGCCCAAAGTGTGAGTGATACCGAATGAATCGGTATAATCATAAGTTCGACGACTTTGCATATCACGAAGCACAACGATAGACAAACTGCTCAGTTAAAACATACTCTTGGACAGAGGAGAAATTCGGATGTCAGAGAAACACAAAGCAATCTTATTAGAGGGAAACGCGGCTATCGCTGAAGGCAACAATGAAGGGTTTTTGCGGTTCTGCGCCGAAGACACTGAATGGACGTTTGTCGGCGACCAGACTCTTAAAGGAAAAGAAGCCGTTCGCCAATATATGGCAAAGGCTTATATTGAGCCGCCAAAGTTTACGGTCGAAAACTTAATCGCTGAGGGTGATTTCCTCACGGCAGTCGGCGAGATAACTTTGAAGGACAAAGACGGGAGGGAGACTGATTACTCATACTGCGACGTTTGGCGTTTTCTCGGCGATAAGATAATCGAGTTAAAGGGTTTCGTCATCAAAACTGAGGTCAAGTAAAAAACCAGCATTGCGACGTATTAGTGTTAAGCCCTTTTTCTGTGATTTGTGATTTTCTGGTTATAACGCGCCGTCGAACAAATCAATGGACGTGAGGCCGAAACAGCGGCTTTGTCACCCTTAGCGGGCTTTCTGGCGGTTTCGCCCCACGTCATTTCAAGCGTCAAATCAAAATGGATTGTCTAAAAACACCGCATTGCGAAACAATCAAGCGTGTCAAAAACGACCCTTTATGAAACAAATATAAAAATATGAAGAATTTCCTCCTAGTCTCATTGTTTCTATTTTTGCAATTCGCTTATTCATTTGCACAGCAAAATATTTCTGATGATACCTTGATTATCTTGGAAAGAGACCCACGTTATTGGGGGTGGGATTCGCATTCAACGCCAGAAGATTGTCCCTTTTATAAATTAACGATTTTTGCTAATGGAAATGTTGAATTAGAACCTAAATACTACAAAGAAAATAAAATACTGACAGGTAAAATTATTAAAAGTCGGATTAGTAAAAAACAATTAAAACAGCTCGTTTCGGAGTTTGAGAAGATGGATTTTTATTCGTTAAATAGCACATTTGAAAATAAGCCAAATAGTCGAGAAGATTGTCCGCAATCGGGAAGTGATGGCGTAACGGTTATAACGGCTCTTACTCTTAACGGCGAAACAAAGCGGGTAGAGCACTATCACGGGTGTAGAGGAACTGAGGTTTTGTTAAAGCTCACCAAATTAGAAAACACTATCGATGAAGCTGTAAACATAAAGCAATGGTTTGACTGCCATAATGGAAGAAATCGTATAAATCTTCCGCTATAAACTAATCAGAATTAGTGTTATAATCCCACCTTAATGGCACAATCTAAAACACGTCTTAAACGACCCTTTTTGAGAGTCTTTACAGCTTTGATTTAGTTTTCTCCTCGGTGTATCAAATTCATTATATTTTTATCTACTGTGACGATTTGTGGCTGAAACTGAAATTGTTTTGAAACAACTTTCAAAGTTATGTGATGTCCTATTTCAATTTCTGCAAAATAATAATATCCCGAAGAATTAGTCAATACGGTTTGTATAATTCCGTTTTGTTTTGTTATTCGGACGAATGTTCTCGGTAACGCTCTGCCGGTTGGCGATAAAACTCTTCCCTTGATTACTGCATTTTGTATTGCCGGTACCTTCTCTGCTATATAGCGAGCTACACGTATATCAAAAGTACCATTATATGGACCAATTCCGGCAGCTACTATTTTTCCGTCTGGTTGAATTGCTACTGCCCTTGCTGATCCGTCTGGTTTAGCAACTATTCCGTTGACACCAAACAAACTATTATCTAAAGATCCGTCGGCATGATAGCGGATTAACGTGAAACCGTAACTACCGCCAGCAACAATGATTTTCCCGTCTGGTTGGATGGCGACTGCATTGGCACTTTCATGCCCACCCAAATTAGTAATTACTTTTCCGTTATTCCCGAATGAAGTGTCTATGGAACCATCTGAGTTATAACGAATTGTGCCAAAATCATAGTCAGCTCCTTGCGTCAGACCAGTGACTACAATTTTACCGTCAGACTGTAATTGCGCATCTCTTCCGAAATCAGACAACGCTCCGACAGGCGTTGTAACTATTCCATCAAAATCAAAAGAAGTATCAAGAGCGCCGTTTGAGTTATAACGAACTGCGGCAAAATCATAAAATTCAAAATTGCTGGTGATACTTGAATTAGCAGAGCCGGCAACAAAGATTTTCCCATCAGGCTGCAGTAAAACCGCACCCACTGTTTCCTTTCCAGGACCGACAGCTGTCGTTGCTTTCCCACCTGAACCAAAACTGGTGTCGAGAGTTCCATTCGCGTTGTAACGAACAATCGCAAAATCCTCGTTTGAATTTGAACCTGTTGAATATCTGCCGGCGACTATGATTTTCCCATCTTCCTGAATTGCTACATCTTCAGCGTAATCAAAAATTGAACCGATTGCTGTTGTAACTTTTCCCGTGCCATTAAATGTTGAGTCTAATGATCCGTCAGGGTTATATCTGACTATCGCAAAATCACTCGATCCAATTCCGTTGTCGCTATAACCGGCAACAACTATTTTCCCGTCCGATTGAAGATCGACGGCTCTAGCTTCTTCATTTCTGCTGCCGATTGGTGTTATAACAATTCCGTCTTGATCAAATGTACTATCAAGTGTCCCATCGGCATTATAACGAACAACGACAAAATCAATGTTAGAGCCTGAACGAGCATCGCCAACAACTACAATTTTTCCGTCAGGTTGAATAACTAAATCGCTTGCCTGCTCGGTTTCAGATGTAATTGATGTTGTAACAAAGCCACTTCCGTTAAAAGTAGTATCTAAATCACCGGATCGTTGAGCAAATATTGTGAAAGATTGAATATAAACGATAAGAAATATAAACATCACAACCCTATTTAACAGTGGTTTTAGTTTATTATTGCTGATCAATTTGCTATTTCCTGCTTTGATAATCATGGTGCCATCCTTTACAAATACTCTTGCCGATGAAAATGATTAGATCATACAATGAAAATTGATTTTTAATTAACTAAAATATGAGAGGAAGGATTACAGCCACCCGTTGAGGTAAAACAGTTTTTGTGTCATAAAGGACCCTTTTTGAAACGAATCTATGAAGTTTATTTACTCCGTAATTACTCCGCTTTTGTTCGCCTGATTAATTAAATGTTATTGAAATTTAATTTCTTACTCATTCGGTATAATCGAAAGTTAGCTGTTTCTTGGTTTCTCAAAATGCGCATAATATGAAAGCAACTTTTCAAATTATAATATTCTTTATTGTGCTCACGATTGGTTCATTGATCACTTATGCTTGTCAATGCGACGAATTGAGCCAACGCCGTAAGTTTCGAGATGCTGATGCCGTTTTCGTCGGAGAAGTCCTTTTATTTGGAGAACGAGTCGGAATTAATACAAATAAAGACTTTAAGCTTTTCCCCTATATAGTAACCTTTAAAGTTGAAAAGCAATGGAAAGGAAAACGTCAATTTGAAATTGCAGGATTTGCAAATTTGAAAGGCGGCGGAATGTGCGAAGGCTTTGACATGCCAGTCGGCGAACGCTTTTTAATTTATGCCAAACGCAAGTCTGGCTTTTTGCTTATTATTAGAAGTTTTTGTTCCCCAAATAAAAATGTCAAAGAGGCTCAAAACGAAATCAAAAATCTGAACAATTTCTTTTTTCGGGCATATAGTTTTCTTTATCCGTATCCAAAGTTTTAAGCAAAGTGTTTAGAAATAATGACACAGCAAACAAGTTATTAGATGCAGCGAAACAGCAAGTTTCTTAATGTCTCAGAAACGCCCTTTTTTTTGAGACTCATTTGCAAAAGATAAAAAATCTAGCGGAACATTCAGTTGATGTATGCGTGGAAGAAAACCTTTCTTATTAATTTGAACAGAAATTATTATGAAACGCCTTATAACTTATCTAAAAAACGCTTTTCTTCTTGTCGCTTTTATCTTTACTTTAATTCCGACCTCGCTCGCTCAGACGAGTGAAGTCGGAATTTTTGTTACGGTCAAAGATCAGTTCGGCGCGACAGTTCCCGATGCGGAAATTGCGCTCGGCAAACCTGATGAAAAAGAAAAACGTATTAGAACAAATGCTGAGGGGATCGCTCAATTTTATAAGCTGCCAGCCGGTGAATATCAGATAATTGTGTCCGCCATAGGCTTTAAGGAATATATAATCCGGGACATCATTGTGAGCAATAATGAAACTCGTAAAATTGAAATCGTGCTTGAAGTCGCGCCAATCGAATCAAACATCGACATCGGAGAAAGCGAGGCTCCAGATGCGGAAAAGACCGGAGCCACAACGGTATTAAATGAGAAAGAAATCGCCAATCTGCCCGATAACCAGGAGGAACTGGAAAGAGCTATTAAAAGAATCGGCGAAGCGGTGACGGGCGAAGAATTACCGGTCAGCGTCAACGGCGTTCAAGGCGGAAAAATCCCGCCGAAGGAGGCAATCCAGCAAATAAGGGTTAATCAGAATGTTTTTTCCGCGCAATACGACGGTCCTTTCGGCGGCGGAATCGAAATTTTTACTCGTTCTAATGTAGATAAATTTAAAGGGTATGTAAGTTTCAGCTTTGCCGATTCGCGCTTTAACGCGGCTGATCCTTTTTTGGGAAGGCGCGTACCTTATCAATCGAGAAGCTACTTTTTCAATTTATCGGGACCGCTCTTGGGCAAAAAAGCTAATTTTTTCGTTTACGGAAGTCACAGCGAGAGCGATACGAGTGCAGTGGTTAACGCCCTCGTTTTAGATTCAAATCTACAACCCGTCGAGTTCAAACAATCTGTAGCCGCGCCGAGTCGTTCGGAAAATGTCAGTTTAACGATTAACGCTGACCCAACCAAAGAGCATAAACTTTATTTCAACTATAATCTTGGAAACGGCCGCGCAAAAGGACAAAATGTCGGCGGTTTTTCTCTTCCAAGCCGCGCTAACGATACTAATTCTCAGAGTCATTATTTACAGTTTTCCGACACCTATTTGATAAATGCCAATGTCGTCAATCAAACCAGGTTTCTTGCCTCTCATGTTACAAACAAAAGTTTTGGCGGAAGCGATGAATCAGCGATTAATGTTTTGGACGCTTTTTTCGGGGGCGGATCACAGCAGAACAACTCAAGCAAAAATTTTCGTTTCGACGCGACAAACGAAACCACCTGGCAAATGGGAAGATATGCTTTAGGATTCGGCTTCAGATTTCGCGGCGAGCGTATAAACCAAACATCGACAGCTAATTTCGGCGGCACATATACTTTTAGCGGCAGAGTCGCGCCCGTTTTAGACGCAAATAATAATCCGGTAACCGATGGCGCGGGAAACATTCTGACAACGCAAATCAACAGTTTGGAAAGTTATCGCCGGACGCGACTTTTCCAGCAATTAGGTTTTTCAAATCAAAGAACCCGGGAACTCGGCGGCGGCGCGAACCAGTTTACGATTTCCGGCGGCAATCCTGAAATTAAAGTCTCGCAGTATGACGTCGGATTTTACGTGCAGAACAGCTATAAAATATCGGAAACGCTTGCCGCCAGTTTCGGCGTGCGTTACGAGAATCAGACGAACGTCAGCAGCAATTCCAATTTCGCTCCTCGCTTCGGTTTAATTTGGGCGCCGAAAGCGAAAGAAAAACAAAAGCCACTTTATACTTTGCCAAGAATCAGTGTCGGTTACGGAATGTTTTATTCGAGATTTGCGCTCGACAATACGCTCGGTATCAGACAGGCGAGCGACGCAGGCAGAGCACAATATTTGATAACCGAAACGAACGTTTTGGATTTTTACCCGAATGTTCCGACAATTGATTCGCTTCAGCAATTCGCCCTGCCGCAAACGCAGAGATTTATTGCCGGCGAGTTTGAAACGCCCTATCAATCGCTGCTTAATATCACCGCCGCCAAGAAAATGCCGAAAGGTTACACTTTGAATTTTACGTTTTCGCGCGGCGCGACTTTCCGGCAATCTTTCACCCAAAACATCAACGCGCCGCTTGCCGGAACATTCAACCCGCTGAATCCGTCGCTCGCCGTTCGGCCTTTCGGGAACGTCGGAAATATTTACGAAACGCAGTCCCTCGGAAAAGTTAAAACCGACAGGTTTTCGATCAATCTTAATTTTCCGCAATCACAAAATTTGTTTGCAAACGTCCGTTATTCTTACCTCAAATCAAAAAGCAGCGTCGTCAGCGGCAGTGGGTCGGCTTTTGACCCGTATGACTTTAGTCAGGAATACGCGCCGACTCCTTACGACGGCGTTCACAGCATCAGTGGATATTTTTTCTACAACTTAACCGCTCAAAAAATTTCCATCGGCAGTGATTTTTACGTCAGTTCCGGCACCAGATTTAATATTTACACCGGACGGGACACAAACGGCGATGGGTTTTTCAGCGAACGACCTTCATTCGCCGCCGATCTAAGCAAACCCAATTTAGTTATGACGGAATACGGTATTCTCGACCCGAATCCTTCACCGGGTGACAAACTCATTCCGCGCAATCTAGGCAGAGGTTCAAAAAATATCGTTTTTAATTCTTCCATCTCGAAAAGTTTCGGTTTTAATGAAGATAAAATAAACAAAAAACCGCCGAGACAAACTCTCAATTTCAGTCTTCGCGTCAATAATGTTTTTAATATTATTAATAAAGGAAACCCGATCGGAAACATGTCGTCACCAAATTTTTTGCGGCAGCTTTCAGGATTTTCAGATGGGTCAATTTACATTATCAACGGAGCGCAGCAAGTTAGTTTTCCGGGAAGAAGTATGTCTCTCAGTGTCGGTTTCGGATTTTAACGGATATTATGAAGCTTATAACAGCGGATACTGTCCTGATTGTGTCAACACTCCCCCATTACTCAACAATCAAACGTGTCATAAAGGACCCTTTTTGAAACAGAATTTCAATTTATGAAGCAAACTTTTTTAACAACTCTCTTTTCTACCATACTCGCTGTTTTTTTGTTTATGATGCCGTTTCTCGTAATGGCACAAGAACCCCCTTGGTCAGTCAAATTAAAACAAATGGAATGGATGAATAAAGTAAACAAAATAGAATTACTTAAAACAAACAAAGCCGAAGTAGAACAGATTTTAGGTAAACCAGAGAATTTGGGTTATGAAACAGCTGACTGGGTAGAAAACTATAATATTGAAAATGGCAGAATTACTATTACATATACGACTCAAGAATGCGTTTCAAAGTATGGTAAAGTTAATGAAGGCGTAGTTGAAGAAATTTCTTTTGACCCTAAACAAGATATTCTATTTTCTAATCTTGTTTCTAACCTTAAAATTCCAATTAAACAATTTAAGAAGACAAAAGATAGCCACACCCCCCTTTTAATTTATGGGAATGAGAAGCACGGGATTACTTTTACTGTCCAACATATTGGAACTATAAATCCGATTGATTTTTCCCCTCCTAAATGGATGAATTTTGGCTGTCCTAGTTGAAGCAAAAAGCGTGTCATAAACGACCCTTTTTGAAACACTTTTCAATGACTTAGTGAGTATTAGTATCCACGCCGCATAATCACTCCAAACATAGATTATTTGTCCTTTTTGTTATATAATAACTAGTTATGCTGCTAATTAACTAACCACCATCTCTTAAAATTTAAATAAATGAAAATGAAAATGAATCTTAATTTACTCATATTACTTGTCATTTTAATTTTTAGCCTCTCAACCCAAGCGCAAAGCAGTCATCAAGCAAGTCCGAGTGATGTTTTGGAAGGGGTTGTCAGAACTGTTATCGATGAAGATGAGAAAGCAACGAAACGGCATTTTCTGGATACGGGCAGCCGACTTTTCGCGCTCGCGTTGGAAAACGAAAATTTAATTAACGCGAAAGTTTCCGTCACCGGCAGATTTGACGCAGACAAGACGTTTATTCCGACACAAGTGAAAATTTTGGACGCGCCGAAAGCCGCAACGACCTTTCCTGTCTCCGGCACGCGCAAAGTTTTGGCTTTATTGTTGAATTTTCAAAACAACGCAACGCAACCCGTTCCAGCCGCTGAAGTCAAAAATAAAATTTTCACTGACGCCAAATCGCCAAATCATTATTATCAACAAGTTTCGGGAAACAGGCTGCGGCTCGGCGGCATTCTATCGCCCGAAGGCGATGTCGCTGGTTACTTTACGCTGCCCTTCACAAATGCAGGTTGCAATACTAATGAATGGTCAGAGGCAGCCGACCGAATAGCCGCGAACAATGGAATAAATATAAATTCTTATCAATCAGTGATTTATTTGTTTGCCGGAACCAATCCGAATTGTCACGGCGCGTCCGCTTATCTCGGCATTATCGGCGACCAGCAGACGACCAACCGTATCTTTTTCAGGGATGCATTCGGTGAATTTTACTGGGATAATTTTCAGTATTATATAACTCATGAACTCGGTCACAATCTCGGTTTGTATCACGTTAATGGATACAATAATTGTCCGCAAATCGTGCCGCTCGAATCCTGCACGGATTTTGTCGAACACGCCGACAGATCGGACGTGATGGGTTATGTCAATACTCATCTTCTCAGTAATTATCACCGGCAGAAATTGGGCTGGTTAAACGGACAGGTTAAAACTTTCGACGCGCCGGGCGTTTATTACGTTAATTTGCATTCCCCAAGCCATCCGTCAAAGCAAACGACGATGGCACAAATCAGAATCAAGGACGCGAATGGGTATTTGACCGCGCAATCCTTCTATCTTGAATACCGCCGCAATCTAGCGCCGTTCGACATTTTTGCCAGCGGGGAATTTCCCAACCCGCCGATTCAGCTCGCCGACAAAGGAGTCACTATCAGGCTGGAAGGCACAAACAACCCGCTCTTGTTATCTCGGTATTACATAATAGATACAACACCGTTGACCAATGACTTTGGAGATGCGGCGCTGCCGCCGGGTGGCACTTATACAAATACTTATTACGGCGTTAGTATTTCTACCATCAGCATAAATCCGTTTTTCGGCGCGCGAGTTAAAATTCAATTAACACGATGATATTCAAAGTCGGAAATTTTATAATGAACGCTACAATAAAAAGCAACATAACAAATCAACGGACGTTGAGCGGCAAACAGCGACTTCGAAGATGTGTCAAAAACGTCCCTTTATGCAACTAACTAAAAGCGTGTCATAAACAACCCTTTTTGAGACAGGATTTGCGGTAATTTGCACCTGATTCGGATTTAGACCACAAAGTTGCGGCATAATAACTAGTTCGATTGCTTTGTGATAACAATTAAATTAGATTTTGGATATGGCTGATAAACCAATAGCTCTGGACGCTTATGAGACTTTAGCTGAGGCTTATGCGGCAGCCGTTGATACAAAACCGCATAACGCATACTACGAACGCCCTGCCACTTTGTCGCTAATGCCGGAGGTTAAAGGCAAAAGAGTTTTCGACGCGGGCTGTGGTCCCGGCGTTTATTCCGAATGGTTAATTGAACACGGCGCTGAAATTGTTGCCGTTGACGCTAGTCCGAAAATGGTTGAATTAGCAAAGCAAAGGCTGGGAGCGGGAACTGATGTTCGCCAAGCCGACTTGGGCAAGCCTCTTACTTTTCTGCAAGATTCCTCTTTTGATATTGTGCTGTGTCCGCTCGTTCTGGAATACATTGAAGATTGGCACAACACATTTGCCGAGTTTTACAGAGTGCTGCGTCACGGGGGTCACTTTGTATTTTCCGTGACTCATCCATTTTTCGATTACATGTACTTTAAATCAAGCAATTACTTTGAGACGGAGTTAGTCGGGGGCGAGTGGCGAGGTTTCGAGTCGGTTCGCGTTTATATGCCTAGTTTTCGCCGTTCTCTCGAAGCAACACTCAGCCCGTTGGTTGAAGTTGGTTTCTGTTTGGAAAGAATTCTTGAGCCAAAGCCGACGGATGAGTTCAAAAAGGCAGACCCGAAGCATTATGAGGAATTATCACAGAAACCTTGCTTCCTGTGTGTGCGAGCTAAAAAGTGAAAGGCACAATCGAACAATTCAATGGACGTGAGAACGAAACAGCGACTTTCAACCAGTCTTAACCCCCCTATGAAACAATCAAGCGTATTATAAACGACCCTTTTTGAAACAAACAAGAGAACCAATGCATCATAAGGAGTGTTATGAGAACAGTATTTTCGATAATCTTTGTCTTGCTATTGTTTCACAGTCAATTTCCTGCTCAAACTGTTGGAAGGCTTAAAAGTGAAGTCTTAACCGGACCGATTCGCTCCCTAAAAATTGTGAATTTTGATTGCTGGTCCACTCCCCGCATTTGTCTGGACAAACCATACCGGACTCAAGTTATTCTCTATGACCGGCAGGGAAATGAAATTGAACGAACACTTTATAAAGCTGATGGAACAATCGAACATCAGGCGAGTAGTTCCTATAACGAGAAAGGTCTACAGAAGGGCTGGGAGGAATATTACGGCAAAGGCGTTGCCAATGCTGAGGGGCTTAACAAGCATGCAATTTTTACGTATCGTTCCGGAAAGTTGGCAGAAGTGATTGTTTATCGAGAAGATTCTATAGCTCATAAATCCACTTATGTTTATGACGAAAGAGGAAACAAGATTCAGGAGATAAACAGCGGTCCGGATGCCATTTTTATTAGTAGAGGCTATAAATATGATTTGGCCGGCAATCTTATTGAGCAGACCAGCATCGGGAAATTCTACAGTACAAAGGTTGAGCGTATTTATGATGGTTTTGGCAATGTCATTAAGGAACGCTTTTTTGAAAACAACTCTCTTAAAACGGTTTGCGATAAAACTTACGAAAATGGAAGATTGATAAAAGAGATAGTTCTCAATCCTGACGGTTCTTTATTCTCTACAACTCGAAACGCTTATAACCAGGCTGGCAAGTTAATTGAAACACTTATCAGTGGTAAAACTCTGACAATTAAAACAACCATCGAATATGACGAAACAGGTGCAATGAAAACCAAAGAAGTAATAACTACTTACAAGGACAATGAAGCCAATAAAGGCAATCGGATAATCAGTAGTCACGACCCAACTCCGGGGCGATTATTCATCACATATAACAAAAAAGGACTTGAAACTGAGAAACGACAATACTCCGAAGCTGGAGCTCTTATATACAGACAAACATTCAGCTATGATGAGGCGGGGAAATTGATTGAGTTTGCTTATTACAAAGCAAATGGTGAGCTGGAAAGCAACCAAGTTTATGAATATGACGGATATGGCAACCGGGTCAAAACAAAATCAGCGGTTATATCTCCAAAGGGAGAAGTTCGATATTTGATATTGGAAGAGCGAACTATCAACTACTGGTAGTCCAAATCGCCCCTTAAATAAAGCAATAGCGTGTCATAAACGACCCTTTATGAAACAAAATAAAGCGAGAATGAATCTGCCCTATTATATGTATTGCTCAGAAATGAGTGCTAATCTATACCCCCTAAAGGACGGAAAATTTCAGATTATCACTCAAGGCAAACTTGTGCCTTTGATGGTTGGATATAACTACGCTTTAGTTGAGAAAACATTTGCGGAATATCTTGAACAGCTTGATTTACCGCAACTCGATATTAAGGATGCAATTATTTACAACCCAGCAGACAAAAAGGAAATACGAACTTACAGTCAATTAAAGACAGGACAGCACTTTTCGGCAGATATGTTAGGTGACATTGGTTTAGATGGTGAGCGAATATTTTTAATGAATAACAGTTACCTTTTTGTATCTGAACAGTTGAAAAGACGGCTTGAAGATTCAGAGTTTCAATATCTGCGTTTTAGCGAGGGATTGAGCGAATTTGCTGGCTAAGAAAACGTTTCATAAACGACCCTTTTTGACACTGTTTATTATCTTGAGAATTTAGCATTATGACAGACGAAGATAAATTTGTTTCCTATGAACTCATTAAGGTTATTAAATCTTTTCCTATTCAAAGAGAAATTAAGCATTGTGATTCAACCTTTACTACTTCGCCTTTTGATTTTTATGCAGTCTGCCCAGAATGTAAAGTAAGAATGAAAGTTTGGTCATTTAGCGGAGTAGCTGAATTGGAAGATGCTTTTGATGCTGTGTTTGAATGGGTGGCTCATCCAAAAGCTAAAGAACATTTTGAAAAACGACAAAAAGAAATTATCGAAGATACAGATAAAGATTCTGTGTCATAAACGATTCTTTTTGAGACAAAAAAATGTTAACCAAGTTGCCTGTTTCACAGACACTAATAAATCTATTCACGAAAGAATTAAATAAAACTAAAGGAGACCATATGTTCAAAAAGTATTTCGCTCTGTTTCTCACTTTGATGGTTATCAATTTATTTCTCAGCACTTCTGCCTTTGCCAATCCAAAAGAAACTAAATTTGCTGAAAAGGTGAAAACAAACATTGCCAAACTCGGCACAGGAAAAGAGGCGCGAGTCGAAATTAAGTTGAAAGACAAAACCAAGTTAAAAGGGTATGTGAGTGAAATTAAGGATAATAGCTTTGTTGTAGTTGACGAAAAAACGGGCGCAGCAACCGAGGTTTCATATTCAAATGCTAAACAAGTTAAAGGCAACAATCTTTCAAAAAATGTTAAGCTCACGCTTGTGTTAGTAGGCATTTTAGTAGTGGCAGTTGTACTTGCTGGCACTGTTTTTGCTGGTAACTAGGAGAAATAATTAAGAACAAAAATGCAAAGACGAATCGCTTCGTTTATGCGCAGCCGAACAATTCAATGGACACAAGGTGGAAATAGTTACCTTAATGCTGTCTCAAAAACGCCGCTTAAATGAAAATCAAAAACGTGTCATAAAAGGCCCTTTTTTTTACAAGTTTGATTGTTTTAGAATTATTACGAAAAAATTCTGATTTGATAGCATGAAAATTATTCATCATTCCCTGACAGGAGGTTTTTGGAATAAAATATGAAAACTCTCTTAGTTTTGTTTGCAGCTATACTTACATTTATTATTTGCCCAGATCAAGTTCGAGCGCAGACGCCGACAGAGCTTGCGCAAGGCGCGAAAGGACTGCCCCCATCCGACTATTATGAACTTTCCCGGAAAGCGCGCAGACGCTTTGAAGCAGGTGATTATGCTGCAGCCATCAATGATTATGAGCAATTAACAAAGTCATATCCTTATAATGGAGATAGCTGGTATTGGTTAGGTCGTGCACAATACTCAAACAAACAATTCAAGAATGCTGGAAACAGCTTTACGAAGGCTTTTGAACTCGGTACCGGAGTAGAGGCGCGGAATGGTTCTGCTTTTTCTGCCGCTCTCTCATTCGCGCATGCGAATGAACCGGAAATAGCGCTTAATTGGATCGAACGCTATTTCCGTAATAATTCACAAGTAGATTATTCATTACTGCAAAACAATGCTTTTGCCAATTTGCGGCAAAATCCGCGTTTTCAAAAGTGGGATGCGCCAGTTGTAGGCAACACCGTTTCGCGCGAAGAAGGCTGGAAAACCGATTTAGATTATCTTCTCGCGCAATTCCGCCGTTTCAATCCGCAATACAATCAGCCACGAATAAAAGAAAAAATTGACATGACGGCGACTCGGTTGGGTGAACAAATTCCTCGACTCAATGACATTCAGATTGCAGTCGAAATGCAGAAGATTACTGCAATGCTCGAAGCCAGCCACACCGAGGTTTTTCTGCACAGGCAGCCGCGACGGTTTAAATTCCCGGAGCCTTTACCGGTGAATTTGTACATTTTTCCTGATGGGATTTACGTGGTTGAAGCAGACGATGAATTTAAATCCCTGGTTGGCTCGCGAATAACTGCAATTGACGGGACTGCGATAGAGCAGGTTATTGAAAAACTTAGACCGCTAGTTTCCTTTGAAGGCGAGCCAACACGTCTTATTATGACCAGGTTTCTGATACTTCCGCACGTCTTGCAATCTGTCGGAGTTGCGCGGCAGGCTGACCGTGTGAAACTAAGCGTCGTAGACCGCGAAAATAAAGCACGAACAATCCAGATTGCCTCAAAACCGAATCATCAATGGCGAAATAACTTATTGTCCTTAACCGCTGCGGAAGCTAACGCACCAACGCCGTTATACATGACGAGTCCAGATAATTTGTACTGGTTCGAGCCATTGCCCAAGGATAAAGCCGTCTATGTTCGCCTAATTTCCATGCGCGACAAACCGGATGAAACCATTGCGGCTTTCGGATTAAGATTGCGACAATTTTTGGACAAACAGCCTGACATCCAGAATTTAATCATGGATTTGCGCGGTAATGCAGGCGGCAACTCGTTTCTTTATCCGGAGCTTTTACGCACAATTATCGGTTTTGACTCTCAGCAGGGAAACCGAGTTTTTGTGCTGATAGACAGAGCTGTACTTTCCGCCGGGACAAACTTCTCCGTTGATTTAGACCGTTTGACGAACGCAACTTTTATTGGCGAACCGACGGGCGGTCAGCCTCGCCAGAACGCTGACCCGATTAATTTTTATTTACCGTACAGCGGTATGCTGGTCATCCTGTCGAACATCTCCTGGAATCTTTCCGGTCCTTATGACACACGACTTTGGATTGCGCCTGATGTCCCAGTTGCTTTAACTTCAAGAGATTACTTCGCCAATCGTGATCCCGTAATGAACGCTGTTTACGATTTCATTCGCAAAGATAATTAGTCTGGCAATTACGGATCATGAAATTGCGTAATTTATTGAAAGTCAAGTAGCGCATATAACAGAGGTTTCGTTTTACTTTTATTAATGTGCCGAACAATTCAATGTGCGTGGGGCGAAAGCACTGTTTTCGCCCCACCTCAAAAACGCCCCTTTACGCAACAATCAAACAGTGTCATAAAGGACCGGATACTGTTGCCCAATTCAAAATCGCCGATAAAACTAAAAATAAAAAAACGATTTTACTACGGTTTTATTGAACATATTATATCCAAAATGAATTGGGCAACAGTATCGGACCCTTTCTGAGACAATCCAATATCAATTAAAACGTTTACAAATACACCATCATAAAACAGCGACAAATGCGTAATAAACGTATGCCTCAATAAACGTATGCCTCAAAAAACTATATCTTTTGGATGAATATAATTATATGATTACTCAGTTTTATCCTTTAAGGAGTAATTTCAAAATGCTTTCCAAAAAACAAATCATACTCTTCGTTTTTTCCTGTCTGATTTTGTTTTCCTTGAATTTGCCGCTGGCTGCCGCCGGTGTCCTCGACCTGAACTTCGGCAACGGCGGAAAGGTAAATTTCCGTTTCGGCGAAACCAGTGATTTCGCGACAAGTGCCGTGTTGCAGCCTGACGGGAAAATCGTGATTGTCGGCAGCACCGTTCCGAGCATGCAAAGCAACCGACTGACAGATTTCATCGCTGCCCGCCTTAATACCGACGGCAGTCTCGACAACACATTTGGCAGCGGCGGGCTCGTTGCGACAGCTTTTGGATTTCAAGAGGATGACTCCGCAACCTCGGTCATCCTTCAACCCAACGGTAAAATTGTCGTCGGCGGATACAGCGGCAATGTTTTTGCATTAGCGCGCTATAACTCCGACGGCAGTCTCGATAATAGTTTTGGCGGCGGCGGAAAAGTTACTACTAATTTTCCGGAAAGTTTTAGCCAACGAATCGACTTTTTGTTTCTGCAAGCGGATGGGAAAATCCTTGCCGTCGGAAACTCGTTTTCAGGTTCCGGTTCTGTCGAAGGTCGGACGCAAATCCCTCTTGCCCGTTATAATGTGGACGGCAGCCTCGATTCGACATTCGAAAATAACGGAAGATTCAAGATTTTTTTCGGCAACCTACTTACCACTCTAAGCGGGGCGGCGATGCAGCCGGACGGCAAACTTTTGATTTCCGGCAGATATGAATTTAACCGTCCGAATTGCACGCCGGTACCGGTAATACCAGGCAGTTGCTCCGACACTCAAGAGTTTTTGCTGCGTTACAACCAAAATATGAGTCTTGACAGAAAATTCGGCAGAAGGTTCGGAAAAGAATTCTCGGGCGACAGATTTTTGGGCTTATCGCTGCAATCGGACGGAAACATATTAGTTGGAGGCTTCCCTCTTGTCAGACGATATAGCGCAAACGGGCGTTTAGAAACAACTTTCGACCGGGCTGTTTTTCCAAATCAACCGCCAAATCAGTCTTTTGCTAGCGGACCTTATAAATTAAGGCAGCGACCGAACGGCACCATTGTCGGCTGTCAATACCTGAGGGCGGTTGGACACGACGACATTGGTGTTGTTCTGTTTAGCCCCGCCGGTCGCGCCATCGCCTATGACCAGCGCGATTTTTTCGGTGCTGATGACAATTGCAGAGATATACTGATTCAGTCAGACAGTAAAATCATCGTCGTCGGGAACGTGCGATTACAACAACAAGGCAATTCCACCATTGGAGTTATGCGGTATCTGGACATCACGCCTTAACTTGCGGCAGATTTTGTTGTTCTGGAGATTACTTTCAAAAGCCGAAGCCCAACGATCAAATGGACGCGAGGGCGCGCACAACGACTTTGTTAATGTTTTGAAAACGCCCCTTTATGCAACTAACTAAAAGCGTGTCATAAACGACTCTTTTTGGAACAACAAATTGAAATAATGGAAATCCTCAAAAATTACGAAAAGAAGGTTCTCAATTTGTTGGCATCAGATGTTTTTTCATCGGATGAAATTAACAGTATTATTCGTGATTGTCAGTTAGTCGGTTATGAATATACAGGAAGCGGTTATTTCCTTGAAATATCTCACTCATTGTTACCAAATAATCGAATCGTTTGCGATAGACCAATAGTTGTTGGTGAAGCAGATGGGATAACGTGTGGTTTCATCGTTTTTATTGAGAACAACCGACTAACTATTGAATGTCATTCTTGGGGCGAATTAAACGTAACTAAAGATTTCAGGGATAAAGATGTTCAAGCAAAAGCTGTCGCTATTGAAGAAGGCGAGTTTGTTGATTTGAAGACCTTATTCTAATTACTGGACATTAAAACAGTGTCATAAACGACCCTTTTTGAAACAGAAAACTAAATACTCATTTGCGGAGACAATTATGAAATTCACTTTGTACAAGTTATTAATTGTTCTGATTTTCTGTTTATTGGTTATCACTGAAACAAACGGACAAAAAGTAAACAGGAACGGGACTGCGCACATACCTTCAGGTAATGTTTGTTTGGAAAAGAACTATAAACCCAAATCAGAATCCCAAATAGTGGCAATGTCTCCGCGTCAGCTCATTGACGAAAGAATAAAAAGTTATCCTGGAGCTTTCCGCACTTACGAGGAATTAGCCAATTACGAAGATTCAATCGAAAAACGCATTCGGCAAGCGGGAGTCAAGGCATTGCCTGTCTTGACTGAATATATGAACAACTCCTTTCACTCGCAGAGCGCTTTCAAATGTGACGATTCGCACTTTGCAACTGTACAGAGAATTGCTAACGATATTGATAGATTCGAGTTTAGGTTAAGGGGAACATCTGAAGGAAAGCAAACAATTGATGCCTTTGAGCGTGCCATCAAACGAATAGAGAAGCCTGGGTTTGCCAAGAAGGATAAAAGCTATTACAGAACTATGTTCTTAAGCTATCTAAAAGGCATTAATGAAATTGATAGAGCGATTCAAGATACTTTTTGGGTGAATAATGGAATTAAGATGTCCGAGAGTGAATTGCTAGAGTTTAGCAATTTTCTGACAGCACGCAATTCCGCATATCCATCTTGGAGCGATAAGGACTTTATTAAAGATTATTCACGAATCAACGAGGCGGGAAACCCATTGCAAGTTTATATTATAAAGAAACCAGAACTCTATTATGAAGCGTATTTGAAGTTCAAAAAAAGACGTGTCAAAAACGACCCTTTTCGAGACAAAATGTGAACAGTATGAATATATTAAGAATATTCCGTTATACATTTCTACTTTTGACTGTATTAGTCGGTAACGCTTTGGCGCAGACAGAAGAACAATCTACAACTACAGAAGTTTTGAAATCGAAAGTTCAAAAGGGGGATTATCTTGCTATTGAGAAAGCAGGAGAATCTAATGACCTCACTTTAATTCCATATCTCAAACAATTAGCTTCAAATGTAAATGCTCGAAGTAATTTCAACACTTCTGCTTTTCAGGCACATATTGCATTAGCGAAATTAGGCAATAAGGAAGCTATGCAAGAAATCCTCGCGGAAGTTGATGCAGACAATCCTGATGTTCAGGATAATGCAATGAAAAAGCTAGCTTCCGTTGCCAATAATGAAGCATTCCAAAAATTCTATCAATTACTCGATGACAGCTCAGAGCGAGAGAATCCCCAATGTAAAATAAACATTGAAAATTTCAAGAAAAACCATCCAGAAGGTGAAAATTGCAATCTTTGCTGTGATGTGATTTTCTTTCCTAGAAATACAATGGCGATGTTTTTTCTAACGAAGATGGTAGGTAATCCGCCTGCGATAAAAGGTTTGGCAAGAACAGAAAAGGCGATAGCTATTTGGAAAGAATGGTTTGCGAAAAATAAGCCTTGGATTCAATAAGTAATCAGTCTCAAAAACGCCCAATTATGAATAAGCAAATCGTGTCATAAACGACCCTTTTTGAGACAGGATTCGCGGTACTTTACCCCTATTTCAAATTTATGCCGCAACTTTGGGTTTATGTGTTAAGGTGAAACCGTTTGAAGTATAAGAGGTAAAAAATGAAACGATTTGTTTTTAATTTAGTTATCGCTGGCAGTGCACTTTATCTTTGTGCGTGCCAAAACTCCGAAATCCCCGAAACTGCTTTCTTTCGGGATTTCAACTTAGGCGCGACCGTCGAGCGGATGAACGCCGTACAACTTCACCCAAAAACAGGCGGCGGTGGCACAACAACTGCTATCGGAGAAACAACCGAACGTCGCCGCAACTTTGAGCTTGAATATTTGCTTAACGACCGAAGCAGTGAACCGTTTGACGAAACAGTTTTTCTAAACGAGCTAAAAGCTGAAATTGCAAAACAAATCAGAGATGCCGATATTCAAGTGAACAGCGCAGCCACAAACGGCGACGTTTTTCATTTCAACTATCTAACGAAGGAAAATACAGGCTCGGTTGAAGTGGTAGGCACAAGAGTTGAAGGAAACCGATATAACTTGCGGAGCGTGGTGCGCGAGAGTGCAGGAATTAAAAGCAACAAGTAAAAACGAAAGATTCGTACAAATTAGAGAACGCATCGAACAATTCAATGAACCTGAGAACGAAATAGCAGCTTCCGAATGTGTCAAAACCGCCCCTTTATGGCACATAGAAAAGCGTATCATAAACCATATCTTCGAGACGCTTCTGGTTAGTTCTCTTCATGATTAAAAATCTAATGAGTAAATAAAGCCGCGCAATTTTTTAAGCCGTGTAAAATCCTGTAACATTAGGAAACACAAAATTATGAAGATTAAAAAAAATGGGGATTTTGGAGCGTTAATGACAGCTTCGATCGAAACCGCGAAGATTAAAAAAAGCAATGTTATAAAAGAGTCCGGTATCTCGAGGTCGTCTTTCTACCGGGCTATCAGTGCAAACGGCAATGCGAGTAAACCAAATGTCGTTGCTTTAGTACGTGCGATCAACAAACTCGCCAGGAAAAACGTCATCGATGAAAATGAAGCACTCGAACAAGCGGGGTTCGATGCTGGGCTGCAAAATCCGATGACAATTCAAATCGATACGGGCGTTCAATTGATCGTCGAAAAAAGTAAGTTTTCGAAAAAACAGCTTTCGAGTCTGACCGAAAATTTGAGATCTGCTTATGGAATGTCTTTGCGCTCAACTGCTCCAAAAGTTATGGAACCGCCGAAAAAGGTGGAGAGAAAAGTAAAAGTGATAAAAAAGGGTAAATAATCTATTCAGAGATTATTCCCTCTATCTCATAAACGACCCTTTTCGAGACACACTAAGCGGTGATTTATGCCTATTTCGGTCTTGTGCCGCAATTTAGCGGTATAATAACTTGTTATGCCTTTCGTATTTATCCAATAGACTCGTGATTTATGACACAAAATCAATTCTCTTTTGAATTGCCGTCAAATAGTGGTTGGCGCAAAACCACTTGGAAGTTTTATGACGTAATTCAGTTTGAAAATCGTCGCTTGTTTGCAACTGAAGTTATCTTTAACAGCAGTTTTTGGAATTATGCGGCTTCAATCAGCGGAAAGTTCAAGGATGCGAAATTAGTTGAAGATTGCTTTTTGAAATTACCGCAACTATCGCTTGTCGAGTGGGAATTAGAAAGGCTTTATTCTCACCTTGCGAAATGGCTGCAAACACCGTTGAGTTTGCTTGAGGAAACACCGCTCGAATACATTGCTGATTTGACGGCTTCAACCGACGACCAATTTTTCGAGATGAAATTTGGCATCACCGGAAGAAACAACATTGTTCCAAGAGGACAAACCGAATGCACAATTTCTTATAAGGCAAGCGGTATTTCAGGAGAAATTTCTTACATTGTTGACCAAAGTTGTATTAGGATATTTGCGGAAGGATTAGAAAAGCTGTTGTCTAATCAAAGACAGCCATAACAAATCAATGGACGTGAGGCAAAAACAGCGACTTTCTTGTTGTCTCAAAATCCCCCCTTTTTGGCACATCTTTTTAAATTCACACGTTTTACTCAAAATCATCACTTTTGACCGCTTTTCTAGCACGTCAAACACCTGCCTTTATCGCACTAATCAGTAAATACAGCACTTTTTATCAAAATATGTGTTTTGTGTCATAAGTCATGTCATAACTAAAATGCCAAAAACGTTCCCTGTTTGAATTTTGACACATCTCCCTTTTTGGATATGCTCAAGAATGGCTTTATCACTTTCATTATTGACGCGCTGTGATTGTATCGATCTGTGATATCTTTCACACCAATTAACCGAGAATCGCTCATTTATCCATTTTCAGCTTGCTAAGACCACCTATTAAGCACATAGTTAGGATGGCATCCGTCCCAAATTTTAACCAACCGGTTTACTTGTCAGGGACAATTGACAGAGCAATGTCGGCATACGCAACTTATGATTTCGAGTTCGCGCTCTTTGATGCATCGTCCGGTGGAACGCAAATCGCCGCGCAGACGAGCACCAGTGTGAAGGTAAGGAACGGAGTCTTTAACACACAGCTCGATTTCGGCGCGCCAACATTCCAGCCGCGAACAGATTTGGGAATCCGTA
>JAESGR010000483.1_pt1 | contig 28545 bp, 23 predicted proteins | sample 9269771 | NCBI WGS metagenome assembly JAESGR01 (sample SAMN15739572, study PRJNA653492) | algae metagenome | isolation source: Chroococcus sp. CMT-3BRIN-NPC107 and co-occurring heterotrophs from well... | place: USA: Clark Mountains Wilderness, California | collected 2010-04-18 | reverse complement strand
GCTTGAACTGACTTCAAAATGTTCGGCGACTTCGCCAATAGTTTCCAGACCGTTTTCATAAGCCGAAACGACACGCTGACGTAAATCTAAAGAATAAGCTTGCATTTGTGCAGACTAATCTTATTTATGGTCTTCACGCAACTGCAAACTGCTATAATCAACTTGATTAAAATCTCAAAGTCTTTAGCGAGCTTCTGATTTTTCATTTTTTACCGGCTAATATTAAGGATTTCATTTTGGTAGAGACCGGTCTCATCGCACTTCCATAATTCGTCAGCACTATTGCGGTGTAACCATCGTCGAGGAACATTTCCAAATTAGCCTGAGCTCCTGTATCGCCTCCGGCATGTCCGACTATTCCATTGAGAACATTGAAGCCAAAGCCGTAAGAAGGGGAATTTATTTCCGGCTTTGGCGAGAGCGCCATTTTGACATATTCGTTTCCTATCAACTTGCCCAAGCGCAGTGCAACGGCGAAACGCAGTAAATCTTCGGCTGTCGAGAATCCTCCGCCGGCAGGTCCGCCCGTCCCCACCTCACATATATTATTGCGGAAAACAATTCCGCCGTCGGTGTATTCCTTTTCATAACCTATTGCTAAATTTTTGTTGACCAAATCCAAATCGTAAGCGTCAGTATTCGTCATTCCCGCCTGCCGATAAATATTATCCCGCACATAATCAAAATAGCTTTGACCGCTAACTACCTCGATGACTTTGCCGAGAACCAGAAAAGCATTGTTGCTGTATTTTTGAGTAGTTCCAGGTTCAAAGGCGAGTTTGTCATCCTGACCCAGCTTCAAAAAATCGTCAACTGTGCGGACGCTTTGGCGTGAAGACTTTACAGAATAGCTGCCCAAGCCCGAACTATGTGTGAGCAGATGTTTGATTTTAATTTTCTCCGCCGCTTCCTTAGTAGGGAAATCAGGCATGAACTTAGAGAGCGGATCATCAAAAGAAAGTTTTCCCTGTTCGACAAGCTGCGCGATGGCAATGCTCGTAAACATCTTGTTCAGCGAAGCCAGGTTAAATTTAGTGTCCGTCCGGTTCGCTACGCCGAAATCTTTGTTGGCTTCTCCATAAGCTTTATTGAAAATAACTTTCCCATCTTTGGCTAGTAATACTACTCCAGAAAACACGTCTGTCTGAATCAGCTTCTGCATAAAAGCGTCAAGCTCATTAACTATTTCCTTTTCCGACAACTTTCCGGCAGTCTGCTTATCTGAAGGCTGTGTGGGAAGTCCCCAGTTAAAACTTTGGATTCGGTGCGGAGGCTGAGGCTCCAGTTCAAACATCAACTCTCTCCATTGACCTGTCAGCTTAGCGACAACGACAACTCGCACCGAGTAAGGTTTTGGTTCTTTCAGTGTGTGCAGTTCGAAGCCCCCGTTGACGTCATTGAGCAGAGAGATCCAGTTGACGCGCGTTTCAACAGATTCTTCCTTGAGAGCTAAAGGAGTATGATTATGCTGGATAAAGGTTCGCGCCGCCTTTCGGTCATTAGAATTTATCAACTGGATAAACTCTCTAACCCGCTGCTCGGCGACTGCAGAGGGAGTTTGCTGTGCAGAGACAACCGTCGGTGATGTGAAATGAATTGAAAAAAGGAAGAGTAAAAGCGTTAAATAGAACCGTTTAATCATAGTATTAATCTCCTTAATAGTTTTTTGATCGGGAAAGATTAGAAGATATGACTCCTTTCAGCCCCTGTCCTAGGTTTATGAACAGATTTTTTGCTCCCGATTATCACGCAGCAATTAATACGCTGAACTTACCGGATATAAGGAGCAATATTTCCTGCAATCGTTTTGAGTTCGTCATCAGTCAATGGCAGTTTTTGACGCGTGTGGGTCCAATGCTCGGCGGTCGGAGCATTTGGACCAATACCGGGAGAGCTGTCTGAAGCGTATAGAACATGCTCCAAGCCGATTTGACGCATCCGCGTAACCATCAATTCGGCTTCTTTCGCGCTCATATTTTTATAGACAAGTCCGGCAAAATCGAAATAAAGATTTTTGGTGCGCGGGTCATTAGCTGCCCGAGCCTCGGCAAAAGCGGCTAAGGCTTCAGGAGAGGTAATGCCGGGTCCATTACCGGCGAGATGGGCGATCTGAATTGTAATATCCGGCGCAACCGATGCGATCCGGTTCAAAAAGATTTCCACTTCCTCGGGTCCATAGAACTTACCCGGCTCCAGGTGGACGACAATCGAAATTTTATTGTCATTTGCCGCTTTAAAAAAACGTGCCACTGTCTTGACCTGTTCCGTATTGTGGAAGCTGAAGCCTGAACCTGAGAGGTTGAGTTTCATAGCTTTCGCTTTGAGATCTCGCGCACAACGGACAAGTTCCGGGATGGCATAATCTTCTCTAAGCGGATCTACAGCGCATGCAAGGACTAAACGGTCAGGAAAGCGGGCGACCTGTTTTGCCGTCCAGTCGTTTTCGCCGCGGACAGCAGCCCATTTATCCTTCGTTTCGGTCATGCGTTTGGTGGTATTAGTTCCCTCAGGACCACCAAGCCAGAATGCCTCCGAAAGCACGACCGCGCGCTTAATTCCACCCTCGTCCAAATCTTTGATTAGCTGGTCTGCCGTAATTGGTTTTGTATAACGCGGCGGCGTTTTTGGGGTCGTGCTGTCTGCCGCAATGCGCCAAATTCCGTCATTCCCTTTCCTAATGCCGAGTAGAAAGTTCCAGTAATGTGTCTTACTCGCTTCGTGGATCACAGTGCCGGCAATGTAGCCGGTTGAGCCGGAAATCTCATACTGATTCGGCGCGAAACGAAACCTGTCGTTTTTGGTCCATAAATTCAGGTATCGAACAAACCACTGCTTATCACGCATCCAATGCGTCGGCGGAATATATGCATCGAGAAGCTGCGCGTTTTCGGTGAAGATGTTCTTAAAGTCGGCGGCAGTTTCGGCATTGCCGATGATTCGGGCGCGGTCAATCAACAGGCGGTTCAACTCGGAAGGGAGATTAGCTTCGGGCGGCAAAGGATCAGGCAGCGGCAAGGCATAGGGTCCGAGCAAATGCACATGGTAATCAACTAAAGGCACGATGTCGTTTCTAGTCTGCTGGATAACTATACTCTCCGTGCCGGAAGGATTCTTTTCATTAACAGATTTTTGCCTCGTATTTTCCTGCGCCAAAGCGGCGCAAACAGTGAGGTACAATGTAACCAACAGCATTGTTAAAAGTCGTGTATTTCTTGAATTCATCTTTATTTTTCTCCTGCAATTTACAAAGCCCTTATTAAACAAATAGGAAGATGTCAGATTTCGCTTCTTTGATCATTTACAAAAACATTTGATTTCAGTACTTTCTTCTCTTCAAAAAGCGTTTTTCAAGACACACCTCCGGCATAAAGCTAATTAAATGAGCTTTAAAGTCTGGTATTTAACGGAAATTATTCGAAATTTTACCGGGAGTTTACACTGATATTTCCAACAGTAGTTTTTAGGCGTATCGGCACTCCGCCACTGTTTAATTTTGTAAGGATTTGCCTGCCGCCTGGTCTAACTTTTTTCTTCATATCAGGATTAATGCTGCCAATAAGTTCGCCCATTGCGGTTCCTGTTTCAAGACTCGCTGCATAATTTTGCGGCACTATTAAACCGACATTGCCATTTGTGGTTTCAACATCCAATCCCATCCCTATCCAGCTATTGCCTGATAATTTAACGCCAACATTGCCATTCGTCGTTTTACCCCGCACATCGCCCGCCAGATTTTCCAAGTTGAGATTACCGTTGAGCGCAATGAATTGAAGATTGCCTTCGACATTACTGATTGAAATGTTGCCGTTCCAGGTCGACAGATTTAGATTGGTTCTCCGCGGAACAAAAATTTCATAAGAAACAGCAGAAACAGACCATATGTTTTCATTTGCGGCGCCGCTTTCAGCACGAATAGCTGAACCCTCTTTGATGCCAATGTTGCTGGCAAGAGCGTGCGCTGCCTCGTCTGAAATTCCCCAGGCTTGAACACAAGACCGAACGAGTATGTCGGAGCAGTCGCCGCCTCTAATGCTGATACTTCCATGGCGTTTAACATCAACCGTTACAAGAGACCTGACAGGTAAAGGCATCTCGCGCAGCTCGCGGATGGTAACTCCGGAGCCGCCGTTAAATAAATCGGTTCGGGTACAAAACTCACTCAGTTTGTCTTTAGTCTTATTTTGAGCAAAAATGATCGAAACCGGTAAACAAAGCAAAATCACGATTAAAAAACTGCGAAATTTTATGTTATCTATTTTTACTTTCATTTTTTAAGCACCTTCATCATTTGTTTGATCAAAATAAATACTTTTCCCGACCCTCATGAAATTATTCCAACCACTGAGCTACAATTTTTTCTTATCTTCAGCCTGCGCCCACAGTTGAACATGTCCGTTAAAGGCTGCCAGGTGAAATATGGATTCGCCATCGCCGGTGTTCCCGGTAAACCGTTTTGAACCCGGGTAAATGACCTTACGGACTTCCAAGGGAAATTGCGAAAAAAACCTTCCATGTTCTCCGACTGTGACAACAAATTGAAATGAGGAGTCTTTGGGTAACCGCAGCGTTAGGTTTCCGGTCACGGTTTTAAAGTTGCAATTCGTTCCTTTTGTCGCCGGACCGTTCCACGAAATACTCCCGCTGGTCGTCTCGGCTTCAATGCGGGTGTGGCTAACGCGCTCAAGCTCGAAATTGCCGCTGGTCGCATTAAGTTTTACGCTGTCATCTTTATTACCGGGTCGAACATCCGATAATTTAATTGTCCCGCTCTGAACTCTTAAATTAATCATTCCGGTTGAATCTTTTAGGAATATATCACCGAGCGTCGGCGTCGCGGCGTTGACTGATTTTGAGATACGCTGCAGATTAATATTTCCGAATTTAGCCACAATTTGGGCGTCGGAGATATCTTTAACGCTCACATTTCCCCAACCGAGTGTGATTTTTACAGTCGCACCGTGAGGGACATACAAGTTAATTTCGTCCTCGCGTTTCTCGGCTATGACCTGTAGACCTTTAGCAGGAGCATTTGCGTCTGTTTTATCGGTTCGGCGCAGCTCTAATATGGTTGGCAGCGCGGTAATCGCGTGGACTTCATTAAGCTCCCATCCGTGAACTTTAATGTCATGCCGCTCGGCGTCAATCGTGACAGTAACGGCTGGATTGGCAGTGATAGTTTGCTTTCTGCTTAAGATTTTTTTTTCACTGCCTGTTTGTTGGGCATAGATCATTGCCGGTGCCAAAAGTAAAAGCCCGCAATAAAATAGCGCCGAAACAAACTGGGAAACCTTATTCATAACCACTAAAATTCTATACAACAACTGCAAGTCGAAAACTGTTACTACTGCTTGGCTACATCGCTGAGCAAAGCGATCTTTCCTTGATAAGCCGAAAAGACAAAATTCATCACATCGGGATTTGTAGGATGACGCTGTGCTGACTTGCGTGTTTCTACAATGGCTTGATCTACTGCGGATAAATTGCGTTTATACTCTGCGCTCAAAACCGGGGGCATATCAGCTTCAATCGATTTAACTTCTTCGGTCAGCCTGGCAATAGTTTCGAGATATTTTTGTTCACCAGGCAGTAAATCCTTTCTAGGCTTATTGGGCTGTGAAACTTTTTTCGGGTCTTTCCCTTCAGAGTTTCTGCGCGGCGGCTCGCTCGTCCGTTCGTTCGACCGCTGGATTTGTCTGACTTCGGGAGATTTTACATTTGTTACCAAAACTGGAACTTTCTTCTCCGTTTGCGAAACTTCTTTTGCAGTTGGTTCTACAGTCAAAGATTCACTGCGCTTTGCTGGCGTATTTGTTGTCGGAGCTTGCAGGAGTTCTTTATCTTTCCACGCGGATTCGGATGAAGAATCTTTATGGCGAGCGACGAAAAAAATGAGTGTGAAGAAAACAACAATGCTCAGTCCGGAAAGCGCTATACCCCGAGGTGAAAAAATTAAACCGAAAACACTAAAAACTTTTTTGAAATTCCTGCAGATTGTTGTTGTGTAGGAAGGTGACTGAACAATCTTTTCATTCTTAATCGCCGTCTGTAAATTCTTCCACAAAACCGGAGTCGCTTCGGCTTGAAGAAGATATTGCTCGACAGCCTCTTGCTGACGGCTAAACTCATGGTAGGAAAAAGTACACGATTCACAAAGCACCAGATGTGCCGAAATCTCAGAAATCTCTTGTGCTTCCAATTCCTCGGCAATGTAGTCGTCAAAAAGAAATAGACAATCTTTACATTCCATAATCATCCTCCAAATAAGGACCAATCAGGCGTTTCATCTCCAATCTTGCTCGGTGAAGATCGGTTTTAAGCTTGGGAATAGTTGAGCCGGTTATCTGCGATATATCTTCATAACTGAGTTGCCGCAAAACCTTTAGAATAAAAACCGTTCGTTTATCATCATCAAGTGACTGCAAAGCCAGGCGAATTTTATCATTGAGTTCGCCGTCAAGAAGAATATTGTCCGGAGATTGATTGATGTTGTCCTTTACTTCTAAAATCTTTTGCTCATTAAGGGCATTGCTGATAATTTCATCTTTGCTGGATCGCATCGAATTACGAGAAACATTTTTTGCAATTCCGCAAAGCCAAGAAGCAAGTTTTCCTTCTTCAGTATATGAGTCGAGCGAACGGTAGGCGCTCAAAAATGTTTCCTGCGTCAATTCTTCTGCCAAAGCAATATTGCCGATTATTCCATAGATAAACCTTAAAACAATACGATGATGCTGTTCAAAAATAAGCCGAAATGATTCTTCATCACCTTGCCGAGCAAGTTCTACCAAACTCTCTGTACTCTTCATTCGAGTTTCACTCAATACTTTTGAATTTGTAAAACTTATTGCATTCATCAAATGGTTGTTCTCGTGGTTTCTATAAGAGTAATAGCATTTCAGAATAAAAGGTTTCACTTTGAAAGAATATTTTTTACTTTGTAATACTACTGAAGACTAATACTGGTTTAATTTGGTTTTACTTGAAATAGTAAAGGGATATGAAGCAAATAGTATTAACAGAAATTGTTACAAAAAGGATCCTTTTTGCACAAGGTGCTAAATTCTTCAATAATACTAATATTTGTAATACGTTTTTAAGATTTTTAAGGTTTTTAGGTCCCCTTAATACTAGAAATATTAGAAGAAAATCAAGCTCGCCTGCCATGGATGCATCTGACGGGCTATTAGTTCTCAATCTTGATCTTCTTGACATTATTATGCGTAAGCACATCGATCAGTAAGTAGCGCGGATCGATGCCCGCGCGCTCGGGCTTAGTCGGCACCGTCACCGTAATCGTCTGCTTGCCTGAGCCGATACGATGCATCTGCAAGTAGAGTGGCTTACCTACCTCTTCGCCCTCTTTCGTAGGGGCGAAGACTGCGATTTCTACCCAGTCGTTCATCGGCACCTCGGTCTCGACGCCCTTCTCATCAACCGTCACCTTGCGCGCCTCGACGTCGAGCGTTACCTTCCAGATGTCATCTTTAATCTGCTGGGCTGTCGACCGCTCCGTCTTGAGCTCCCAGAAAGTATTAGTCTCAAAGAGGTCGTGGAGCAGGTATTGGTGCGACCCCGGGGTTACTGCCTGAAGCTCCCGGTAAAGATCGAGCGATGTCGGCAAGGGCGGTTTTCCCGTCCCGTGCTTTTCGAGCATGCGGCGCAGCGCGATCGTCACCTGTCCTTCGCCTATATACTCGTTAAGCGCATGCAGTGCCAGCGGTCCTTTGCGGTAGCCAAGAAACCAGCCGGAGGCTCGAAGCAGCGGGTCGGCAGCCCGGGAGCGGGGCGTTTCATACGTCTCCCGCATAAAGCCCAGAAAGCGACGTTGCTGGTCTTGTCCGCGGGCTTCTTTTATAACCCCCATCGCGGAGTACCACGCCAGGCTTTCAGACAGCAGCGGGGCTCCCTCAACATATGCCGGCGTCAGCTGACTGCCGCCCCACCATTGGTGCGCGACTTCGTGTGCGACAACCGCAGACACGAAATCGAAACCCCGCGGATCGTCCTCCGGATTAAATCGGGAGGAACCCTCCGAATAGTCAATGGTGGTCGCATCAGCGTGCATACCGATCCCTGGACCGGGACGCTCGATGAATCTAAGGTAGTAGTACGGATACGGACCGAACTGTTTTGTGTAGTAATCAAGCGAAGCTCGTGCGCTTTCCGCCATCCGCTCGACGTTCGCGGCGTGTACCGGATGATGGTAGATCTGGATCGCGACATCATTCCACCGGCTTTCATGCACGGCGTACTCGGCAGAGAAGAAAGAGTATTCGTTCTCGATGGGGGCATCCGTAGAATAACGGAAGTAGCGTCGCCCTCCCTCCGTCCACGTTTCGCGAAGCGTCCCCGGCGCGACGGCGGTTTGGTTTTCGCCCGTGCCCACGACAGCCTCGAAGTGGATACGTTCGCCGCCGGAGCGAATCCCGCGCGCCTCAACGTCATCAAGTGTCGGGAACGGAGGGCGCGGAGTTAGTCCATATGTTCGCCGGTCCCCGGCACCGTTAAGCTCGCGATTTGGTTGATAACCGATGGCGGGCACCCAGTTTAGATTCTTGAAATAACTGCCGTTCGCCGCCACGGAAAACTCGGCTCCGCTGTTGCGGAAACCCTGCGATTTGTAATGCACGTCAAAATTCAGATTCATCGAATCGCCCGGCTGGAGCGGTTCGTTAAAAGTATAGATTCGATGGTCGAGTTCTTCATCCGCGATCGTAAGAGTCGCCGGACGGTCAAATAATATTTCGCCGGTTTCCACTTCCGGTGAGGTCGCCAAATGAATGGAGTTTATAACCGCTGCGCTGTTGTTTACGAGGCGATAAGTGCCGCGAATATCCGCCGCGCTCTTGTCCGGGTAAAGCTCAACGTGCAAATTTGTATCGGTCAAGCGCGGCTGCGGGATATTTTCGTATTGCCCGTAACGGCGCTCGTATTCGGCGCTTCGCTCCATCGTTTCAGAAGCGGTTTGATATTCATTCAGAATGTTCGTGTTATAGAAAATGAATCCGCCCAGCCCGAGGATCAGCCCCAATGCCACAGCGGCTACCACTGACGTCGGACGAGTGAAACGCTGCCATGCCATTCGGATTCGCGAACTAAAGTTCCATTCTCTGCTCCGCACCCAGAACAATTTCGCCGCAACCGCGAGCAGCAGCGACCAGGCTGTCCAGTAAAGCTTGAACCAGAGTTGCGGTTCGAGAGACGGACCGAAGCCGCGCATATCCGTATATGACCAGTTTGGAGCGGAACTAAAAATGAGCAGATGATGGTCGATTCCAAGCACTGAGGCGAATGCGATGAAGCCGTAAGCGATGAGTGACGCCAGATGTCCCAAATGTTTTTGATTGACAAGGACGTGCAGCGCAAAGGTGAGGCAGGCGAAGAGAAGATATTCGGGGAGCTGAAGCCCGAAAAGAATTTTCAAATAAAGTCCGATCTCGAAATCGTTATAATTCATAAGCGCCTGAACAAGCACTCCGGCAATTGCAAGAAGCGCCATCCACACGACGAGAATTAAACTGAGTCCCATGAATTTGCCCAGAAAGAGAACCCATTCCGGTACCGGCGCCGCAGCGGCGATCTCGCTCATACCGGCGGCTCGTTCCCGCCAAACCAGCTCCCCGACCCAGAAGATGATGAGCAGCGGAATAATTATCCAGGTCGTCTGGTTATTTGTCAGTGGCGCGGTCAATAGCGTGATGACATACTCGGTTCTGGGGAAATACGGAACGCCCATGTGCTTCATATTTAAGAGCAGGATGACGACCGAGAACATCGCAACGGCAGTCAAAAGAACGAGCCCACCCCGGCTCCTAGCAATTGTCCGGAACGATTCCCATGCGATTGCAAGCGTTTGACGCAAGCGGATTGCGAATCCAAACGTTTGCGGGACTTGCGGAATAAAAACCGGCGCGCGCTCCTCGGCGGGAATGCTGATACCAACAAGCGCTGCAGATGGCGCATCCGCCGTTCGCCGTTGCTGTAGTTTTTGCTTGATGAGACTCCACCAGTTGCTCGCCGCCATATGCTGAACGAGACTAAAGCGCAGATAGGTGAAAGCAAGCGCTCCCAAAGCGATGCCAAGCCAGAGGAGACGATTCCAGAGAAACAAGCCCTCCGGGGCGATCAGGCGCGTATTTATCTCCATCGGTACCCATATGTCCGTCATTGCCTGCACGCCGACGCTGCCGATCGGATCCAGCAGCTTCGGCAGTTCCGGATTCAGCAGGGACAATACCGGACAAACGATGTAGGCGGTGACGAAGAGAAGCATGCTGCCAAGATAACTTCCCGTAGCCCGCCGGCTCGTTGCCGCGAAGGAGAATTGAAGCGCTGTCCCGACGAGGACATTCGGCAGCGCGATAAAGAAGAAAGCGCTTAGGTACGAAGCCAGCCGGAACGGTCCGATGATGTCGGGCTCAAGCCCGGAAAAGCGCAGGGCGAGTAGAATGCCCGCCGGCAGGGCGAGCAGGAGCAGCGAGTTGAGGAGGAAGGCGGCGAGAAAGCGTCCCCCCAGAAATTCTGCCTTGCTGACCTGCGTGGTGTAAGTCAGGGAATGCATCCGCGTCTCGACGTCGCGCGCCGCAGCATCGCCGGCAACCGACGCAGCGACCAGAAGCCATAGCAGGCTGCCGAAAACCGCAACGTTCGCAATGATGACTGGCGCATTGACAAAAAACTCATAGTCGCGTGCGTCGTAGCTGTAGTTTTCGCTTATGAATAGGAAAGCGATGACAGTCAAAAGCGCAAAGTAGAGCCAGGTCGAGACCTGGTGTAACTGATAGGCGAACTCGAAACGGAAGACCTCCTGGAATTTCATCGCGTCACCCCCAGCACGGCGGGCGCTTCCTGCGCGTGACCCGACATCGTGGTGAAGTAGACGTCCTCCAGATCCGGCTCTGCCGTTTCAAAGCCATTTCCCGGATCCTCTTTGCCATAGACGCGCACCACGGTTTTGCCCGCCAGCAGCTTAGTAGAGATCACCCTGTGCTCGCGGTCCACCCGGGCGAGGTCGCTTTTGTCGATCACCTTGCGCCAGATCCTCTTTTTCAGTTCTTCGATCGCACCGAGCGGCTCAGCCTCCAGCAAGATCGTCCCCTTGTCAATGATCGCCATTCTCGTACACAGCTCGGAAACGTCTTCGACGATGTGCGTCGAAAGGATAACAACGCTATTCTCTCCGAGCTCGGAGAGCAGGTTCAAAAAACGCACACGCTCAGCCGGATCGAGCCCTGCCGTCGGTTCGTCGACGATCATCAGCTTTGGATCGCCCAAAAGCGCGATGGCGACGCCAAAGCGCTGCCGCATACCGCCCGAATAGCCGCCGAGCTTCTGACGGCGGACGTCCCACAAATTCACTTTCCGAAGAAGTGACTCCACAACTTCCCGACGAGTCCGGCGCCCGGTTAAGCCCTTGAGTATTGCGAAGTGATCGAGCAGATCCTCCGCCTTTGCCTTTGGATAGACGCCGAACTCCTGCGGCAGATAGCCGAGCGTCTTACGCACTTCGCCTTTCTGTTTTAGCAAGTCCGTTTCACCGAATCGAATGTTGCCCTCGTCAGGCTCCTGAAGCGTAGCTAGGGTGCGCATCAGTGTAGACTTGCCTGCACCGTTAGGTCCGAGCAGCCCGTACATTCCATTGGGAATTGTAAGCGTTACATCTTTTAGTGCCTGAACGCCGTTGGGATAGGTTTTCGAAACATCGCGAATGTGTAATTCCATAAATAAGGTAATTATTGCTTGAAGAGGAGTTGTGAACAGATTGCCTAACGAGCATCTTCAACAATAGGTTGCAAAAAAATTTAAGACGTATGAAACAAGAGGAAACGCCAGTTGAGGTTGGTTTGATACTGGTCATTTTGAGACGTATCCGGCTCTTCAGGCTGGTCGCTCTAAATAAAATCTCCCTCTAACTGGCGCTAACGGCACCTGATGAGGTTACTCAGCCGCGTAAATTTGATGTTATTCAGCACTTAAGTCGAGGACACGACCTTTTAGTCCATTCCCGACGAAATCTGAGCATTTTGTTTAACTCTTTTTGAAGTAATTTCGGTCAGCCTTGAGCCAGTTATTGGAAGCGTTTGCTGTAACTCTTAAGTTTTACAGTTTCTTCAAACGAATTTCCTGCCCGTTGGTATTAATAACCATTTCCGTGGCTCTTCCCTCTGCATCCTTTATAAAAGTGACTTCTCCAGCTCGTTCTTTGAGAAAAAATTTCGTTTCGGATTCGGCAAGCAATTCGTATTTGCTCGGACCATTGCCCTGAAGTTTTAGTTTGCCGTCTTCGATTGAAACAACGTATTTGGAGCGATTGAGAAAATCATATTCTCCAACATAAGCAGCAAACTTTTCGGGAGAGAGTCGAATAATTACTTTTTCTTTTGGTAAATAATCAACCCATCCGTATTCGAGCGCAATGCTGCGAAGAATTTCGTTGGCAAGAGGATTGCCCTGCTCGCCGTTTGTCATCACGACCGCACCTTGCCCTGTTTTCGTATAAGCGATCATTTCATTGCGAAAGCCTTGATTTGCGCCGCCGTGAAAAAATCGGGAAGTTTTATCGCTATCGCCGCTTAGCCCGATACCAAGCCCCCAACCCTCCGTTTGTTTACTCAGCATTTGCTTGACCATTTCCGGCGAGAGAACTTTTTTGGATTTTCCGGCATATGCTTCCTGTAATTCGATGGCAAAACGCGCCAAATCCGAAGGTGTCGTCCACAATCCTGCAGCCGCCATTTCCGGGTGATTGAACCATTTGAACGGGGGCTTTTCGCCTTTTGGTCCGTGCGCGTGAGAGGCTTGCTGGTGGAAATTTTCCGGCAGCGGTTGTCCGTATGTGCTGTTTTTCATTTCGAGCTTTTTAAAAACCGTCTCCTCCAACAGCTGCGGGAACGGGTGTCCCGAAACGTCCGTCATTAAAAGCTGCATCACCGTGAAACCGCCGCCCGAATAACTCGAACGTTTTCCCGGCGTTTCGATGACACGAACGGCTTTTGTATTTGCCGGTTCGCTCCCGTCGAGAACCTGCGGAACAGTAGGCAATACTTTCGAGTCGGCGCGGTATCCGCCGAAACCCCAGATGCTCGTTCCGGCGCTGTGCGTTAAGAGTCGGCGCAGAGTTACCTTTTCCGTTTTCGTAAATTCGTTTTCTGGCATTTTCCACGACGTAAGTTTTTGATTTATGTCCTCGTCCAATTTAAGTTTTCCATCCTGAACCATCTTTAAAGCGCCCATCGCTGCTACGGGTTTGCTGATCGAACCTGCTTGGAAAAGCGTGTCAGCCGTGACGGGCAAGTCAGCACCAAGCTCGCGCACGCCGTAGCCTTTCGCCCATTCGATTTTTCCGTTATTGATAACTGCTATACTAACGCCTGGCACGTTGTAATGCTTCATTCGTTCAGCAACATTCATTTTGACGAGCGGTTCGCCTTTAATTTGAACAGGCAAAAGCAATCCGTTTTCAACGCGGGACATTTTGTCTTGAATCAAATTCAAATCCCTCTTTTCATCAGAGAAATCAAATTGGACAAAAGGATATACAATGCTTCCTTGTTGCATCACAAAAACAAACAGCAGACAAAATTTCAACAACAGTTTCAGAGATTTCATAAAGTTATATTTATTTCGTTAATTAAGAATTGATTTTATGGAAAAGTTTTAGCGGTTTATTATTACTGAGCTTATAGCCGCTTATTTCGTTATAACAAACTTACAAAAGCGCTGATCGGACGCCTAAAACCATGTGTGTGTCTTATACAGATAACTCACCTAAGCAAGACGGAGGTGCGCACGGAAGTTTCCTTTGAATTCGTCAACTACAAGTATAAACGTGCGCGCTAGTGGATTATTAACAACAAAGAAAAATAAATTTTTACATCTGATGAAGGAATTATATCTTTCCTGGCTGATATAACTGGTGTCCAAAAACTACTCTTTTTGGACAGGCTAAAATACACTCTCTATAACTCAATAAAACACTGTGTTAAACAAAGACGTTTTTCGAGGGGTTTTTGGACACCTCCCTTTTTCTGATTTATGCTCTAAAAATGAAAGTTGGAATTTATGCCCGCGTCTCGACTCAAGAACAACAAACTCTGCCGCTTCAAATCAAAGATCTTCGTGAATTTGCTAAACGAAGAAAATGGAAAATTGAGATTGAAATCTCTGACGTGGCTTCGGGAGCGAAATCGCGACCGAAACGTGAAGAGCTTCTAAAGCTTGCCCGGCAGAGAAAAATAGATTGTATTCTGGTTTGGAGATTAGATCGGTTCGGGAGAAGTTTGGCTGATCTGATCACAACGCTCGATGAACTGAATTCTTTGGGAGTCAGTTTTGTTTCACTGAATGAATCGCTTGATTTAACCACACCGTCGGGAAAAGCATTAGCCGGAATGCTGGCTGTTTTTGCCGAGTTTGAACGCTCGATCTTGAAAGAGCGAGTAAGGGCAGGAATCGCAGAAGCTAGAAGCAAAGGCAAAGCGCATGGTAGACCGAGAACCGCTTCCACTAAAGAGGAAGAAATCAAAAAACTATTTGCTAAAGGAATAAATAAATCGGAAATTGCCAGAAAACTAAAAATTGGAAGAACGTCGGTAATTCGGTCATTAAATGTAAAAGTCCAAAAATAATGAATGATTTGTTTGAAGACTACATTAAAGGGCTGAATGAATAAACCGATTATAATATCTATTGTGAGGCTTATTTAACTCGTTTCAAAACGCCGCGTCTTACGATTCTACTTACTAATATGGACACACCTTTTATTTGCAATCTTAATGCTTTGAGCGATTCTCAAAAGGAACGCTACCACCAGCTGACTCGAATTCTTAATGAATCCAGACAATCGGTTAAAGAATTGAATGACGGTTTTGCTTTTCGTTTCAAAGCCGATTCGCAATTGATTTTAGATGTTGCTGAATTTATTGTTTATGAAAGATTATGTTGCCCGTTTTTCAATTTCGAGCTGACGGTTGAAGCAGATACAAACCGAATGTGGCTCCATCTTCGCGGACAAAGCGGCATCAAAGAATTCATTAAATCTGAATTTAATATCGAAGAATAATCCCTGTCATTGCTCACGCTACAATTTTGAGGTGTTGCCGTTTTCAGAGCGCTCACTATCGCTTGAGTCGGTGCTCCGTATCCGCTCTTAGCGTGACGCGTTTCCAAATCGTCACGGGTTTCTGGAGGTTAATTTCTTAAAGCAGATTTGATTTGAACATTTAGGAGGTTAGTTTGACACTCGAATAATATGAGCACGCTAAGCGAGTATTTATTCCTTACTCCTTAGCTTGTGTGTCTATGCTGTTCTAGTCGTGATTTACCCGAGATATACCTGAAAATATACATTTCAAAATTTGTTTTTAGAACACTGGTAAATTTCGCTCTTTTTTGGTTAAATTAAGCCGTTGATAAGTCATGTAAGTGCCAGCCTTGGCTTAAATAAGCGTCAAAATAAACATTTCAAGATTAGTTTTCCGAACACTGGTAAATTACGCTCTTTTTTGGTTAAATATTTTATATTATAAGGCTTTCAAGCGACGTTAAACGCGGCACTAAAATTTCATTTTCTCTTCGGGTCACGTGGCCTCGTTATGAACAAATTAAGACAGTCATTTTCGCTGTGAGCAGTTCATAATTCATTTAGTGACAGCCTCGGTGTATTAAAGCGGTTTGATAATCCTTTTCTCATTATCCGGAATAACAGTTTTCCAATAATTTTATTGATTTTATTGAATCGTAATTTACAAATCTATTCTCATGCTTTGAGAACAGAACTTGTAATATGATTTTCAAATCGACAAAGTTACACAAAAAAAAGTGTAATTTTTAAGCGGCAAATGAGTTGTATCAGCCGGTTATAACAAGGCTATATTCAACAAAACGCTACTGCTTAAACCCGTTCATCAGTTGTTCGGTTTCAGCCTTTTTATCTAACGCTATTTTATTGCTGATTTTAGTAGTTTTTTCCGCTCGTAAAAGGCTGTCGCTTTTGCCCGGTTTCCGCAGCTCTTTGTGCTGCACCACCGTCGCCGGTGATTCTTCGACGTATCGTAGAAATACAACTGACACTGCTCGCTTTCACATTTCTTTAAATATGCGAGCTTTCCGGCACACAATAAATCAACTGCGTAGTCGGCTATGAGAGCAAGTAATTGACCGGGTTCTCGAAAATTCGTTCGTGCCGATCTCCGATAACCTTTTTTAGTCTGATAAATATGAGTGGTGGAACTAAACTTTGATAACTCAGCATTAATTACTGCAATCGCTGTTTCGCCAGCCTTTTCACCCTGCGCTAATCGGTCAAACATTGCGCGCAGCAGCTTTCTAAAGCTTTTAGCCGAGGCTAAAAGCTCATCAGATTCCTTTTGCCCTTTCGATTTAGCAAATATCTCATCAGCTATTGATTGATCCATCAAATTACTCGCCACTGCCCATGCTGCTAAATCCGTATAAGTAGAAAGCAGATCTTTCAACACACCGTTTTCAATGATTTCGGTATTGATAAAGTCGAGGCTCACGTTCCCGGCGATTAAAATAAACTTCTCCTTTTGAGTGGCTCGAAATTCTTCAATATCCTTTGAAGAATCTTTAGAAGAGTTTTTAGAATTGATAGGCATAAAACAATTATAACCTTTAATAATTGTTTTGGTTAGTTATATTATCATCTAACCTTTTAATACATGTTTTCATAGTTAGGCAGCAAGAAATAAGAAAATAATAGTAAATAATAGGTAAAAGCAAAAGAGTCTAAAATTAATCAGAAGCAGAACCGAGCAGAGTCTTTACATACGTATATTAGAGAATCATCTTATACCCGAAAATACCGAAAAAGAATGAAAAACTTTTATTTCTTTCATCTATTTCTTTTATTATCTTGGGTAACATATCTTCAATAATTTTTATCGAGTGAAATCTTCAAATCGGAGATTTAGCTTTACCAGAATCAACTCGTCTAAAATGCCTTTCAAATACAGCAAAGTTAGACAAAAAAATGTGTAACAGAGATTGCCGGATGAGTATTGTCAACCTTTTGTAATAATGCTAAATAGAACAAATACTGCAGTTTAACGTGTTGTTTTTCTGTCTTTTTGTCTAATTTGTTTTGGTCCTTATTTTGGTAGTTTTTTACTTTTGGAAGATATTCACAACTTTTGTCAGACGTCGCCGTATACGTGCAATCAAATTCAAGCTTGAATCATTCGCGGGATTTGGCTTTAGGGAATATCAGGAAGCGACGATCAAATTGCGCATTTATCAAGTCCCAATTTATGAGCTACTATTTATTTCTCTAATCCGAGCTTAGGAAAAGCTAAGGTTTATACTTTCTTAAAAGAACCATCGGTAGCAGTATCATTACCTAACTTCGATGATATTCGCCCGACCTTTATCGTTTCCGACGACATCGACGACAGAAACGATGCGCATCCGCGTTTTGTTAACGGAATGACGGTTTACCGTTCGGTTCCGGCGAACGAATCATTACGGGCGCACGAGCTGTTCGATGATGACCTGCTGCGATATCAATTGAAGAACTGGCGGTGGCGCGACCCGGTGCTGTCAGCCACAGGCGAAGCGATCGACGACACGCTCAAACTCGATGACGATTTCGGGCAGTCGCTGCAAATGTTTTATATGAAGCAGCTGATTACCAACACGCCGCTCACGCCCGAAGAACAAGTAGAAGCAGAGATGCCGCCTGAGCTTTCCCAACAGAATCTGGCGCAGTCATACGGACAGCCGGGGTATCCTGAGTTGATCATGAGGCGTCAGGCGGAGAGGCGGAGAGTAGAACTGCAGATGGAAGAAGAGCGCGAGCGGGACGAGCAAAAGCTGCGCGATATCTTTTCGAGCGGCAGACGGGTGCGGCTGCTTGGAAATCTACGCCGGTAAATCGCCTGGTTGATTTTAATTAACTTGCTAAACCGTAAAGAAAGTGTTTAATATTGTTTGTCATGAGAATTATCTCTCAATGACGGCAGTTCGTATTTCCTACCCACTATTAATTAACCCGTTCGCTGATGCCTTTTCGGTAGCGGATCTCGGCACGAAGCCTCTAAATCTTTAATCCAGGACAAAGATAATCAAACAATGAATCAATCAAATTTACTCGCGCGCCGGTGTGCGTCCATGCTGCTCGTTATACTTTTTATCGCCGTCGCTTCCGTTGCGGCGCAGACGACCGCTTTTACTTATCAGGGACGTTTAAGCGACGGCGCGCAGACGGCAAACGGCAGTTATGATCTGCAGTTTGCTCTTTATGACTCGGCAAACAACCAGATCGGCGAAGCCCAAATTAAAGAAGACGTGATGGTGACGAACGGCGTTTTTAACACGACGCTTGATTTCGGCGAATTGGCTTTCGACGGTTCAACCCGAACTTTGGAAATCTCTGTCCGGCGCGGAACGGAAACGGAAGCATTCACAACTTTATCGCCCCGCCAGCCGATCACTTCAACTCCGTATGCGATTCGCGCTCTAAATGCGGCGAACGCCGACAGCGCGACGAATGCGACTACAGCAGCCAATGCCACCAGTGCGACGAATGCGACTAACGCCGATAAAGCGACCGACGCGCAGAATCTCGGCGGCGTGGCGGCGGCGAACTTTCTCCAAACAGACGGCAGCGGCGCGAATCTAACGAATCTGAACGCGTTGAGCATTACGACAGGCACACTCGACGACGCTCGACTTTCAGCAAATGTCGCCTTCAGTAATTCAACCAATACATTCACCGGAAATCAGACGATCAACGGCGATTTGTCGCAAACCGGCACGCTCGCCGATTTGAATTTGACGAATGGTTTTTTAGTGCGCGGCACCGTCGGCGCGGGAACGATTCCGGCGACCGGCGCTGGATCGCGAATGATGTTTTATTCGAGCAAAACGGCGTTTCGCACTGGGCAGGTTTTCAACGATATGGAGAGATACTTTGACGGTTCGACATTTTGGGATGACCAGAACGTCGGCATCAATTCGGCGGCGTTCGGTGAAAACAATCGAGCGTCGGGCGTAAATTCATTCGCCGCCGGACGCAACGCAAACGCTTCGGGTGAAAACTCACTCGGTTTTAACGGAACAGCGTCCAGATTTGGCGCGATTGCGCTTGGATCGGGCGCACAGGCGACGGGCGAAGATTCGCTCGCGCTCGGACCAGGCTCGGTTTCCAGCGGTCTCGCCTCTATTGTCATCGGACCCAGTGTTGCCAGAGGAAATTTCGCCGTCGCCATCGGTCTGCAAAACAGTGCCGCCGGACAATTTTCGGTAGCCATCGGCAAGAATGCAAGAACCTGTGCCCACTACGACTGCCCGCCCGGTAGCGAGAAACAAGGAGCGATTGTCATCAGCGACGCGTGCGCCACTTTTTCGTCAGACGCGGTAACTGCCTCGGCAAATAATCAGGTCAACATTCGCGGATGTGGCGGATTTCGTTTTTTCACCAATCAAAACTTATCGGCGGGCGTTCAGATTGAACCGGGCGCGGGCGCGTGGAGTTCGATCTCCGACCGTAATATGAAAGAAAATTTTCAGGCGGTCAATGGGCGCGACGTCCTACAAAGAGTTCTAAAACTGCCGATTTCAACGTGGAACTACAAATCCCAGGACGATTCGATTCGTCATATCGGCGCGATGGCGCAGGATTTCCAAGCCGCTTTTGCGGTCGGCGAGAGCGATACGATGATTTCGACGATTGACCCGGACGGCGTGGCGTTCGCCGCCATTCAGGGATTAAATGCCAAACTAGACGAGAAAACGGCAAAAACGGATGAGACAGTGGTTAAACTGCAAGCAGAAAATAAGGATCTTCGTCAACAGCTTCTTATACAACAAACACAGTTGGTAGCACAGCAAACGCAGTTCGAGGCGAGATTGAAACGACTTGAACAAAGCACGATTGTTCGCCGCAAAAACAGAAGGAGAAAATAAAGGATCCGGACTTTGTTTTCTGCATAAAAGTTTTTCGGTGACAACTTCTCTACTTGTAACTTTGTCGGTAATAGAAAAAAACACTTGAGTAGATGTAGCAATAGTCTACTATCAAGATGCCTTCAATGATTTCTTTTCCGGAAATCGAAATTCTCAAAACATCAAAACAATCCAAATCAGACTGTTTATCCAAATAAAATGAATAACAAAACTGTTTCTTCGTATCGAGTAATCCTCGTACTGCTTATTTGCTTTTTTGCATTTTCAAGCACCGTTTTCGCCCAGACTTCCTCTTTTACTTACCAGGGGAAATTAACCGACTCTTCTGCTCCCGCCGCCGGAGTTTACGATTACCAGTTTGCTTTATACGATTCAGTCACGGGCGGCAATCAGCTCGGCACAACGCAAACCATAACCAGTGTATCGGTTGCCAATGGAGCTTTTACGGTCCAATTGGATTTCGGCTCGTCCGTGTTTCCGGGCGCCGACCGTTTTTTGGAAATTAGCGTCAAAAAACCGAGCGAAGCAAGTTATACGACTTTATCTCCGAGACAGCAAATTAAGAGCGCGCCCTATTCCATTCGCTCGCTTAATGCGACGAACGCCGACAATGCTGCCAACGCCGTCACGGCGACTACCGCAACAACGGCGTCCGGCGTCAGTTCAAGCGCCGGAGACAGCGTAGTCGCGGCAATCAATGCCGGCAGCTCGACGATTAACGCCGCGCGTCTGCCGTCAACGCTGGCAACGCAGGACGGCACGAACGCTTTTGGAGGCACGAACATTTTCAGCACGGCTCCGATTTTCGGTGCCGGTCTCTCGGCGAGTAACCAGCGCGTGACGGATATTGCGACTCCGACTGCGGGAACCGATGCCGCAACAAAAGCATACGTCGATATGGCTCTGGCAGCCGGCAGTTATGTGCAGTTCGCTCCGTCGACGCAGCAAATGACCGGCAGCACGAACCATCTCATCAATCTTAAACTTGTCAGCACCGACCCGGTTAATCATAAGCTCGGCACGCCGGGCGTTAATGCGCTGCTCTCGCTCAGCGCGAGCGGAACTTATACCGACAACAGCACGCACGACAAAGAGCGCTTCCGCGTCGATAACGACGGCTCGATTCTGTCAGTTGCCGATTACACCGGCGGCGTCAACACTACCGCACCCGCCGAAGGATCAGGCACGCGCTTTATGTGGTACGCCGCAAAAGCTGCGCTTCGCGCCGGACAAATTAATGGCACGCAATGGGACGACGCCAATATCGGGCTTTATTCGACTGCCTTCGGCGAAAACGTCCGCGCGCTCGGCGATAACTCAATCGTGGTCGGTAAGAACTCGGTCGCGGCTAACACCGGCACCGTCGCTCTCGGCGAAGGACATACGGCGACCGGCGCCAACTCGGTCGCGCTCGGTTACGGCGCATCGACCTCGACCATCAACGGGGCTCCGCGCACCGGCACGTTCGTCTTTTCCGACCGCTCAGTTCCTCTGACTTACTCGTTCAACAGCACCAGCCCGGACATCAATTCGCAGTTTCACCCGACGGTGACAAACTCGTTTAACGTGCGCGCCGTCAACGGATCGTTCTTCTACACGAATACTGCTCTCTCGACGGGTTTTATCTTCAACAGCACGACAGCGACGATGACGCTCAACAACAGCAAACTCACGATGGCGAGCGACGGCACGACTACACTGACCTCGAACTCGGGCGGCAGCGCCGGCGTCACTCTGCCTGCGGGCGGAGGAGCGTGGAACAATCTGTCGGACCGTCATACGAAAGACAATTTCAGAGCCGTCAATCCGCGCGAGATTCTACGGGGCGTTTTGAATCTGCCGATTTCGACTTGGAACTATCGAACGCAAAACGCTTCTATCCGTCACATCGGCGCGATGGCACAGGACTTTAAAGCCGCTTTCCAAGTCGGCGAAGACGACAAACACATCTCGACGATTGACCCGGACGGTGTCGCATTAGCAGCGATTCAGGGGTTAAACGCCGAAATGATCGAGCGAACAACCAGGCTGCAGGCGGAAAATGACCGGCAGCGACGCTTGATTACTGCGCTTGAAGAAAGATTGCTAAAACTCGAACGAGCAGCGCCCCGACGCCGCACGACTCAGAGGAGAAAACAATGAACAAAACTACACTCAAATTAATGTCGATTGCCTGGGTATTTCTGCTGCTGACCGGCACGGCAAAAGCTCAAACAGCAACCGGCGGAGCTTATAAGCTGGAGCAATCGGTCATCGCCTCCGGCGGCGGAACGAGCACCGGAACTAGCGCCGGGGCGGCTAACACATTTTCTATCTCCGGCACCATCGGACAATCCGCCGCCGGAACGGAAATGTCAGCCGCGCCTTATGCCCAGACCGGTGGTTTTTGGGCGGCACTCGCCTCGGCCGGGCAAATTGAACCCCCCTCAATTTCCACTTCGTTTTCCCCGACTACCGTCAATGTCGGCGAGGTTTCAACTTTGACAATTACGCTGACGAATCCTTCGGCGAATACGGTTGATTTAAGCGGTGTCGGTGTGACCGATTCTTTTCCGGCGGGACTTCAGGTCGACGCGTCTCCAATGGCTGTTAACACGTGCGGCGGAACATTTTCGGCAAATGCTGATGAAACCAGCATCGGTCTCGTTGGAGGAACGATTTCGGTAAACGGTTCCTGTCTGATTTCGGTAAGGGTCAAAGCGATAACCGAAGGGCAGAAGGTCAATACGACCGGAGCAGTCACTTCGACCAACGGCGGAACGGGCGAAACAGCGACAGCGATTTTAACGGTCAATCAGCCGGCAGAAACTTATTCGGTGTCGGGAACGATTAGTTACGGCATCACGAGTGTGAATCAAACGCCTGCGCTTGTTCCCGGAGTAAATCTCAATGCCGCCGGTTCATCCGTTTTATCGGCAATCAGTAATTCGTCAGGCGCTTACCAGTTACCGGGTTTAACAGAAAGCGGCAATTACACGGTCACGCCGACGAAAACCGGAGACGTTAATGGCATTGATTCTTTGGACGCAGCTCGCATCCAGCAGTATCTGGTCGGACTGACAACTTTAACCACGAATCAATTGATCGCCGCCGACGTTGATAATAACGGAGTGGTTAATTCGCTCGACGCGGCTCGCATTCAGCAGTATCTGGTACAGATTTCAACTCCTAATATCATCGGACAGTGGAAGTTCGTACCGGTTAATCGGCAGTATGCTTCGATCTCGAGCAATCTGGCGGGACAGGACTACGAAGCTGTTCTCGTCGGCGACGTTTCAGGCAACTGGACTGCACCGGGCGCTCCTGTCGATATTTCTCAAGCACGGGAAGAACGACAAGCGCTTGCTGCCAAGACAAGCGGTAGAGTCGGAACGGCAAATTCATCAACGGGCGAATCGGCAGTTCAGGGAGCGAACATTGCCGTTTCATTGCCATCGAATGCGATTGCGTCAACCGGCAATAACATCACTGTTCCTGTTGTCATTGGAGCGATACCGACCGGTTCGTCAATCGAATCGTTTGATTTTTCCGTTTATTACGACCCGGCTGTCTTGCAACCTGCTTCGCCCGCCGGCAGCCATACCGGAACGTTCAGTAGCGGATGTTCCGTGCTGGTTAATTCTCCGGCCGCCGGGCGAGTAATAGTCTCGGGAGCGTGCGGCGGCACTCCGATTATGACCGGATCAGGCACGTTGTATAACCTGACCTTTACGGTGATCGGAGCGGCAAATCAAACGAGCAGTCTGACGTTTGTTAATCCGGCTGATTCGACCAATACGTTGATGTTTAATAACGGCACTCCGTCAGCGTCAACGACGAGTGGACAATTCATCGTTACCGGCCCGACGGCGGCGAGTGTCAGCGTGACAGGGAGAGTGACAAACAATCAAGGCAGAGGCATTGGAAATGTGCTGATCACGATGACCGATTCAGCCGGCAATCAGCGGCAAGCGCAGACGACGAGTTTTGGTTATTACAAATTCGATTCGGTCGCGGCGGGAGAAACAATCACCTTGACGGCAAAAGCCAGACGAGTGAAGTTCGTTCAATCTTCGATTGTCAGAACAACAAATCAATCTGTCAGTGACGCTGATTTTGTCAGTGAACCGTAAAACGATAACTTCAGCAATAAGTCGAATAATAAAAAGCCGCGAGCGTCAAATCTCGCGGCCTTTTCCGTTTCATTGGTATGATTAAATCTGATGCAAATAGATGTTTATGATCAACTACTCAACGACCAATCCCCTGATTGAGTAATAGTTAAACCTGAAAATAGTGAAAGTCATTTAATTAAAGGCGTCTGATAAGCACTCTCAAACACCTTTTCTTCTCTCGACAGAAATGGCTTGTTCGTTTTTGAAATTATGAGGATTAGCGTTTGTCATTATCCGACGCAGATTGGTTAGAGGGTCTTTAGCTCTTTCATCAACCATTCCCAATCTTCCGTTGTATAACTGTCCTGCAATCCCAGCAGAAATTCCTTCTGTCCCTTTTCTATATATCCGGTAAATGCCTTTAATGTTGATTCCCTTCCCTGCTCCGTTAACGGTTCGGCTTGATATTGCTCGATTGGTGCAGATGGCTCTTGTTTTCCAATTTGCAACGTTTTGTTTACTTTGGTTGGTGATTTTACTTCTTGTCTTTTAACCGGCATTAATCGACGGCGTAAGTGTTCGGTTAAAAATGCCGGCACATCCGAAATACTCGTTGTTCGAGCAGCAGCTACTTTTAGTTCCATCACTAACAATTCAGCCAGTTCCTTCCATTTCTCTTGCTGATTTTTATTCGGTGATTTACCTGATATCTCTTCACTCGCTAGAGCGAAAACTTCGTTGAGCGCGGCGAAAGCCTCATCATCACTCTTTGTATTTGTCTTTAAAGAAGTATTAGCGTCTACGTAAGTAGGTTTGTTTTCAGTTAATTGAGTCATACTAGAACTACTAATTTCTAGTATTTCTAGATTATCTAGTTTCTGTATAGGACTAGTATCGCTAGTTATACTAGTTATACTAGTATTGGTTATTTCAGTCTCTTCCGGAGTAAATATTTCGTAATGATTTCCTATTAAAGAGCCAACTGCTCGTTGAACTTTTATCAATCCACATTTCTCAAGATGATCTATAGCAGCATCTACTGTCACCATAGAGCCTAATCCAGCACCGGCTTTGATTTCTTTTCTTGATTTTCTGACAAATCTGGTGGGTTGTATCGCTCCTCTTGATACGCTCCATAGATAATCCCAAACTTGTTTGCTTTTACCTTTGAAATAACCTTGAGACAAAGCCTCTCTGGTAACTGAATTAGGAACCTTTTGAAAATCTCTAATTGGTGATATTTCCGAATGCACAATTGCTAAAGATTTTTTATTTTCTTTTCCACTTTTACTAGTGTTACTAGGTGAACTAGGTATACTAGTTAGACTAGGTATGCTAGGTATACTAGATAAACTAGTGCCACTAGTATTACTATTTACATTATTTGATTTATTGACTGGTAATTCCTTTAAGTCACGAAAGGTTTTGAATCTAGGAGCATCACTCATTTTGCTACCTTCCTCGTCATTTTCATTGTTCCTTTTGCAGGTTTGCCCTGTTGAAGTTCAGTCATTTCTGAAGGTTGAGTCATATCGCTTTGAGCCATATCAACCAGTTCCTTTGGTATTGTTTTTAGTTCATTCAATATGGCGTACTGCACGCTCATGGCACAAAGTTTAATCGCTTCTCGAGGAATACCTTTTGAATAATTATAAATAGATTCAACAGCCTCCATTTCAAAAGGATTTTCGATTTGAGCCACTGCGCAGCGGAAATCAATCATTCCAAGCGTATCTTCTAGGGTTAATGCATCAAGATTACTTGTTACAGCAATACGAGAAACAAGTGCTCGTTTGGAGCGGTCAGCTAGTTTATATCGAAGCTCTATCTGTCCAGCCATAACAACATTTAGTAGTTTTCTGTCATCGGTTTCATAATTGAGAATTTGGCGGATCTGCTCGAACATTGGACCGCGTAATTGCTGTGCTTCATCAATGAACAAAACAACTGTTCTACCTGCTATAGCTTCGCTAACTAGGAAGTTTCTAAGCTCCAATTCAGTTTCTCTTTGGCTTCTACGCGTTGGGACTTCAAATTCAGTGCAAATAGCCTTTAAAAAGGCTGTTTCGCTTGTTTGTTTAGGATTGACAATAAATGCAGCGGTATAGTCAGAATTGTCTTCGTATTCGTTGTATAGCAGACGGAGAAGGGAAGTTTTCCCTAGACCTACATCACCAATAATTGTAGTTAAACCCTGCCTAGTTCGAATGACATAATTGGTTTTAGCAATTGCCGCCTGAATATTGGGCGTAATATAAAAGAATCTTGGATTTGGAGAAATAGAGAACACGGATTCAAGCATAGTGGTAAAGTTTTAGCACAGCTTGCTTAAAATTTCAATGAAATAATACAAGGGGGGGGCATATTTCGTTTAATTACTACTCACTCCCAAAACTCTCTATTGACTAAGTCCCTAAATGCACAAGCTAAAGCTTCGCTTCGGTAATTAGAGTAAGTCAATAAAAAATACGAACAAATCGAAGAATTAAGGCGATTTTGTTAACTTGATTTTACCCAAATCGAATTGGGCAACGATTATCATTTACTTTTCGGGTGTCGAGATTTTACGGTAGAACAAAGAGAAATTGTTAAACAACGATGATTATTTGAGTGGACTGTCCAAAAAGGGTAGTTTTTGGACATGGTACTTTACATATTCTAACCCCACAATTTACAAGATAATTTCTTTATCTAGCTCATACATAAAATTGCGTCGTTAACGTTGGATTAAGATTATTGCAAAGCGTCTTTTTTTTCAGGTTAGAATCGTTTAATGAACGAACAAACAGAAAAGAAAGAAGAAAATATCGTCCGTGAGCAAATTAAAGCAGAGCGGAAGAGTTTAGTCGAACACCTCGAAAGTTGGATGGAGACGCCACTCCTCGTTCTTGGTTTTGTTTGGTTGATTCTACTCGTTATCGAACTGACTGGTAATCTTTCGCCTGCACTGGAGTTGATCGGTACGATAATCTGGATAATTTTTATTCTTGATTTTGCGTTGAAATTGCTGCTTGCGCCGGACAAAACCGATTATCTTAAATCTAATTGGCTAACCGCGCTTTCCTTGCTCGTGCCGGCGTTGCGCGTCTTTCGTATCTTTCGTGTTTTTCGCGTTCTACGGGCAGCGCGGGCTGTGCGAGGACTACGACTTTTTCGAGTTTTAACTTCGCTTAATCGTGGAATGAAATCTCTGGGCGCTAGTTTCGGCCGACGAGGATTCGGATACGTCGTCGCGCTTTCGGTTATCGTAACTTTTGCTGGTGCTGCCGGAATGCTGACTTTTGAAAATGAAGTCGATGGCGGAATTAAAACTTACGGTGATGCGCTCTGGTGGACAGCGATGATGATCACAACCATCGGCTCCGAGTATTTTCCTAAAACGGCCGAAGGGCGCGTGTTGTGTTTCATTCTCGCGCTTTATGGTTTTGCCGTTTTCGGTTATGTAACAGCTACATTAGCAACGTTTTTTGTCGGGCGTGATGCCGAAAATAAAGAATCAGAGATTGTTGGAGTGGAAGATATCAAAGCCTTGCACAGCGAAATCGCGCTGCTTCGAGAGGAAATCAAATCACTTACTCGTCAAAATTAAAGCGATATCTAAAAATTGGAAATGAAGTTGTGAAGCCGCTTATAAATTTTGTTTAGTTAAAATTACTACTTTGATCCACAATTAATGCATTTTGAAAAATCACGAATAAACAATGTATGAATAAGGACGAGAAAGTTTTAAGCGATCTTAGTAATAAAATATCCGAGGAGGGCTCGAGGCTTGAGCAGATTCGTTCGCCGATCTTGCGCCGTGCTGTTCGACAATCGTCGTAATTTGTTCGTGCGGCAATATATTCGGCGGTTTCATACGCTCTGCCGAGGTCGCTGCTATATAAAACTGTAAAAGCTTCTTCGCTTAATCTTTGCGCTAACGCCCGCGCCTGTTTTATTCCCAGCGCGGTTAAAGGGCTGTTAAGTTGTCCCTGTTTTTTATCTTCGACATTCCATAGCGTTTCGCCGTGACGAATGATGATTAATTTGGTTGAATTCATTTAAATCAATGGTATTAAGTTTATTTTCAAGGACCAATCCGGTTCCCAAAGTGAAAATCAAACAGGTTTCTGCCGGCAATTGAATATTTCTGATTTTTTACTCGATAAGCGAGAAGAAGAGAAGGAAAAAATAAAACTGAAATTCTTTTCGCACTGGTAAATTGGAGCAGGGACATAAATTCCGGTCAGCATATTTAAGTATCGCGTTATGTGGTCCAGAATTTGATTTCACCTAAATCAACAATCAATTTATTTTACGCCTGAAACTTTGAAATTTGGGTTTTCAATGATGCCAAAGACGTTTCCAAACGGGTCTGGATAGACGGAGCGATTAACTCCGAGCCAGCAGACTGCTCAAATCACGGCATTCTTTCCCGTAAATAGATTTTGATGCGTTCAAATTCTTTTTCCGCTTCGGCAACGCGCTCGGACGCGCCGCTCAATTGATTGTCGCGTCCCATTCGCTCTAAATCTCGCAGCGGCTC
>JAESGR010000482.1_pt1 | contig 28552 bp, 33 predicted proteins | sample 9269771 | NCBI WGS metagenome assembly JAESGR01 (sample SAMN15739572, study PRJNA653492) | algae metagenome | isolation source: Chroococcus sp. CMT-3BRIN-NPC107 and co-occurring heterotrophs from well... | place: USA: Clark Mountains Wilderness, California | collected 2010-04-18 | reverse complement strand
ATATCCTTCAATTTTTAGATTACAATCTAGGAGAATGTCTTCCTGGACCCCAAATAAGATTTCATCTTAGGTCCGCAACAGTACCCTGTCTCGTACACGCAAACGATTTCCGGCTGCTGTATTTGAAACCTGCTTTCAATATATTCTGACCGCCTGTGTAGAAGCAGGTATGGTTAGCGGACATACACTTGACCATTCTCGGTCAATAGTGGATGCGGCCTTTGTCGAAGCCAATGCATACTGAGCATTCTTGCTCAGATCAGATAGGTTAAAGCGAAAAGCCCTGTTAGAATGGCAATTGCTTAAGGGGGAAGCAAAAGAAATGACACCTGCCCAGCATCCAGCGCAAACTTCTCCTTTTCCTTCTATAGAAAAAACAGAAGGGCCAAAAAGCCGCCCAAGAAACAATCGCAGTTATATCAGTATGAGTGATGCTGATGCAAAGCTCTCTCAAAAGACGGGCAAACCTTCCCGTTTATACTACCTTTCCAGTATGGCTGTAGAGACAACGAATGTGCTTTGCCATCCGTTCATCATGTCATTACGCATATGCAAGCAAATGGAGCGATTTCTATGACAAATACAAGTCAATAAATATAAGATTCATCATATTTCTGCTCATGCTTCACTAAAGCAAAGACTGTATGGATGATCTTATTTCGTACTGCATTTAACACAGCCATTTTATTCTTTCCTTCACCCACTTTTCGCTGGTAGTAATCCTTAAACTTACCTTTGAGTTGTATGGCTTTTAAAGCAGCTAAGTGTACTAAGGTCTTCAAGTTATAGCGTACCCCGAAAATTGGACAGATAGTTAAGATGGGAATTGATAACTTAACTATTTGAAAAATACATCTAATGGAAAACAAACGCAATCGCTACTTAGCCGAGTTTAAATTCAAAGTAGCTTTAGAAGCTGTCAAAGAAAGGCAGACAATGAGTGAGTTGACAGCAAAGTTGGGGTGCATTCCACTCAAATCGGTCTTTGGAAAAAGCAGCCCTTACAAGAGGGCATGGAAGTCTTTAAAGAAGAAATCAAAGGGAAAAAAGAAAATCAGCAACCATTGCTTGAGAGGCTTTACCAACAGATGGACCGCAGACCAAGGCCAGCATTGGGGTCCGTCAATTACAAGTAGAGCTGGACTGACTAAAAAAAAATCAGGTATGGGATAGCTTACAAAAGCGCTCACTGATTGAACCGGCTAACAAGCAAATCAACATAGGCAGGCAATGTGAATTACTAGGTCTAAGTCGTTCTACTTACTATTATGAGCTATGCCCTGAAAGTAGGGAGAATTTAGAGTTAATGCGTTTGTTAGACAAACAGTATATGGATACCCCTTACTATGGCATTCGACGCATGCAATGGTTTCTGGGACAAAAGGGCTATCAAGTAAATCACAAAAAAGTAGCCAGACTGCTCCGGTTGATGGGTTTGGAAGCAGTCTATCCCAAACCAAATTTAAGTAAAGCTAATCCGGCTCATAAGGTATATCCTTATCTGCCTAGGGGTGTAAAGATAGAGCAGGTCAATCAGGTGTGGAGCACGGATATAACTTATATACCTATGGCAAAAGATTTTATGTATCAAGTAGCATGGATGGATTGGTATTCTCGGTTTATCTTGTCTTGGCAACTAAGCAATTCTTTGGAAATGGATTTTTGCTTAGCTGCTTTGGATGCATCGTTTCAATACGGACAACCACAGATTTTCAATTCTGACCAGGGGTCTCAGTTTACCGCTACAACTTTTACTGATAAATTAGCAGATAAAGGCATTCGTCTTTCTATGGATGGTCGTGGAAGGGCCTTAGATAATGTTTTTATTGAACGGTTATGGCGAAATGTCAAATATGAATATGTATATTTATATGCGCCTGCTAACGGAAAAGAACTCTGGGCAGGTATTGATCAATACTTTACCCTTTACAACTATCAGCGGCCACATCAGTCATTAGATTACCTTACTCCTGCTCAGGTATATTTTCAGACCAATACAGGAAAAGTATAAATATAGTGGGAAATGTATCCATCGTATTTCTCACTTCCATCTGTCCAACTCATGGGGTACATCTTATGCTCATGCCTTTGCAGCCGGTAAACAAACTTCAGGAATTACTGCCTCCTTTTTGGAAACCGGCTAATACAACTTCTACTCCTTAAACATGATAGGCTACTTGCCCGGGTGGATACCTTATCGGTTAGTTCCTTATACTATCTAACGATACCTCCCTCTTATCATTTTCCGTTTATGAGATAGCTTCTAGTCGAACCGGGTAGGGGAAAGCAAAAATGACTTAATATTTAGAAAAAAATATAAAAAGGAGCAATAGATTATTGGTAAAGACGCTTTGGCAGAAAATGGCATTGATTAAAATTGAACAATTGACAGGATACAAGCCTAACATTCACCTGGCACAAAATTAGATAAAGTCTAAGTAAAAAAGCATTGTCCAAAAACTTTAAAAGGAGGTTGTGACATTAGTAAAGCACAATGGTAACTCTCCCAGCCTAATGAATGAATTAATCGGCAGGGATATGGATGAGATGGTTGATTTGTCGCTGGTTTACTTCAAGCATAGGTAATGTAATGACTAGGGTAAATATTAAAGAAGATAATAAAAGCTATTGGTTTGAAGTAGCTGCTCCCGGTATGAAGAAGAGTGACTTTAAAGTCATGCTTACTCTAAAGTTTACAGTTTCCTAGATAAGTTAAGAGTAGTTCCATACCGTTATTTTTGGGGTCTGTTTATATAAGTAAGGGCCTAAATGTATGAAGTATATTTTGGGTAAAAGTGAACTATTTGAAAATGAACAGAAGAAAAACAATTAAAAAACAACCCTGTTGAAAGGAGGTATATATGGAAAAGCTAGCATTAGGATTATCACTTGTTAGTTTTTTGTTCATTATTCTCTTTCTGTGCATACACTATTGGCAGAAGTTAAAAATTACACTCAGACTTTCAGCCAGAAGATGGACTAGTGTCTTAAAAATCTTAAAAATTGATGTGAGGTTCTCCCAAATTTTGAGGTTAAAGGCTCCTATTTATCAGACAGTAATCAAAACGAAAAATTATAATAGTTCTTTACCAAACTGTTGAGTTTTGTAGTTCACTAAAAGGGGGAATAATGAAACTATGCCTTTTCATTACCTACCTGTAATGTTTGGTAAAAAAGGCATCTACTTTGAATTGATCTTGCGGAAAATTATATACTTCAACGATCTTGTTATTTTCTATTTGCCATAGTAAACACGACATGCTACTAAAGTTTTGCTCCTTGTCTATTCTGCTCTCGTTTCTGTGACAATCGATCACAAAACGATCATTGACTCCCATCACAATCGGTTCTGCTGTAAAAAATGATTTGTTCAGTGACTCAAAATAGGCTAATACCTCCGGTATTCCTTTTTTTGTTCCGCTCAACGGATGCCTTCCGGGTATATGCCATTGTATCTTGTCTGAGAGTATATTTCTTATTACCTCTAGATCATTCGTACTATAGGCATGAAAAAAGTTATGAATCAAGGTCAGGTTTGGGTGAGAGGAGATCATAAAATCAAAATTTTGTTCAGGTATCATTTTTATCATTGGATTAGCTAGTGTACTTGCACCAAACAGCAATACTGGGGACATATGTAGGGCTTGACGCATAAAATTTCGTCTTTCCATCCTCTTTCTAGTAGCATATCCCTTTGTTTGGCAGCCTTTCCATAGGTAGAAGCAAAAGTAACAGGATAAAAAATTACATATTTATTCAAATATTCAAATCAGACAAAGTTTTGTTATTATCGGCCATGAGTCGAAATCCTATCAGTTGCACACAAATTATTTCTTTACTTAATCAGGAGCCTTTGGTATATCATGCTAAATTAGGTGCCTTCCATTCAGAAATGCATCAACATGAGAAAGCACAACTGCTGTTTGCCGAGAATGGCTTGCTACACCTGCATATTGGAGATAAAAAATTATTTCTGCCTAGCTGGTACTGCGCTTGGATTCCTGCCAATACTCCCCATCAGATCTGGTCTAATAGCCCCGGACTTTATATCAGGTCCATTCATCTAGAGGTATTTGACCATCAAGAGCAGCTGTTGGGAGAAGCAATGGTCTTTCCTGCCTCTAATCTGCTCAAAGAGATGATCATCTATTCAGAAAAATGGAATACCAAACAGGGGCAGGAGGGGATAACAAAAGAATTTTTTTATGTCTTACAAGGGCTTTTGCCTGAAGAAATGGCTCATTCCAGGTATGTGTGTTTACCTACCACTACCCATGAAAAATTAGCTCAAGTTATCGAACACTTACAGGCTCATTTACAGCAAAAGCATAGCATGAGAGCAGTAGCGAAAATATTTGGTTTTTCTGAGCGCTCCTTATCCCGCTTGTTTAGTAGCCATTTAGGCATCAGTTTCTCTGCTTACTTGAAGATGGCAAGGATGATCAAAGCGGTAGAGTTGATAGAAAACGACTGCAACCATGTTTCTCAAATCGCTTTTCAGGTAGGCTATGAGAGTCTTTCTACTTTCAGCAATAACTTTTTAGAAACCTTTGCCATGCGTCCGCTTGACTTTATTAATAAAAGAAGCGTCCGTTAAATTTACTCCCCCTTTCTTGAAACTTAAACTTGTATTTATGTAGGTGCAGTTATTGGACTTCTTTTAAAGGAGCATTATAGTACTTTCGAGAGGTAAAATTACTTTCAGTAAGTGGCTTTCAAGGAGGAATACAAATTCGATCAACTCATTTCCTTGCAATCATGCACCATAATGTATTTTCCTTTCTCTGTCTGTAGAGCTATGCGTAAACTGTTTAACATTTACCTGTTTAGGGTTTAAGAAATAAAAAACACAGATTTAATAAATTGGCAAAAGCTTAGAAGAGTACCCCGGTATTGATTGTAAATCCTTTGTTGTAGATTTTACTGCCTCCCAGCGTCTTGAGAACAGCCGTGAGGTAATGGGCATAGCGGACTTCTGCAAACAGTGTGTACTTTTTCTTTAAGGTGAATTTGCTGCCTATTCCCCCGGCAAGGCCCACCTGATAGCGGTGCATGCGGATATCTGTATTGAGATAGCGGGGCTGCTCTACCTGCAATAAATTAAAGCGGTTGTAAATCACCTCATCCATTTGATTGAGCCTTGGCAGCAGGTTTATGGCCCGGATCAGATAGCCCTGCTCGATGCCTGCGATGGGGTAGAGCTTTACAGAATGAACATTTTGAGAGTTCAAGCTCCATTCATAGCTTATCAGCAGTGGAAAATCTATATAAGAAAAACGCAGCTTATCATTATAGCTCTTTTCGGTAAGCCTGCCGGATGAAGTTACCAGCCTAAAAGGCGTGACGGTCCCCTTTTGTGAATAGGCAAGGGTGGTATGGATAAACCATCTTGGGGCAAAAAAATACTCGGCCTTCATGCCGCCATAAAAGCCAACTTTTGGATCAGTGCCAAAGAAATTTTCCTGAATGGAGCAGTAATTTGCACCTAGACTGATGCCCAGTTGCGGGGCAAGTCCGTATCGGGTTTGATATAGGCTCTCATCTCTAGCAGCCTTCAACGGATTGCTTTTCTGGCCCATCAAGATGTCAGGCATCAGAGATAGAACCAGGCAGGATAACAAATAGATGAGCAAAGTCCTATTTGACTTTCTTTGAAAAACCATGATGATAGGAAATATTTAGCCCATACATGAAAAAGACCCGGGTGTGGTTGGTAGGCAAGCCATTATAAAGATAATGCACCATGAACTCGGCAAACCATTGCTTATATACCCTATGGCCAAAATTGAAAATAACCGCAGGAAATTGCAGGTGCATGGTGGAATACTGTTTCAGGTTTCTATCATAAAACTCAAACTTCTTTCCTGTATTAAAAAGGCCGTAGGATATACCCAGGTAGCTATTAGGCCGGCCAAGTTTGCCTTTTAAATATTTATTTACCCCGATGCGTTGATTAAAAATCAACCCCTTTACTTTCTTCTGTTCAATTATATCGGTAAAATGAATTTCATCATAGCGGAAAACTGGCGAGTAATGAAATTCAAAAAAGTTATTTGTACGCACAGCCCCTGCAAGGCCAAGGCCAAAGCCGGCAATGTTTCGCTCATACTGATAAGGCATGCAAGGGCCTCCACCGCAAAATAAGGGAAGATAAGTCGGCTGAATAGCCGAAAAATCTATAAAGTTGCTTGTGATGGCTCCCTGCCATTGCAAGCCGGCAGAAATCCGGTAGGAGCTCCATACTTTTTTTGCAATCTCTTGGGCAAATAGCAGGCTTGGACTCAGCAGTAAAAGCAAAAGTAAAGAATACATTCCTAGTTAAAAGTTTGCGGGGGGCAACCTATAGATTCTGCTTCCCTTTCTCAGATATAGCCTACAAGGTAGCACTTTCAATTAACTAGTACAACTGAAAAGGAAATGCTACTATTTCTTTCTCACGATAAAAAATAAAAAGGGCAAGAGGGGAAAAGGGAGGAAAGGGTTGAGGGGTGAAAAAAATTATTTTTTAGATAGCATGCGTAATTTTCCCAATCGTTACCTTGAGAGAACAGTTTTTCCAGCTATGAAATTATACCCTATCCGGTTTATCTTACTTATGCTTTCCCCCCTTTATGCGGGCTGCTCCTTGCAGGAGGATTTTTCCTATCAGGGGCAGGCGGATATAGTCACCGTCAGTGGCCTTTTGCATCCAGACTCCCTGATTGAGATCCGGGTAGGAAAAGCTGCCCCCTATCCTTCCACTGCCCATCCCTTGCCTATTGAGGAGGCTAGTGTTTCTCTCTATGAGGATGGCATCCTGCTGCCGGCCTTAAGCTACAGCCCTGAGCGAAAATCCTACAGGCTTTCCTATTATCCCAAAGCCGGTTCCAGCTACCGGTTGCTTGTGGGGGTAGAAGGCTACGGGGAACTATCTGCCAGCACCAGCATCCCTCAAAAAGCAGCCCTCAAAGCCTGTTATCAGCCCTTTCCAAGAGGCGAAACTATTGATCTTAACGGAAAGGTTAAGCTGTCGGTAGAATTTGCTAGTGAACCCTCCTCACGCTATTATGTGGGTGTGCTCAGCAAACAGTTTAAACGCGAGCGGATAGAAACCTTTCCCTATCAGCGCACAGATTCTTCCATTATCGAAACCCGCTTTGTTAACACCATCAACTCTTCCTCTACGCTGATTGATCCCTTTAACGGGTTAAACGACATGGGGCATGCCTCCTATAGGTTCTATTTGCGCCTGCTGCCGCTTTCAGGCATTGAGCGCTACACACTTGATCTCTACTCGCTGGATACCGACCGCTTTTTCACCTATGAGCAGCTGCTCACCCTCTCTGACACCTTAGGGCTCTTTGTGCAGGTGCATAGCGTATCTGAGGACTATGATCAGTATATGAAAAGCTCACTTGTGGACTTTTTAAATAAATACTCGGAAGGTGGACTGCCTAACCCATTTGCCGAAAGTATCCCTACCTATTCGAATATTAGCGGAGGCAGCGGCATTTTTGCCGGCTATAACACCACCACCCTGCCTGTCGAAAATTCTCCTTGCCAATAAATGAAAGTAACTACGTATAAATTCTTTATTCTCATGCTCCTGCTTTTTTCCTTTGAAGGAATCAAAGCGCAGCAGCTAGACATCATTTCAGGTTATATAACCGACAGCCTTTCCGGGGAGGCGCTTCCAGGAGCCCACCTGCAGCTTGAGCAAACAAGCGTTGGCACGGCAAGCAACGCATACGGGTTTTACAGCCTTGGGCTGCCCAAAGGTTTTTCTAACCGCCTGAAGGTTTCAGCGGTGGGCTATCTACCGGTATGGATTAGCATTGGCAGCAGGTTAGGTAGCTATTCGTTTGCCCTGACACCGATCAGTTATAGTCTCTCCGAGGTGACTGTCAGCAGCACAGCCATAGAGCCCATGGACAAAGGCAACCAGCTAGTCATAAAGCCGCTGCAAATAGCCTCCTTTCCCCGCCTGCTCTCGGAGGCAGACCCGCTCAAATACCTGCAAAGCCTGCCCGGCATCAAAATGGGCAGGGAGGGATCTGCCGGCCTGTATGTGCGGGGAGGCACCCCGGATCAAAACCTGATGGTGCTTGACGGAGTGCCGATCTATAATGCCAACCACCTGTTTGGCTACCTGTCGGTATTTAATTTAGAGGCCATCAACAACATAGAGGTTTACAAAAATGGGATTCCTGCCCGCTATGAAGGCAGGCTCTCTTCGGTGATCGATATATCGATGAAAGAAGGCAACTTAAAGAAAGCCCAGCAAAGCTTTTCGCTAAGCCCGGTCTCAGGCAGCCTGCTTGTAGAAGGGCCTATTAAAAAAGATACCTCCTCCTACATGCTTACCCTGCGCCGCACCTGGCTGGATGGCCTGCTGAGCCTATCGCAGGCAGGTACCGGCAAAAGCAGGGGCTTTAACTTTTTTGATCTCAATGCGAAGTTCCGCCATAAAATTAATGATAAAAACTCCTTTTACCTGTCTGCCTATAGTAGCCGCGATAAATTTCATGACCGCTTTTCCCAATCGGCTTCGGATAAATCCCTCTATAGTTTTAACTGGAGCAACCTCACGATGCTTGGCCGCTGGAACCATGTGGTTTCAAGCAACGCTTTTCTAAACACCTCCCTGTTTTATTCTTCCTACCGCTATGCCCAGAAAGATGAGTACCGCTCAGGGCAGGCCAGGGAAACCCGGCAGGTAAATTCGTCGATCAAAGAAGTCAACCTGAGCACCACCCTGGATTACAGCCTTTCTGCCTCCCATCAACTCAATGCGGGCCTTGTGCTGTCGATGAAAACCTTCCGGCCAGAGCTTATCCAGCTGACTAGTGCCGGAGGGGGAGCAACAACGCCTGGAGGGCGGATACCTAGCGGCAATCTTGCCTTTTTTGCAGAGGATCATATTCGCATCAGCCCAAGGCTGGAGGCTGATCTTGGACTAAGAGCCTCCTACTACCTGGTATCCGCTGAGCGGCCCAGGCTGTATCTGCAGCCCAGGGCAAAACTCTCCTACCATCCGGCAGACAACCTTTCCTTGCAGGCAAGTTATGATCACATTGCCCAGCACCTGCATCTTTTGACCAACACCACCTTAGGCCAGCCCACAGACCTTTGGCTTCCGGCTACCAGCAAAGCCCCCACAGAGCTTTCAGACCAGTATACAGTATCGGCTATACGCAGTTTTCCTTTCTTTACCCTCTCGCTATCCGGCTACTACAAACGGATGCAGAATGTGATTGAATATGAGCAGGGAGCAACCTTGCTATATGGGATTAATGAAGGATGGGAAGAGAAAATAGAGCTAGGCAAGGGATCGTCGAGAGGCGTGGAACTGCTGCTTACCAAAACGGCTGGCAGGCTCACAGGTCATCTGGGTTATAGCCTCTCCAAAACTGAGAGGCAGTTTACAGGGCTCAATAACGGGCTGCCCTTTCCCTTTAAATATGACCGCCGCCACGATGGCTCCCTGCTTTTAAGTTACTCGCTAAAAAATAAAGGCAAACTATCAGCGTATTTTACCTACAACACGGGCTCTGCCCTCACCCTTCCGGTGGGTAAGGTAGCCGGGGAGCTGCCACCGGCATGGGCCTATCTTAATGATGAGCAGGTAGTGGAACGCATGCGGCAGCGGGATTTGATCATCGAGCGAAACAATGCCCGCATGCCAGATTATCACCGCCTGGATCTCTCCTACAGCCATTCCAAGGAAAAGAAAAAAGGAAGGATCAGAACCTGGAACGTGTCTATCTACAATGCCTATAACCGGCTAAATCCCTATTTTATCTTTGAGTCAGAAGGAAAGCTGAAGCAATATGCCTTCTTTCCTGTTATTCCATCGGTTGGCTACAGTTTAGCGTTTTAAGGCCATTCTTGCCGAAAGGATAAGGTACTTACTTTAAGCTATAGCTCCCTGTTCTAAGCATTACAATAAATTGTAGTATACAAAAAAAGTTGTAGCCTTCTCTTGACATTGTGCGTATAAATTTTGTGTTTTGAGCTGTAATTGCTCTTTTAGCCAAAAAATATTGCCTATGTTTTCACTTGTTGACTGCAATAATTTCTATGCAAGCTGCGAGCGGGTGTTTAACCCCTCGCTCAACGCAAAGCCGGTAGTGGTGCTTTCTAATAATGACGGCTCCATCATTGCCCGCAGTAACGAGGCAAAAGCCCTGGGTATCTCGATGGGACAGCCCTACTTTCAGGCAAAGAAAGTAATTAATGAACATGGAGTAAACGTGTTCTCCTCCAATTATGAGCTCTACGGGGATATGTCCAACCGGGTAATGACCGTCTTATCCTCGCTTGCCCCAGAATCTGAAATCTACTCGATTGATGAGTGCTTTCTAGGTTTTTCGGGCTTTGATGAAGAAAGGCTGCCCGATCAGGCTCACCTGATAAGGGAGCGTATCGGTAAATGGACCGGCATTCCTGTCTCTGTGGGTATGGCACCGACCAAAACCCTTGCTAAAGCCGCTAACAAAGTGGCCAAGAAAAACGAAGGAATAAAACTAATCCGCACATCGGATGAAATTGATGAACTATTAGAAAAGTATCCGGTAGAGGACTTGTGGGGCATTGGACGAAAGTATAATAAACGGCTTCAGGAAATGGGCATCAAGACTGCTTTGCAATTTAAGCAGCTGCCGGAAGGCTGGGTGAAAAAGCATATGACCATCTCAGGATTGAGGCTTCAATATGAACTAAAAGGTATCTCCTGCATCCCATTGGAAAAAGTATCTGCCACTAAAAAGGCCATCTGTACCTCCCGAAGCTTTGGGCAGTATGTATCCACCTACAAGGAAATGGAGGAGGTAGCGGCTAACTTTGCCTTCAAGTGTGCGGAGAAAGCCCGCAAAGAGAACAGCGTAGCAAGAGCCGTCACCGTCTTTATTCATACCAATGGCTTTAACACAACGCTTCCCCAGTATTCTAACAGCCGAACGATCCGCATGCCGGTAGCAACTTCAGACACCGCTGAAATTCTGCATTACATGCGCCTAGCCTTGCGATCTATCTACCGTCCAGGCTATGCCTACAAAAAGGCAGGTGTGATGCTCACAGGGCTGCATACAAAGGATTCTGTGCAGATGGATCTCTTTGATCAGGTGGATAGAGGCAGGCAAACCCTTTTGATGGAAACCATCGATGAGCTGAATGGAAAGATGGGCAAAAGAGGCGTGTTTGATCCAAGCGTTAAGTTTGCCTTGCAGACCCATCTAGCCGAGCAGAAAAACTGGCCCATGCAGCGAAAGTTCTTATCTCCCTGTTATACCACAAGGTGGGAATCCGTGCTCAAGGCTAGCTAAGACAAGAAAAAGAGCTACTTAAGCGTTGGAGCAATCAAGGCCATCATCGTAACAAGGGTAACTGCATGCGTGTACAAACAATTCTTTCATTCCTGTTTGCCTTTCTTAGCATCAGGCTTGCCTATAGCCAGAATCTTATCAGCAATCCAAGCCTGGAGCTATTTGAGGGAAAATTTGCCAAAGGCTGGCACATGATCGCCGGAACACCTGATATTGCCTCCCGTCATTTTATCAATGCCGATCTGATTACCCGTGGTTTTTTCAACCCTTTTTTGCAGCCAACCGCTTATCAATATGTCAAGAAGATCGAATTTGGGGATGTGTGCCTCTGTCAGGGGATGAATCATAAACGAAGTGAGGTTACCCAGGTAGCGTTAAGTAAGCCCTTGAAACGAAAAAAGCAGTATCAGGTAAGTATGTATGTGCTCAAAGCCTCCTCCGATGAGCAGTCCTTGCATGAAATGTCTGTATATTTCTCTGCTAAACCACTGCCCTCATCCTTTCATCCAACCGGCTATAAGGTGGCCTATACCTCCTTAACATCAAAAGCTTACCCAAAACTTTCCTCAGACAAAGAGTGGATGAAGGTACAAGCCCTCTATAGAGCAAAGGGAGGCGAACGCTACCTGACCCTTGGCAACTTTACTGAAGCTAATAAGGAGCCTCTTGCTAAGCTGCTGGCCTTAGAGGGAGAGAATTTTTCTGTCTACTACTGCTATGACCAACTGAGTGTGATCCCTATAGAAGAAGCAGAGCCAGAAGAAAAGACCATAGAGCCTGATGAGCCTATGGCACCCCCGCCTGCTCAAGAGACACCCGCTAGATTTCTGCCGCCTCTGATTACCTTAGATGATGCCAATTTTGCTTTTGGCAGCTATGAGCTGCTAGAAAATAGTTTTGCTACCTTAGATGAGCTGGCCACCTATTTGAAAGGGCAGCCACTAATTAAGGTCCACATCAGCGGCCATACTGATAACATCGGCAAAAAGGCAGATAATCTGCTTTTATCAGAGAAGCGGGCCAAAGCCGTCAGGCATTATCTGCTCTCTAAAGGTGTAGCCGCAGAGCGCATTCGCTACCAAGGGCTAGGCGAATCCAAGCAAAAAGAGAGCAATCAAACAGAGGAAGGCAGAGCAATAAACCGGCGGGTAGAAATAGAACTCATCCGGGAATCTTTGGATTAGCACAAAAAACCTCAACAAGTAGCACTTGAACTCTGTTTGGCTTTTTCCGGGAAGCCCTTAAATGGTATTGCCTGCCTTATTTTCAAGGGATTAGCGAACAAACGGGCAAAATTGCCGCTAAAAATCCTTGTATATTTCTTCCCCTCTTGTCCATCATTTTCTATGCAGCAGCAGGGATTTGGCGCAAATGCCTCTATAGGAGTATGCTTGCGGCAACAAAGGTGTGTTTATTCCACCCTTTTGGGCAGATAACCACTAGTCGGAATAGTACAATTGGGGTAATAACAAAGCATTAAGAATAAGAAAGAAAAGGGATAAAGTAACAAAATCGGGGATACAGGAAGCAAAATGAGGCAAAATAGGAAGCTATCAGGTAGTAGGATACTACAAAAATAGGTATATTGAATAAGGGGAGCAGAGGGGAAGAATACGGTTAACTTTGACTAAAAAGCAACGCTAAGGGTGGCAAAACGGGTAGGAAGAGGAAGAAAGAGGCAAAAAAAGCACTTTTGGAGTTACCCCAAGAGGAGTTGCAACTATAAAGGAAATAAACGCTATAAATAACAGAAGGTGCGTTTAGCCAACTGTTGGGCACAAGCTAAAACAGATGCAAAATATGTTCAAACAAACACTTTTAACCTTGCTCCTTTTGCTAGGAGCATTCATTGAAATTAACGCTCAAGAGGTGAAGCAGTCCAGGCAGAAAAATACTTTCTTTGTCGAGCTAGGAGGCAATGGCTTTTTTTACTCTCTCAATTATGACCGCATACTCTTAGATTATTCCACCTGGAAGATCTCCGCACGCATCGGAGGAATGTATATGCCGGGTATATTTGAAGCTAACCGGCATATGATTGGTCTGCCCCTGGAAGTAAGCTACTGGAGGGGAAAGGGTAATCATCATTTTGAGCTAGGGCTTGGCTTTACACCTATTTATGATACCTATTCTTTTGATGAGTACTCGAGACAGCAGGCAATTCTGATAGGCGTAGCAAGGATCGGCTACCGGTATCAGAAAAGGGAAGGGGGCGTGTTTTACCGGGCAGGCTTTACGCCCTTGCATGGCACCCTATATGATTTCAATTATCGGGAAAGGAGCAGAAATAGCAACTTTACTTATCCATTGGTAAGCTTAGCTATAGGCTATACCCTGAAAAAGTAAAACCAGTGCCCAACACCCTGCAAATGATAACCGTGGCATAGCAACGCATTACCTCAGCACAAGCCAACGGTATACAGTTGCAGTTGATTCGTTAGCCTTCATAAAATTTAAATAAACAATGAATTTCGAACTCTTTGAAGAAGTAGATTCCTACCTGGAAAAAGGCAAGATTAAAGAAGCAATCAAGTTATGCGAGTCAAAGATGCAGAAACTTGATAACACATATTTTCACCCAATTCTAGGTCAGGATTTGCTTCATCAAACCGAAGGATTAACTCATTGGATAGATGGTTTTTATCAAAGCGTATCCAAGAAAATACAAGTACAGGCCCTGTATGCAGAGATGAATGGATTTGATGTAAATACAGATGTGTGGTACGTAGACGGATTTGCCTATCAACAAGCCGGAACTACAGAAGACTTGGAATGGCTTGCAGATTGGAATACAGACACGGCAACAGAAGAACCATTTACGCTTACCGGATTTGAACCCTTGCAGGAAGCTTTTGAGCAGTACTTGGAGGAGGAAGATACTAATGAAAATTTGGAGACTGCCCGTGATATAGCAGAGGTTCTTGTCATTGTAAGATTACAGGAATTGATAGCGGAGGTGCATAAGAATGCGAAAAAGAAAGGATTAGATTGGCAAGGTATTCCATTGCTTGCTACCGCGCATGGATATGAAACAATTTATGAATCAAAATAAAAAACGAAGGCTAACATTAGCTTCGACCGCGAACCAGCCCAGCCTTACCTGAAGGCTCCACCACAGTGGGACTGGTATGCGAGAAGCCATGTTACATTCTGTGTAATTAAGTGATGAAAGAATTAGACTTAATATATCGATTTAGTATGTACCTTCAGGTCATTGGGTGGCTTTTATTACGATTTCTTCTATTGCTAGCTATAAGTTTAGGTATAGGATTGATCGATGGGTTAGCAGGTATCCTAACTTGTATATTACTTGTCATCATATTTATTCTATTATTTCAATGGGAGTTAGCTCTTGCTCTTCTTGTAGGCAGATGGCATCAAAAGCTATTACTTGCTTTACCAGTAATGTTTGCTTCACTGGTACTAATGAGTTATAAAATTTATATTAATGAACGTATACCTCGTGGCCCTTTTGACCATTTTTACGATTCAGATAGATTACCAGGATATTTTATCTTCTATATATGGTCATCTATCTTATTATGGGAGATCTACTATCATATCACTTACCATCTCTCTAAGAAAATGTCAAAAGAATCAATGAGTAAAATAAAAAATGAATAACTACACAGAACATTAAACCCGCCAACAACCGAGCCATCCAAGCACAAGGCCTAACTAAAAGCATCGGTTTGTGGGGGTTCATGTTTCGTTGGTTGCAAAATGAAAGATTAAAAAATAAGTACTTAGTAAATATTTAGTTTATGCTTAATAAATACGTCTTAGTGGATATTGCTTTTATAGTTGGAACAGCTATTGTGTTAATTGTTTTAAATCAATTTGACAAAATGGATATAGTCAAAACCTATGCTGTGCCTATTCTGTATGCATGCTATCTATTAGGTCGGGTATCTGTCAAACTGGTCAAGAAAGAGCCTTCAAGCCAAGAATCAAAATTACACAGTACCATAGAAAGGTAAGTACAGCAACCAACACCTAACTCGATCCGACAACCGGCCTATTCTCAGCGCAGGGCTCGACACAGAGGCACGGTGTGCGGGAGTTATTGGCCCATTAGCACACATATATCAATACATATTATAAAAAGCATAATTGCAAGTATGATCAGAGCAGTAGGGACTCTATATCTTATCATCTTTTTAGCAAGCTGTTCTCACAACAAGACAGTAAAAGAATATTATGAGGATGGTACAATAAAATTTATTGCAACAATAGATGAACAAGGGAGAAATAATGGAGAGTTAAAAGAGTATACAAACAATGGAAAATTAAAAGCTAAAGGCTTTTGGCGATCTGGCCAAATACAGAAAGTAGAAAGATATTACCCAACCGGAGAGTTAGAAGTGGAAGAAGTATATTCAGAGGGGAAAGTGGAAGGTCCGACCAACTATTATTATCCTAATGGGAAAATTCAATATGTTGTTAACTATAAAAATGGTGTAAGAGTAGGCAAATATAAAGTTTATTCGCAGGAGGGTAATTTATTAGAAGAAAGAGAATATAATGAGAGTGGCCAATTAATCGACTATATTAAAGTAGATGAGAAAGGACATCGAATCATGGACTACACAAAAGCCATCATTATAGCAAAACAAGATACTGTTACATTGAATGAAACGTATAGTGCTCAAATAAGATTGGCTAACAGGATCAGTGATAATTTAGTAGTGCTTATTGGCCCATTAAATGAAAAGTGGCAGCTCACTGATACCTTACAGACATTGGAAAGTTCTGATCATGTATTTTCCTACTCAACAAAAGGAACAAAGATTGGGGAGAATATTCTATCAGGCAAGGTGCATGAATATATCATCAATAGAAGCACGGCTAATGGAGATAAAATTAGTGTTGGAGATACGATTAGCGACATGTATTCTTATCCTTTTGTACATAAGTATTATGTTTTACCATAGATTAAAATAAATCCAAAAGCTAATTACGTGTGCTAACATCACATTTACCGATAACCGGCCCTTTCTCAGCACATGGCCTTACCCCTACTGGACCGGTTTACGGAAATGTTTGTTACATTACCACATATTGAAATGAGAAAACAATACTGGTTGTTGGGTATATTGAGTGTATGGGGCTGTAGCCAGACGGCAAACAAACAATCATTGAAAGTTGATCAACAACAGATTATTCACCCCTTTGAGATTAGAGTCAAAAATAGTGACTACTCTCAAGGCGATAATTGGACATATGTGTTGACTGAACAGGAATTGAAGATCATCTACCGGGAGGATGTAGTGGGGAGGAAAGATACCACGTTGCTTACCAAGGCACTTCCTATAAGTAAGACTCTCAAAAAAATTAGCCAAATTGATTTTAGCCAATTGCAAGGCGTCTACGCTAATTCTTGCATCTCGGACGGCAGTCGAATTACGGTACAGATCAAGAAAGAGGGATATACCAGGTCTGCGCATATAGCCAACTACTACCGACAAGAAGTAGGACAACTGATTGGTTTACTCAACAGCCTTACACCGGATAAATACAAAATTTGGTACAATAAGAAAGCTTTAATAGCACTTGAAAAAGAGTGTAAAAAAAACCAATAAAAAACATGTGGTAACACCTAACTCGAACCGACAACCGATGTGCCACCGCTAATAGGCTCAGCATAACACACGGTATGCGGGAGTTTGTGATACATTACAAGCAATCAAATAAATACAAAATGGGTTGGAAAGCATCAATGATAATTATAAATCCTCGAGTAGAGGTGGATATGGAGAAACTTCTTCATGATTTAGGATTTAAAAAACTCAAGAAAATTAATGATCAGCCTTTAGATGATGCTATTTACCCTAATGATGATGAGGTTTACATAGGTATATATGAAGATAATCTTTTGATTTGTGCTTCTGATTTACCAATGATGTTTTTTGATGAGCATATTAATGAAATTGAAAAGATTTTTCTCAATAGATTTCCTGATTCGGAGGTTTGTTCTATTGTTTTACAAAGTACTGTAAATCTTTGGGGATACAGCATTTTGAAAAATGGTAACAAGTTCAGAACGAGAGCAGGAAGTGCAGATGACGGGACATTCATTGATGTGGGAGAGCCATTGGAGCAAGAAAAGGCGTTGTTTGCTAAATCAACTGTAGATACAAGAGGGAACAGAATGTATAAGTTTGAGGACTTGCCTGGTGAATTACTTACAGAAGACCAAGTGGGAGAAAACTTTGTATTTGAGATTTGTGGCCGCTATTTTGGCGAATCACTGGATAGTGCAGACGAATTACTTTTTGATACTGTGATGACAGGATACAAATTCCAAAAATAATTAAGGATAACAAAAATATGCTTGTAACACCAAGCAGCCCTTCCATCGGCCTTTTCACGCGCAGAGCCCAACCAGGAAGGCACGGCGTCGGCTGCTCATGGTGCGTTGTAGGCAAGTAAAATAAAACAAGTTGTATTTGAAAAATCATTACACGGATTCTTAAATATGAATTGTAGTAACATTCAAGACCAACTCGTAGCAGCATGTTATCATGGAGAAGTGGAGTTAATTAAGAAATTAATTAAAGAGGGAGCCAAAATAGATGAACCTGACTCGACGAAGAAAAATCTCCCAATTGAAACTGCACTTATGTGTGATTCTTCGATTGAGCCACTTAGGACACTGATTCAATATGGAGTAAATTTAAATAGAGTCATAATTCGATCTTCGCAAGAGATGTCACCTTTGCATTTTGCTATGGATGAGCTGTGCTTTGCAATAGATGATATGTACGGGGTAAGAGATATAGATGATATCAATGATGCTGAACCAATATCCCTATTAAAGGTCAAATTATTAGTTGAAAATGGAGCAGATTTACATGCTCTAGACAAGAGAAGTTTTAAACCTGTGGATTATCTGTTTATTATGATGGTCCACAGTAAGTTGTATCAGAAGGGAAAGCAGGAGCTTCGACATTTTTGGCGTAATATATTAAGGGAAATAATCCCCGATATAGATGATTATTTAGTGGATTCATTAAATCGTGTGCAGGACTTTTCAATTTAGGTTGTATATCTTCACAATAGTTAGATTTAGCTAGTACTAAGTTGAATATTATAAAATCGAAAAATTAAAACCTGCCTACAACACCAAGCCCAAACGCCAATCGGCCTTGCCTAATCGCATAGCCTCAACACAGCGGCACGATTTGCGTGGGCCTTTGATACGTTGACTGTCATAAGAGGAGATGAAAAGAATAGAGAAAAAAAATCTACCAAAAGGATTTAGACACCTTTTGGCAAAAAAAGAGATAAAACAGCTAGAAGCGGAAATAGGAATCCGGTTTTTTAATATCTTGTTTGGTCATCATTTACAAACGGCAACCTTTAACCAATACGAGCTACTGCAAAGCAATATACATCCCATAAGTATATCCGGTTGGAAAAATGAAGCTGGGTGGCAGATTAGTATTGCTCAAAGTGGCTTTAGGGAAGAACTGTTACCTAAAGAATACGAAGAAGAAATAAAACAAAAAGTACAGAGTATCATCAAGAAATATGTACATCGATTGTTTGAATCCAGGGAAACCGATTTTATAACAAAGCCGCAATTATGGGTGTATGTATTGATCTCTAACGGTCAAGCAGAAGTAAAAACTAGAGAAATAAACTAAATGCATAAAGACGACAGCTAGCACCACCTACACCAATCACTGGGCCATTAAGCACTCTTTCTCATCTCTTCTTCCGGAGCCTGCTCTAGGTCTTCTATAAAAGCCCGGACACGTTTTTTGGATTGCTTTAACTCGTAATAGCTAAAAACAAAGAGGGTAATTAAAGAAACTAATACAACATATACCATAACAAGGAAAGATTATATTCTTTCTCCGTTGATATAGCTCTATTGGCGAAGGTAAACATCGGCTGATTGAGGAAAGAAAAATTTATTTTCCCCTCTTGCCCTAACCCGCCGAGCTGAGACGATCAGTCTCCGGCGCAGTTTTACTCTAACACCAGCGATAGTTTGCTTAGCAGTACCTAAAAGTACACTGAACCCAATGCTTGATTGCAGTATAAAATAGTAGGCCCATGCAGCGAAAGTTCTTATCTCCCTGCTATACTACAAGGTGGGAATCCGTGCTCAAGGCAAGCTAGGAGATAAAACAGCCGGCCTTACTTGCAATCGTACTCACTGCGGGTAGTAGAGGTATAGGAGTAAGTATGGCCTACAAACTCAATGGTCGTTTGAACAGGCAAGCCATAGGCATTATAGTCGTAAGCTAACTGATAGCTATAGTTAGAGCTAGGATACTGCTTATCGGTCCTGGTTACTTTTTTAAGCATATTTTTATCAGGCGTAGGTTCTGAGCTATAAACAGATAGGAAAAAGGGTGCCTGCTTATTTTCTCTGTCCAGATAATGCTCATATTCAACGACTACTTCATTGCTCTGATTAGGATTATAAATCGCTTTAATACAGTTGCCCTTCAGGTAAACAAATTCTGTGATAGCTTGCGTAGTGGTGCCGGCAAAATTTTTGGTGACCTTGGTTCGATTCCCCAGCTGATCATATTCATAGATCACCTCTACGGGAGGCAGTGCGTAGTTAGCACTCTTTGTGTTTCTGACAGAGTTAAATTTAGCTATTTGCCCGTTGGAATTATACTCATAGGTAGCCACATCGGTGACCTCGCTTGTCAGTTGTTGCTGGTAATCCAGGTAATGATCCGTATGGGTTGATTTGGCCAAGTGCCCTTGCTCGGTATACTCCAGGGTCAGCTCACCGGTTTGCTTTCCTGAAAAAAACCAGATTCGTTTGAAAAGTCTGCCTTGCTGGTCATATTGATGGAGTACAGAATCCCTGGAAGGATCAACATTGTAAAAGGTAGTGATTCTGCAGGATGGCTGTGTGGTTTGGGGGGTTGGTTGATCATCTTTGCTACAGCTAGTGAAGGTGCATAAAGCGATCAAACTAGCCGAAAGCAAGAATGAAGATAGATGTCGTAGATATAGTTGCATAGATAGATTAAGCTCGTTGCCGGTGGATGAATCGTTGATAGTAGACAAAAGTAATCGCACAGGCAAACCTGGTCGCTTACTAGCATGTAAGGTTAAAAATCAATCTTGAAGTGTGATGGAGTGTGATAGGAGCATTTTTCAGGTAACAAAATCTATTAGTAGCACTTGAACTTTAGTTGGCTTTTTTCGGGAAGCCCTTAAATAGTATTTCCTACCTTATTTTCAAAGGATTAGCAAACAAACGGATAAAATTACTGCTAAAACTTCTTGTATATTTCTTCCCCTCTTGCCCATCATTTTCTATGAAGCAGCAGGGATTTGCCGCAAATGCCTATATCAAGGTATACTTGCGGCATAAAAGGTGTGTTTATTCCACCCTTTTGGGCGGATAACCACCAGTCGGAATAGTACAATCAGGGTAGTGGCAGACCCTCAAGAAAAAGAGACAAAAGGGATAAAGTAACAAAATCGGGGATACAGGCAGCGAAATGAGGCAAAATAGCAGGCTATCGGTTAGTAGGATACTGAGAAAGTATGTATATTGAATAAGGGGAGAAGAGGGGAAGAACAAGGTATAAATTGACTAAAACGTAACGTTAAAGGTAGCTAAACGGGTAGGAAGAGGAATAAAGATGCAAAAAAAGCACCTTTGGAGTTACCCCAAGAGTAGTTGCAACTATAAAGGAAATAAACGCAAGTAAATAACAGAAGGTGCGTTTAGCCAACTGTTAGGCAAAATCAAAAGTAAAAAATTTCAATGGGAATAGAAAAGACAGACTTTTGGGGTAGTAACTATTATAACCATCCTGCTTTGACAGATGCGATGATCAAGACTGCTGAAAAAGAACTTGGGGTAAAATTGCCTTCATTGTTGATTGAATTGCTGAAGATTCAGAATGGTGGATATACCAAAGGTTTTGCTTTTCCAATGTCACAAGAAACTACTTGGGCCACTGATCACATCCCACTATCTGAATTGTATGGAATAGTGACAGACCCCTCAGTAGAAACAGCGCAAAATATATTGGAAACTCAATATATGATAGAAGAGTGGGGACTCCCCCAAAAACAGGTTTTACTCTGTGGCGACGGACATTGGTGGATTACACTTGATTACAGACAGGGAGATAACCCGACAGTAAAATGGCTTGATGTAGAATGTGAAGAAGAAATACAGATAGCTGAATCATTTGACGAGTTTATAAATGGACTTGTACCTGATTCAAAATTTGCTTAATGAAAACAGATAAAGACGTTGCCTAACTCTTAACTCAAACCGGCAACCGGTCTATTCTCAACTCAGGGCTCAACACAAAGGCACGGTATGCGGGAGTTGGTGGGCAGTTATATGTCATAAAGAATGTATGGATTTTTATGGAAATGAATTTGATTGGTATGCAGTAGACATAGAAGGTCAAATAGGGATTTTCTCTACAGCAGGATTTGGTATGATACCTAAGGCCGTACAATTACATTACCAAGATCACCTGGATATATCTTCTATAATAGAGCAGCCTAGTTTCGGTACAAGCAATGTATGGAAAGATTTTTCAAAGCTAGGCATGTTTGTCTTTGATTGGAAACAATACGATGGACCTTATGTAAAAAAAGAAGAACCATTGGGGAATATGGCGGATGATTTAAGAATGCGTATTTTGAAAATAAAAGATTTACCTAAGATCAATAAGAGTTTTAAAAAGGAATCAAAACTTGAACAAAACGACATATAACATCGAACCTGCCATCAATCGAGCTTTCAACGCTTAAGCCTAAGCACTAAGCCACGATATGTGGAGGTTCTTATTCCGTTAGGTCTGATTCAAAAGAAGATGATAGTAGAAGGGAAATTTTTGCGGCAAAGGAATAGCGGTGGTTATGTGGCAAGGGTGAAAATGGCTATTGAAGAAAGTACGACTGTCACCGAAGTCAGAGTAGCATGGATGTCCGTCGACTTGAATGAAGCTTCCCCATCATTAGCGAATTATGAGGATTGGAAACAAGGAGCCATGATTGGTATCAACTATGCCTTAAGAAAAATGAATTTGGTTAAGCAATATGCCATCTCAGTGATAGAAATTATTGGGCAAGACGTCGATACTAACCCTACGATTGTTGCGGCGGCGGCCATCGACGGAGTTTGGAAAGGAATGAATTACACGCCTACTCAAACCGAATGGGAATCAATTGAAGAAGTGGTCTATAAAAGCTGGCAAAAACCTCATTTTCATTTACCAACTGAGTTTACCAAAGAATAAAAGGAAGAAGAACCAGACCTAACACCAAACAGTCCGATAACTGGGGCTGCCGCAGCGCAAAGCCTAACCCCAATGCCACCAGTTTCCGGCTGTTTTTGTTCCGTTATTGGTTATCAAAATAGAAAAGATGGATTACTCTAATAAATATGTTGAGCTAGCCAAACAGTTACAAGAAAATAATGAGTCGGTTGAGTCCATTATTCGTCAGTTAAAGCAAGCAGGTGCTTCTCAAGCTGTAACCACTAAAGCCTTTATATTCGGGCTTGGATATGAACTTACAGAAGCTGATCGGCTAATCGTTAGTTCAGAAGTTTGGGCAGACAATTATGATGCAGTGATGATGGTAAGAGAAATGTTTTTTGAGACCCTCGCCGATGGAGCTGATCAGGTTGAAGAGTTAGAAGATGGCACGGTTAGGATCAGAGTAGATTTAACCAAACGAAACTTTGGGGAGGATATCCAGCTTCGAAAAATTGAGCCAGGGCAATCAGAAGACGAAGAATAAATGACAAACCACTAACACCAGCTTCTATCGCCAACTAGCCCTTGCTTAGCTCATGGCTACACCATGATAGGCTAGTATGCGAGAAACTTTGTTCCATTAGGCGCAAGTATGAAATACAAAAGATACTTTACACAGAAACTAAACTAAAACGGTAGACCTAATTTAAAATATGAATTTAGGAGTTAACAATTAGATATGGCCGATTATAATGCAGCAATAGCACTCTTTGGGTTCTTAATAATTTATCTAGTATTACAATTGATAGCTCTACCTTTCATATTCTATTTTAAAAGAAACCATACTAAAGAGAAAATAATATCAATACATAAGTTTCTTATAGCTGTTCAATACAGCTTATTAGTAATTTTAATAGGAACAATTTTGTTCAAGCCATTCACCTATACCTATTCAATCCATTGGGGTGGGGGAAGTGGCTCTACCAGTAGCGGGCCTGTATTTTTCAATCTTTTTTACGTTGGACTATCTTTGTTACACTTATTGCTGTGCTCAATCACTTACTTTTCTAATAAACAAAATGGACTAGTCCTTAAAAAAAGTAAACTTTCATTTTTGTTGAATATATTTCTCTTTATCGTTCTTATAAGTAGGTATTGGTATTATATAGAGTTTGTAAGAAGAGATACTAGCGGAGGATAAGGTAAAATGCAATTCAAACAACTAAACAACTTTACGCCTAACACCACATAAAAACGTCAACTGTGCCGCTCTAGCTTTAAGCCTCAGCTCACGGGCAACAGATGTGGGAGTTTGTGATCCATTATGTGGCATTGAAACAGGAAAAAATTGGAAAGATATAAAGCAGAATTACAGACACTTCGAAAAATCTTACCTATTGGGATTCAACAGGCCATCATTTTGCTACAGCATTACAAAGGTAATGTAGCTTTAGCGGAGCAGCATTACAAGACCGATTTGCTTAATGCAATAATCAAAGAAACAGGAGCAGATGAAACCTTAGTTTATCGTCATTTACAAGACCATAATTATGATTTATCTAAAACGCTGATGGCCGTTGAACAAGACCAGTATACGCTTACGGAAAGAATCTTCGTTGGGTATTGTCCAGGTTGATTACAGCGGTTTATGAAGAGGCCAAGGTAAAATCGAATGAAGCATGGTTGTCGCCTGCAACGTTAGGGAAATTTCCTGCTAAGCATCAAATCTTGCTATTAATCATGGATTGGCTAGTATATGCGGACGGAGAAAGTATGGGGTATGCGTGGGATATTCCCAGCTAGACATGGTGCTTCAGGAATTGGAAAACACGCTTACTTTGGGAGATATTGCGACAACTCTTAGAGAAGCTAGAAAACGGAAAATAGAGTTTAAAGAACAGTACTTTCCGGATACGAGTACCATCCGAGCTCATTGTGACTTCTATAACTCCTTAAGAATGGATCGGGCTATGGCTGCTTTTGAGCAAGATTTCAAGGCAAGTAATGAACAAATAATAGAGGCACTCTATCAGTATATAATATTAAATAAAAGCGATTTTCCAAAATGAATAACGCCACATAACATCAATTTCAACCGGTCAGCAGCCCAGCCTAAGCTATAGCCTTAACACAAAGGCTTGCCGCCGGGAAGTATTGTTCCATTGTATTCTATCAAAAACAATAAAAAATTGAATTCAATACTTAAGCTATGGCATAAAGCATTATCCACATCTGTAAGATTACTAAGAAGAGCAGAGGTAGTTGTGCTTATATTCATAATAGGATTAGTGGGGTATTGTAAGTATTCGCTTGAAGCGCCTAAGTTGACTAAAACGATTAATGAAGAGTATTACTTTACCCATCAAACCAGTGGTTTTGCCACTACTTCTAATCATAGACACATCAAAGTTTATAAGAAGAGAGCATGGTTACCTGATAAAAAAATAGCTCATCTAGATATGATTGATTATTCCGGGAGAGAAGATGTAGAAATAAACTATCAACTGAATAGATTACAACTCATCATAGACAAGCAAGTAGAATTAGATACTTTAATTGACGAAAGTGAGTACTTGGAAATGGATTTTAATGCATTTATAGAAAGAAGAAGAAAAAGATAAAAGAAAGTATACAACATCAAGCAATCCGGCAACCCGGTCGCCGACTCCCAGAGATGACGCTTCTAGCCACGGTTTGACGGTTGCTCATGTTACATTGGCAGCAAGTTAAGAAAATATGAAGCAGTTAATTATACTATTATTCCTACTGGTCTTAAACCCTTTCATGGCCTATAGTCAAGAAAGAATTACAGGACTGCTTTTCTTGTTTGAAGATACTCAAGCTATCGGCCATACCTTATTTTTACCTTGCTTGCTTGATACTACACGCAGTTTACAGCAAAATATACAAGAAGTAAAAGCGGATACATTAAAAAAAGTATCCTTCCTATCCGATACCATATATTCCCAGTTAGTTGCTCAGGCAACCCTTTTAACAAATCAAGCAGCGAATAAGGAATCACTAAAAGTAGTAGCTATTGAGACCCAATTTGGCAGATGGGTAATGGAAAGTAGAGGAATAGCAGATCGAGCCTATGTTCCATATCTTATAAAATGTTACGATAGTATCCTCAGCCATGGTTACAATGAACGACGAAACTGGACCTTGATGTATGTGAAAAAATTGAATTTGAAAGAATAAAACAGGCTGCCAAAACTCTGCAAGCTTATAACCGTGTCACTCCAAAGCATTACCTCAGCATTGCCAACGGTATACAGTTGCAGTGGTTACATTAGCGGATATAAAAAAGGCAAAAATGGAATCTAATTCATCACATATAAAATGGTTTCATAACACCATTTTGTCGTTATTACTAACTTATTATGTAATATACTATACAGCTACATTATTTGGGGTTAATCAAATGATCTACCCAAACCTTGAAGAAAGTAGAAATATGTTTATAAAAATAAGCATGATCAATTTTTTTATGTACTTCTATTTTATCTACTATTTCATTGAAACTTCTAGAGAAAAGAAATTATTGCTACTCGTTCCTTTAATAGTTATCCTATGCTGTATACTTGTTCATTTATTAACTGCTTTCATTATGTCACAAGGAGGCATGTTCGGGCCAGCTTAAAAAGCTGCTTGATATAGTTGATAAAATATAATACACAATTACATGCCCTAACACCAGCCACCAACCGACGAGCATGCCGCCGAACTGCCAATCCAAGCATGAGGCGATGCCGGCGTGTAGCATCGGGCCATTCTTGGCAATTACATATGAAAAACAGTTTACTTTTCTTGGTCCTAATCCTGTTTTCCTGTCAGGAATATAAAAAAACTCCTACCAATGAAAAGCTACTGTTAGGAGATTGGATAAGATTGAGAAAAGATCAATTAGAAAAGATAGATACCGTATTTTTTCAAGAAGACAGTATTTACGCAAGTTACTTGATCCCTGAAATCAATTATACTCACCCTCCAAATTCCTTTTCTAACTTATTTGAACCCTTTGGGCTGGGCATTTATGCGGATAGCTTGGACTACTTTAAGGGCTTTGTTAGCATAACCGATGATACTTCCTCAAATGGATTTACAAGGATATATCTAGGCAATTTTACCCACTATAAGATTAACCAGGATACATTTCAGCTATTTGATAAAGTAAAGGATAGTTATCAAACTTTTCTTATTAAGAAATTAAAACCTGATACACTAATAATATCATCAGCAGAATACGGGGATACTATCACTTTTCGCAAGCTAAATTATAACCTAGATACCCTTCAAAAATTTGATCAGCTAATCTTTTCTACTTCTTTCTGTTTTGGTTCTTGCCCTGTGGTAAATATGATTATTGATTCTGATGGTCAAATTCTTTATCAAGGGGAAGAGTATGTAGAGAACTTAGGTTTTTATAAAGGTAAATTATCGAAAGCTAAGACTGCTTATATTTTTGAGAAATTTACAAAAGCTGATATAAGAAATATTCCTGTTTCCTTCAATATTGGTCACACCGATGACCAGACATTTACAACCAGCTTTATAGTAAATAAGAGAATATACAAAACCGTTGATGACTATGGAATGGCAGCCACTCCTGAAATGCTATGGGCCTATATTCCCACCTTTTTTGCTTACCAGTCAGCAGATTTACAAAAGATAGAAGAAGATAGTTTGCCATTTTATAATCAAATACACTACTTTGATTTTACCAAAGCCGATTCTATACTTGATGTAAGCAAATCAGAAGATTTTTTATTGTGGAATGAAATGAGAACTGCTAAAGCAAGTAATCAAATTTTTACCCCAATTTATGCTTTATCTTTTGGATATCCGGAGCAGGAAAAGGCTACTAAAACTAGAAAGCAAATTACAGCAATAAAAACAGATGGCAGATACTATCAATTTATGAGCCATAAAACTACTTTGATCACCCTCGATTTGGGATACAACTTTATTGAGCAAAACTTGAAGACAAGGAAAATGAGAGCCTTAGAAAAATGGGAAAAATAAAAACTGCCGAGAACACTTTATAATCCGTTAGCTTGGCTTCCCTAACACAACTGCTCAGCATGAAGCCTAAGCTACGCTTGTATTTGTTCCATTTGGGCGTCATCAATCTAAAAATGGATAAGTCACAAAAGAAAGTATTAAAAAACAAGTTCCGTGAGGAGAAGCGTGAGCATGAGGTTGCTTCTCAACTTTGGGCAATACGGGAAGGTCAAATAAGACAAGTTAGCAGAATAGATAAGACCATTCTTGAGCAATGGACAGACCAACAACTTGAAAGGAAGATAATAGATTATGTATTTAATCAGTTTAGCCAAGCCGGTAAACGGCCAACGCATCAAAATGTGCAGGAATGGGAAAGAAGTATATTGCTGCAACTTCCATTAGGAATACAAACAGTCTTTGCTACCTATTTATTCGAGAGTGACCTTTCTTTGAACGGTAGCTTTTGGGATTTCTTCTACCAAAATAACGGTGCCTTTACCCTTGAAACTTTAAAAGGGTACCAATTAATGCAGAATGAGGAGATGATTACAATTTTGCAACAATGCATAGGAGCCTATTTGAAGATGAAAAGGACAGGTGAAATTGTAGAAGCAATGGGAGCACCTCATCATTGGGAGCTTGACGAAGACTATTATATATCAATAAATCAGGAAAGTTTTGATGAGTTAGATGTTAAGTATCAATTAGAAGAGAAAGAATTTTTAAATAAATTGATCAAAAAGAAACAGGCATTTATTCGTAGTAACATAGAATTATTTGAAACTAAAAATTAAAAGAACGAACGCCCAACACTTGCTTCAACATTTAAGCGGCCTGCAACAGCATAGGCTAACGCTAGAGCAGGCACGACGTAAAGGAAGCCGTGAACCATTATAGGTGCAAACAAACCTCCCTTTTCCGGTACAACCCCGCTTTCCGGATTTTCCCTTCTTTTTGTCTCTTTTTCGCCTAATTTTCTGTACCGAAAACTTGTACCTCATTTCAATATACCCTATATTGAATTCCGTTGAG
>JAESGR010000481.1_pt1 | contig 29127 bp, 39 predicted proteins | sample 9269771 | NCBI WGS metagenome assembly JAESGR01 (sample SAMN15739572, study PRJNA653492) | algae metagenome | isolation source: Chroococcus sp. CMT-3BRIN-NPC107 and co-occurring heterotrophs from well... | place: USA: Clark Mountains Wilderness, California | collected 2010-04-18 | reverse complement strand
TTTCACAAACAAGGACGGCACGTGTTCTACTATCTGCAAGATCATCACGTTTTTGACTTTTACCGAGCAATCATCGAGCATTTAGAAGAAGCAACACCATAGCGGATAATTCAATTTTTGAGCTAAATCAAACTTAGCCCAATAGCACAACTGGCGGTCAAAGTTCTGCTATTGGGCAACTAGGCAATTGTCACCTAATCTGACAGCGTTCTTTACAAGTGCTACGCGAATTTAAACTACTTCTATTATTTTTAAACGAGACACGCCTGAAAGTCCTCTTTTAGTTGCGCCTCGTCCAAGTTGCGACCGATGAACACCATTTCATTTTTGCGAGTTTCATTTTGCTTCCAGGCGCGATCGCGTGTACCATCAAACAGCATATGCACTCCTTGAAATACAAACCGATTGTCTTCCCCGGCAATATTGACAATGCCTTTCATGCGGAAGATATCTGTTCCTTGGGTTTGTAACAAATCGCTAATCCAACCGTTTAACTTTTGCATATCCAATGCGCCGGATTCTACCAACGCCACAGAAGCAACAGTTTCATCATGCTCGTGTGCGGTTTCATTCAAAAATTCCGGGTCAATCTCCAGAGCGCGATTTAGGTCAAAGGCTCCTACTCCCAACAGTGCATCCATTTCTAGCTCGGCGTTGCGGGTACGGTAGATTTTAGCTAGAGCATTCATCCCTTTAATCCGCTTTTCCAACTCCTCTAGCACCTCATCTGTTACCAGGTCAGTTTTATTGAGCAAAATTACATCAGCAAACGCAATTTGCTCCTGCGCTTCACTACTTTCCCAATGTGACCAAATGTGTTTAGCATCAACTACCGTCACCACAGCATCTAAAGCCAATTGACCCTGCATATCTTCATCTACAAAGAAAGTTTGAATTACTGGTGCGGGGTCAGCAAGTCCCGTTGTTTCAATTACCAAATGGTCAAATTTATCCCGCCGCCGCATCAAATTGCCAATAATCCGAATCAAATCACCCCGAACTGTGCAGCAGATGCAGCCATTGTTCATCTCAAATATTTCTTCGTCTGCGTCAATAACCAATTGGTTATCAATTCCCACTTCTCCAAACTCATTGACAATCACAGCTACCTTTAAGCCATGTTCGTGAGTCAAGATGCGATTGAGTAAGGTTGTTTTTCCTGCTCCCAAATAGCCAGTCAGGACAGTTACAGGCACTGCATTCATTGTCTCGTTAGCGACCATACCACGAATACCTCTTTATTTATAGAATGATAATCACTCTCAAACTATCATAGAAAACTTTAGCTACATCTGAACTAAAAACACCAAAAAGTATCATCTTTTGGTGTCTTTGTGGTTAAAAAAGCTAAGTATGTCTGCTAATTGCTTTCTGATTAAAACTTCACGGCTCTCTTTAGCTTGTTTTTCCGGAAAAGCGCTAACAGAGCAAACGCGCCAACTCCAAGAAAAGCTGACGGTTCTGGCACTGGAGTTACTTGAAAATCTAGGTTGAAAGTGCCAGACTCATGAAAACTACCGTCGTTAGTATTGCCAAGATCCAGAAGCCGGAAAGTTGCCGAGTAAGTTCCAGCAGAGGCGGAAGTATCTGTCCAAAAAGTTGGTGTGAATGAGATGTCATCCCCACTGCCCAAAGTGTAGGTATCGCCGACTTGTGTCAAGATGTTCAAACCTTGCTCGTCAGCAATGTTTAGTCCATCTGTAATTGACACCAATTCAAGAGCAGGCATAGCATTTGCTAGAGACTCGCTCCAACGTCCATTTGAGCTATTGAACAAGTACTGCGCTCCCGGATCTTCGTTGGTTTGGAGAGACGAAACAGCTTCTATCGTCAAACTGCTGTATTCTTCTTCTGTCGATGTGCTGACAAGTTTGTCAGCGTAGATTCCTGTGCCTAGCTGGAGAGTAAGAGGTGGTAATCCTGTGTAAGTTTCTGGAATTCGGTTATTAATATTTGTCGAGTTGATTGTAGGGCTATCCACCGCGCCTGAGTAACTGTAAGAACCAATGCGGTGAAAATGGTTGGTTGTCGGATCTTCCTAAACGTGCGAGTACAGGAAAGTCAAACGATCAGAGTTGGGGTTTTCTAACCCTGCATAGTCACCACTTTGCAGGACATCAAAACTATCTACCCCAATGTAAAAATGTTCATAGTCGCTGTCATGGGTGTGAGCAGGTTCGCTCTGAGCTACAGCAGCTTGGGTGGAGGCAACGGAGGCAATCAGAGCTAGCGGTGCAATTAGCATCAAGCTGGCATTCAAAGAAATTGGTAGGCGCATTATCTAGTCTCCATGTTTGAACAAATCAATGGGTACTCAAACCAGTAAACTTACAGATTTGATATTGTTTAAATAATGATTATCATTATCATTATCATTATATAGATGTCAAGCCTCAGCTGACTGAAAATGCGATCGCGCTCAATCAAAATAACTTTTGAGTTTCGCTAAGGTTGTAAAAAGGGTAAAATCGCCTCTGCTAAAGCGGATGGGTACTCTTCATGCAACCCTAAAGAACCAGAAAGTATCTGCGTCTGCACACCTGGTAAGGTGGTTAAGGCATCCATTTCCGCTCGTGATTTGGGCGGGGTTTGCTTGCCAATTACAACCAGCACTGGCATAAAAAGAGGCTGAAACAAAGCAAGAAAATCATCCCGATTTTGGACAGGATCGAGGAACCCGTAACAAAAGCTGCTGGGGCAAATCTTGCACCTGGTTGTTGCGTAATTTGCCGCTTGCTATCAACAAATTCGGGCGTAACTTTTGCCGGATTGCCGTAGACATGGCGACGGTACATCAAACCCAAAAAAGATGGTGTAGTGTTCAATTTGTACAAGCCTTGACCCAGAATAGGAGAGCGCACGACTTGTTTAAGAAGTCCATACCATCCTCGATGTTCACCCATCCCCGCAACCAACGGCCCGCACCAAGTAGGAGCGGCTAAAACTACCCGCGACCAAATAGGAGGCTGTTGCCCCGCTAGTTGCATCACATAACCAGCAGCATGACCCGCAGCGATCGCGACAACTGGGACATTAAAGACCGTTTTGACAAAATCTTGCAGAAATTGCTGATATAGTGCGGGTTTATAATCTAGTTTTAGACGGGATGACTGACCAAATCCTGACCAGTCAACGGCGACAACTTGAAATTTTTGCGCTAGTAACTCCGCCAAAACCCGCATTTCGGCGCGTGTAGAAACGGTACTAAAGGCTGGTAAGAGTAATACTGGCGCTCCTGCGCCCAAGGTTTCGTAAACAATTTTTAACTGCTGTTTTTCCCAAATCCAGTGATATTCCGCAATTGTGCCACCAATTCCAGTAGTAGGAGCAGAAATTACAGAGGCTGACATAAGACTATATTCCTGTTTTTAACTTAAATTAGGCAGTTGGTTAATTGCTCTTGAATTTGAGCAGCATTCAAGTTGCGTCCAATGAATACTAATTGAATGCTGCGTTGCTGTTGCCATTGATCTGTTTGTAACTCAATTCGTTTACCACTGAGTTGAAAGATATGGCGTAGACTACTTTCCTTGAACCAGATAATGCCCTTAGCTCGAAAAATATGTTCATTTAGGTCAAGTTCCAAAAATTTTTGGAACTTTACTACACTAAAAGGGCGATCGCTTTGGAAAGAAACCGACATAAAACCATCATTAGCCAGGTGATCGGAATGATGATGGTGATGATGCTGATCGTGATGGTGATGGTGGCTCGATTCCTTAGCAAATGCAAATAATTCTGGCTGTGAGAACCCGACATCTAGGATGAGCGGTAGTGGTACTTTGCCGTACTGAGAGCGCAGTATTCTTGCTCCTGCTTTAACATCACGAATAACATCCTCCAATTTATTAACTTTTGTTTCTGAAACTAAATCAGTTTTATTCAGCAGAATAATGTCGCCGTAAGAAATCTGATTAAGGGCTGCATCACTTTCAAAGTGATCTTTAGTAAATGTTTCAACATCCACCAAAGTTAAGATTGCATCAAGTCTAGTTAAATCCCGCAACTCTGTACCAAGAAATGTCAAAGCGATCGGTAATGGATCGGCGATGCCTGTGGTTTCTACAATTAAGTAGTCAATGCGGTCATTACGTTCCAGTACACTATATACTGCATCCAATAAACCGTCGTTAATTGTGCAACAGATACAGCCATTGGTCAGTTCCATCATATTTTCATCAACGGACACCAATAGCTGACTATCAATATTGATATCACCAAACTCATTTACTAAGACAGCAACTTTTAAATCCTGGCAGTTTTGTAGAATATAGTTGAGCAACGTAGTTTTGCCACTACCCAAAAAGCCTGTAATGATTGTGACGGGCATTCCTGTTTTGGGAATATCTAAAAGCGTGTTTTGTTTCGGTGCTGTAAGATTAGTCATGGCTCCTTATGGTGTTAATTGAGCGCCTGAACAGACATAGTTAACTTGTGTGCCAGCGCCTTTTGCTTCATCATTTGAAAAATGTTGTAAAAGCCATTGCTACGAGAAGGTGTGAGGCTGATGTTCAAACCAGTGTCTTGAATGAAGTCTGGGGAAACTTGAAGAATTTGCTCTGGTGTTAAGCCGCTCAGTCCTTCAACAAGTAATGCTACCAACCCTTTAGTCAACTGAGAATCAGAATCGCCTTGAAACTTAACTTTACCGTCCTCCAAAGTGGCAGTGACATAAACTTGGGAAACGCAGCCAGGAACTTTGTTTTCTGGTACTTTGTCATCGGCTGGAAACTCCTGGAGGCGTTTGGCAAACCAAATCAGTAGCTCGTAGCGACGCTTTTGATCGGGTTGACGCTTAAAGCGTTGGATAACCTGCGATAGAGATGCTGGTAAAAAATCTGCGGTAGATGGCATAGTTAACAAATTTATTCAAAACTTAGTTGTGTCTAGAAAGTTGCGAAGTCTTCGTGAATCTGCAAGAATTCGCACTTAATTTTATCTGTCACAATTGCAGTAGCTATATCATTTGTATGAATTTCCAATTGAGCGTCTGGCAGTGCTTCAAACAAAAGATATTGTTGGGGAAAAACAACGCGCTCAAAATACCAATTAGTAATGTTTGTAATTCGCACAATCTGGATAAAATTGGTGGCATTAATATAGCTACAGATTATGCGGTGGTTGTATTTAGAAGGTAATAAATCGAGTATTTGAGTCATGGCTGTACCATAATTGCTTAAATTAACTTTCAGGCGGCGGTGGAATCTGAGCGAGAATCCTTTTTCTCAAAATTTCTGGTCGCTCGTGTCGTGGCACAATGCCATTATTACTGCTGTAATATTGTTCTCCAAGTCTAATCACTGCTGCGGCACTTTGGAGTGGTGGTAAGTCGCCAAACATTAAGGTAGTTTTGTTCGGTGCTGTAAAGGCGACAGTACAAGGTCTTTTACAAGCACTTAGGCAGCTCACTTCTTGAATTACAAACTCAGACTGCAACACCCATTTTTGATACAAATTTAATAACTGGGTCAACAAATGAAAGCCGCCTCTTTTACCCATGTAGTCTCGTTGAGTTGGTGAAAAAGAGCAGGATTTGCAGACGAATAAAGCGTGTTTAGCCATAGCGATCACATTAGTTATGCTGGATTATATTTATAGTTGGGTAAGGTTATAGATATCTGTATATTCAATCTCAGCAATTGGCTTGTAAATTTTGTACTGTTGAGCCGGATTGCTCATTACAGTAATTACTGTCTCAATTGGTGGACAATCTGGTTCAGTACAACTTAATTGACTAAGAGAAATATGAACTTCCTTATCAATTGACATTTCATAAAGCCAATTTTTTATCTGCCTAATTTCTTCTCTATCCGCTTTAATGGTTCTGCGTGTAAACAAATTCATATGATTGTTTTTTTGGTGATTTTAAACCTTAATACTGCTGTAGCGATCCTTTGAGACAACAACTTTCAGTTTCAGCATTGTTTCTCTTGTTTTCTAGGATGACTGGGAATAGTGCGATCACATTAATCTCCAATTCAAACGCTTCTGTTACATCTTTGGGCAATACATCCAGGTAATGTGCGATCGCACCCCAGTATTGAAGCAATTTCAACTTTTTGCTCTTTGCCTTCCATGACAAGAAGGAATTGATCAAGTTATTAGCACTCAACTGAGTTTCACTCACTATCCATCGTAGAGAAGTTGTATGGCAGATATGACGGATGCGATACAGGAATATTGTGGGAACTATAGATTTTACCAATGGCATAGTAGCACGGTGACAATCGTCCCGTAACTTGTAATAATGATAATCATTACTATACAACTAAATCAATTCGTTAGAAGATTCTAGAGATAATTCCATGAAAGTTCCCCTCAAAAGTCAAGAACAGATATTAATGCTACTCAAGCAGCTAAATCATGCTGTTTCTGCCCAAGAGATTTATATTGAGTTACGAAGTCAGAAGCAAGGCTTAGGGTTAGCAACGATTTACCGCATCTTGAAAACTCTGAAACTTCAGGGGATGATTAGATCGCGCAGTTTAAGCAGTGGCGAGGATCTGTACAGCCTAGTCGAGCAAGACAAGCACTACTTAAATTGTTTACAATGCGGTCAGTCTGAGCCACTCGATGAATGTCCAGTTCATGAACTAGAGGCACAGCTACATTTCTCTGGGCAGTTTGAAATTTATTATCACACCCTGGAATTTTTTGGTTTGTGTTCTTCATGCCAGCATCAATCTGGGGTTGAAGTGTGAAATCAAGTCTTATTTAGTAGTCTAAGACGATGGAGCAGGTTGTGATTGAAATCCCTTGCTGCCGTAACGAACAGTTCTAAAGTCAACTTGATTTGTAAAAGGATTGTAGAGAGTGTAGGTAGCCACAAGTGGCGATCGCCCAACGTTACCCACGCCAATAATTTGTAGGGGTGTAGTAGTTGCTGTGTGCGATAGGGATTGACTATCGAGGGTTGTTACTTGCTCAGTGACTTCTCCGGCAATAATTTGATAAAGAAAAGTTTGACCAGATCGCCCACAAAATAAATTGTTTGCCTGCATTCGTTGAGTGCGATCGCACATTACCAAGGGTGGTGTTTCAGGTGTCAATTCCTCATCAACTGCCACCGTACTACCATGAATTAGCAGAGAGTCGAATTCAAAAAAACCAAAATCCAAGTTTCTGATCCATTCTACTGTAGTTCTAGAAACAGAATCCCAGAGTAATTTAACTGCGTTCGCTCCATATTTTCTAATCAAATCGACAGGTTCGCTGGTTGCACCTAAGCTATGCAAAATCAAACATTGTTCTTCCCACCAACCTTTGCAAATCATTGGTTTGATTTCGTTGTGGTGTGGAGATCGCAGTCTTTGCACCAATTTTTCGCTGTCTGGGGTTAGTCCGACCACATCACCGAGGATGTATATTTCTTCCACCAAATTTCCTTGGTGTTTAATATCTGCAAGCACAGATTCATAGGCTGTCAGATTACCTTGAATTCCACTTAAAATTGCCCAAGTCATAAAAGTTTCAATTGTTTAAGGTATTGCATATTTGGAGGATTTTAGAAAGTAAAGAAGCTATCCTACTTTTTTCTTAAAACCATTACATTTTAAGAAAGCTAAAATCAACGGGCGCAAACGTGCGTGGGATCTTCAGCGCGTTCGGCGTATTCTAATCCTTTGGCTAAACGCCACGCAAATATTGGCGGTAATCCTTTTTCAATAATGGCGGCACAAGTTTTTTGATAGTCGTAGGGTACTTCTCGCAAGGTGACTTGCCCAGTATCGGTGTCGTAAATAACGTAAGTGGCATTTGGTCTTCCGTGACGTGGTTCTCCTACACTCCCAACGTTGATAATTCGTTTGAGAGGCGTAGTGAAAGTTTTTTCAGATGCGCTGCAATCAGCACTGCTTACTTTAATTTGAATCTTGGCACTGTCTAGGGTGCGGACGTAAGGAACATGGGTATGTCCGCAAAACAGCACGTCTGCATCGCTGCTGATTACTCGTTCTAATGCGGTGAAGGCGTTGATTTCTGGCAGCAAATACTCGTGATTGCTGTCTGGACTACCGTGAACAAAACACAAGTTATCTTGGCGTAAGACAAGAGGAAGTTGAGCAAGGTAGGCTCGTGTTTCTGGGTTAACTTGCTCGTTTGTCCATTTATGAGCAACTTCGCTGCGCCTTTCGGCTAATAGCGAGGGATGATGGCATTCACAGGCGTTAACTCCTTCGACTATATCTTCATCCCAACATCCTTGACAGGTGGGAATGTCTAGGGAGCGAATTTGCTCTACAACAGCATTTGGAGCGGGACCATAACCCACTAAATCACCAAGACAAAAAATATTTGCAGCTTTTTGTTGGTCGATATCTAGTAATACGGCTTCTAATGCTTCAGAGTTGCCATGAATGCAAGAGATTACAGCTATTTTCATAAATTGGCTTCTGCTAATTCTTGTTTAATTTGTTGTTGATAGTGTCGGATTGCCGCTTCAGATAAACAGCAATCAAACAAAGTCTGAGCGATCGCACTTTCATCTAAGTTTTCACCCACAACTTCAATGCCACTAAAGCGCTGGGCTTGTCCTTCTAAATGGCGAGACACGTTTAATTGTTCAAAATTGCTTTGTGCCAATCCATCTACAAAATCTGCGTAGAGAAGTCGCCCATCGACAACATCAAAAATCCCCTTGGCTCTTTTGACAGCACCATAAGCTCCTTGGGTCAGTTCGTACCAAAAAACCTCAAGACTATCAGTATCAATAACTTGACCAGTCAAAGGCGATCGCCACATTTGGGGTGCAGCGAATTCTACAAAACTTGGTACTCCCACCACCAACTGATCCGCCCATTGATGCCACTGTGAATTTTTAGGAACTGGTGGTACGATCGCCACACAATGATAGGAAAGAGGATCTAACAGTTCTCCTATTGCTGCTAAATCTAGATGAAAACCTAATTCAATATAGGCAGATATTTCATCTTTGAGTGCCAACAGTTGAAACTGGTGACTATCAACAAGAATTTTGACTTTGGGTACTTCAATTGCTAGACGTGTCTGGTCAATGGGTACAGAGTCAGTTGCGGGGCTAAAATACAGCCCCCGCTTGTGGGACTGCGCCATTTGCTGTCGAATCCAGGTAGTTTTTCCCACTCCCAGAGGACCAGCTACAACAGTGATAACTGAGCGAGTCATAGTATGATAATGATAATCGTTTTTAAGATAACATAATTCAGTATGTCAGTCACATCCGTATCCATACCCAATCAAACTGATATTGCAATCGTTGGCGCGGGACCTCATGCTCTGACTTTAGTAACACATCTGCTAAAGAAGCGCTCCTCAGCTAGTCGTTTCCTAGTATTTGAGGAAAGCGGTACATGGCTGCATCAATGGCAACACCAATTTGCGGCTTTGGAAATTCCTCCTTTGCGTTAGCGAAGCGGCTCCCTTTGGGAGCTTCGCCCGTAGTTCACCACCCTGACCCAAACCCCTACGCCTTGAGAAAATTTGCCCAGTCACGCTCCGATGAGCTATTCCCGCCTTACGATTTACCTGGAACTGGGCTATTTCAAGATTTTTGCAACGATGTGATTCGCCGTTTCCAATTGCAGGAGCGAGTTGTCAAAGCAAAGGTAGTTCGGATTGAGCCACTATTTGACAAATTCCGTCGCCGTTTTCGCCTTTGGTTACTATCGGGGCAGTCAGTAATTGCCCGACGAGTTGTTTTTGCTAGTGGTAGTGGTTCGCCTCAACTCCCTGATTGGGTGAGTCAAATCGAGAGTGACTATCCTCAAGAGCGCCTTCTGCACTCTCAGCAAGTTGATTTACGAGGTTTGCATCTAGCCAGGGAACGGGTGTTGATCGTTGGCGGTGGTCTAACTAGCGGGCATTTGGTGGTAGGTGCGACCAATTGTGGAGCTAAAGTACAGTTGATAGTTAAACGGCAACTGCAAGAAAAACTATTTGATGCCGAACCTGGTTGGCTAGGTCCAAAATATCTTAAGGGATTCAGGGCGCAAAATGATTGGGAGAAACGGTGGGAGTTAATTCAACAAGCCCGCGATGGAGGTTCTATGACACCAGCAATGATGACTCAATTGCGCCGTTTGATGCGGAATAACCAACTGAACATTTATCAACAGTGCCAAATAGTCAAGGTTATGTGGCAAGCCAACAGTTGGCGGGTTTATTGCCATGATGGAACTGAGTATGAGTGCGATCGCATTTGGCTAGCCACTGGCACAAGGCTGAATATTATGGAACAACCTTTACTCAAAGAAATTTTAGATGCCTATCCCCTATCGATAGTGAATGGTTTACCAGTATTAGATGAGTATTTGCGCTGGCGGGGTTGCGAGTTGTTCGTGATGGGTGGTTTAGCTGGATTACAGGTGGGACCAGTAGCACGAAACTTATCACGAGCAAGGATGGCGGGCGAACGAATTGTGCCAGCTTTAACTAAATCCAGTATTACTCTCTCCCAAGTTAAAACTGCCTGAGATTAATCTGGTCGTTAGCTGGCACTTTTAACTCGTTAGAGAATTAAGGCAACTGTAATGTGAGAATTTATGAAACGCAATTGGCAACAATTGTTCGTATTTTCTGTACGCTGTTTCTACGATTTTGGCGTTAAACTTACATCTTGCACCAAGTTTGAGTTAGTGGGAAAAGGATAGAAGTAAACCTTAGATACCTACCTGTTTATGTCCGCTATCGTACCCCAAGCCCAAGCAGTAGTTTCTGAACTAATGAATTTGATGCCAACTTGCTATCAACAATAACAGTCTGCAAGCACTACTAGGTTTGTTTTTAGAAGCAACTGGCTTACCTTTACTAGAATACTGTCAGTGTAAATCTGCAAGTGCATTAAGTCAGTTTCTCAGCAAATACCAAAAAAGTGAAGTAGGAAGAAAATCGTTGATTTCGTAGCTCAAGTATACTTGAGTCACATCCTACGGTTGCTACAGTTGGGACTTTCAATTGGATGATGTTCGCCTTGAATACCAGGCATGAATAAGTAGATTCTGGAAAAACAGCACAGGTGGATCAAAGCCAGCCGATGCAATTATTGATGCGACTTCTTGGGGTGGCAGCACAGCTACATCCCGACCATAAGCAGCGCGCATTTTTTCAATGTCCTCCTCCGGCAGTTCGGCAGATTTCATCATTCGTAGCCAAACCTCAAGCAGGCTTTGATAGTCTGAAGTAGACATATCATAAGCTATATCGGAACTGAGCAAATATCCTTGGGGGCAAAGTCGTAAAGCAATTTGATTAAAAAAGCTGCGCCTCTCCTCTTTATCCATAATAAAGTGAGAAACTACAAGGCAAGTCGCCGCATCAAACTCCTTTGATGTGGGCAGCGAATCGAGATAGCCTTCGTGAAAAGTGCAACGAGATGTGATGCCCCTTTCTTCAACCTTCTGACGACAAACATTAAGCATTGCAATTGCAGGCTCAACCGCCGTAAATTGCCATTGAGGAAATGCTTGGGCTAGATTAATCAACTCCGCTCCGGTTCCTACGCCGACGCAGAGTATCCGTGCATCAGTAGGAAGATCCGAAAGTATAGTGCGAATAAACAAATCAAGGGAGTCGCGGATTGAAGCTAACTTAGCCCACCTATTATCGTAGGCAGAAGCGGCTTTTTGGTCGAAAACAAAAGTTGGTTGTTGATTTTTCACGGGTGGAAGTCAATAAGAGAGTAAGTTCAGTCAAGTGAGCCAATAATTAAAACACATCTAAGTGATTGTGCCTTTGCTTCAGCGTAGACTCCTCATGCCGACGTTCGCTACAAACTTCTTGCCCAGTTTGTCAAAAACTTGCCCCTATATCTCGATACACTTTCGGGGTAACTTTAGTAAATCGACGAAACGTAGCCCCAAAGTGACTTTGACTTGCAAATCCAAGCTGGTAACTAATAGCTACAATAGGCAATTGCGTTAGGGTTAAAAGTTTTTTAGCTTGCTCAACTCGTTGCATGAGCAAATACTGGTGAGGGGGAATACCTGTAGACTGTTTGAATGCCCGTGCAAAACGGTACTGACTCATTTGGACATTATCCGCAAGTTCGCTCAACGTGATATCTTGTTCCAATCGAGCGTGGATGTAGTCTATTGTCTGCTGGAGCGATTGTGCCGAGAGTTTGGAAACCGCATCGGCGATCGCAATAGGATTTGTACCGTAGTGTCCGATCAGGTGATTTGCCAGTACCTGAACGACTGATTCAACATACAAAAGCCTTGGAGAATGCTGAAGTTCTCTGTGTAAATCGATTCCAAGCTGTCGAATTAATCGATCTTGGGCTGCCTACTTTTCAATAATTTCAACATTCTTACCTGTTAATTCTTCAGCAATTTGTTCGATGAAGGCGGGTTCAAAATCAATATTTATCATCTCCTGCTTGCTTTCCAGGACGACTTCATGGGGTAAGTTTGCAGGTAAGACGCAAATATGACCTGAGCGAACGTGCTTCTGTTTACGTTGACCTGCTGAAGTTTGCCAAAAAGCCTGAAATGAAGCTTTTCCTAAAGGAATAGAGATTTTGATCTTAGGAACGCTATGTTCGGGAAAATGATTTGGGTTACTAGATGCGTAAAAAATGCTACTGTCATTTAATCGCAACGTGCGCTTAAAAATTAGCTTTTGCAACACAACCCTCTACAGCCCCTGTGATTGAAATAAAACACAAGAAAATTATGTTTAAGGATAGGCTAATCTTTAAATTCCAGCACAATTTTCCCCTGCATTCCTCCCCGCTCTATACCATTTTCTTAAATGCCTGCCACAGATAAGGAGTCAAGAATGTATGTCCATCCTGTTAAGGATGTGATGACATCAAGTTCCAAATTGTTCAACAGTTGACTCACTCGTTCCTGCAAGTGTTTGAGGTCTTTAAATACCTGCCATCTCAATTGCCCTTTGAGGTGTTCCCATAGCCTCTCTATGGGGTTCAACTGGGGACTATGAGCAGGTTGAAACAAGAGCACAATATTAGGTGGTAGCTGTAGTTTCGCGTTCTGTGTGCAATGGTCCATTATCCAACTGGATGATGTGTAAATCTTCTGGATATGCACGAGCAAATTCTTGCAGATACACTTGAAAACAAGCACTATCCATGTGCGAGAATTCCCAGAAAAAGGTTTCTCCACTTTTGGGTTCCACTAACCCATACAAGTAGTATCCCTCCCAAAGCCATTGCACTTTCCCCACTGGCTTGACTCCTGTTGCGGTAATTTTTCTCCCGGGGATTGTGCGGAGGTCAAATCGACTTTCGTCTTGACACCAGTACCGTACTGACGCGGGTTTCTCGGCTCCAGGTTGATTACTGTAGTAGTTTTTGAGCAGCTCCAAGTCTATGGACAAGTTTTTTTAAATGCTTCAGCTTTGATGGGATGGCTGTCCCACGCTTTGCGGCCGCGGTCGCTTGAGCTTACCCTTGAGTTTGTAATGTACTGTGCGATGCACAACTTGATAGGACACACTCACCCCTAATGTTCTTTCCAGCCAGTCTTGAATTTCCCCATAGCTGTGAAATCCCTCCCGCTCGTGCAAACGTTTATTCAATGCTCTTTCTGCCCATTGTGGAATTCCGGGTTTTCTTCCCCATTTCTGTTGCGGTTTCAGCAGTTCGCTTACGCCCCCTTGTCGATACCGCCGTAGCCATCTTTGTACAGTTGTCCGATCCCGTCCTAAGTTTTGAGCCAGCTCTTGAATTGTTTTTACTTTCTTCCGTTTAAGTAGGTAGAGAGCTTGCACTCGTTCCTTACCAAACGCCGTTTTCTGCTGACCTAACAAGCTTTTCAGTTCGTCTACTGTTTCAGTTATATCCAGCTTGAATACCCCAGCCATGCCTCTATCTTGAACTCTCCCTTCTCCATTCTATCTGTGGCAGGCATAGAAAAAAACGGTATAGACCCTGATGTGCTTGAACGACCTGCTCCCAAGACAGGATTGAATCAATCACTGGGCGAAGCTGATTCCGCTCAATTAGTTTTGTCAAAGCATCCAATTTTGCACGGTACTGGGACGTAAAAACAAAATGGAGCGTCAGATTCCTGCCCCATGCTTGTAGCGTAAGGCAGCCCTAGCTTATTGTGGGTGACATCAAGGTATGCCTCGTCTAAGGCTATAGGTTCTACTAGGTCGGTGTGGCGCTTGAAGATAGCGTGAATTTGGGTACTAATGCTGCGGTAGACCTCGAAGCGAGGTGGGGCAAAGACCAGAGTAGGACATTTTTGCAGGGCGAGGTAGGAGGGCATGGCAGAATGAATACCGAACTTCCTAGCCCCGTAGCTGGCAGCAACTACTACACCGCGTTCCTGGGGCAATCCATCTACTACAAGTGGTTTACCTCGATAGCGAGGGTTGTCTCGTTGCTCGACCGAGGCATAAAAAGCATCGAGATCAACGTGAACAATCTTCCTACCTCCATTCATGCTCATGCCTAAAACTAACGCCTACTTACTTGGAGCAACCTTGTCCTTGAACGACTTACCCGCAGAAAAGCCAGGAACGCGCGTAGCTGAAATTGTCATAGCTTCACCTGTTTTAGGATTACGCCCTTCACGCGCTTGACGTTCGCGCGGCTCAAAGGAGCCAAAGCCGACAAAAGTTACTTTGCTCCCACCTGCAACTGCTACCATAATTTCTTCTAACATGGCAGTCAGGATCGCATCAGCTTCTTGCTTGCTGATACTGCTTTTCTGCGAGATCGCCTCAACCAATTCGCCCTTGTTCATAATATTTCTCTCAACACCGTTGCTATTCTATTCGTAGGTGTTAGAGAGTGCTTGCGTACTACTCTAAAATATTTTCATCTTATTAGAGTTGATTGTACTCCTTAGCTTCTGAGCAGGTTGGTTACAAGCTATCTTCTTTGCGCTCAAACTTACTTTTGATAAATATTGTTTAAATACGTCTGGTACTGAAAATGTCTGAATTCACTGAAAATATTTGTCATTAGAAGAAGTGTAGCTATTTTGACTATCTAGCAATTAAGGTAATTCTCGTTTTTCTAACTTGGCTAGTTATAGCACTGCCGATTAGAGTGAATCAGAGTAGTACATCACTAACAAATTAGCCCTGAAGTAATATTTTATATATCAGTTTGTATCTTTAGAGAGGGTTAATTTGGAGCTAGTCTAAATAACCTTATTAGAGCTAGTTAATAGTTTGTTATCTAGAGTAAGCGAACGGAGGAAATTTGATGAGTAGGCTATCTAAGTCTGTTGCTACTGGTCTTGTCGGCGTAAGTTTAGGCATTTTAGTATTGTCCATGCCTGTATCTGCCCAAGATAATACTGTTACCAGTCCTAATAATGCTGCTCCTGGGGACACAGCAGTTTATAGAGATGGTGAGGTTGATCGTGGTCAGCGTGCGTTCGATTGGGGTTGGATTGGCTTGCTAGGTCTGATTGGTCTTGCGGGTCGGCTGGCAAATAAACGCAGTGAACATAGTACTAGCCATTAATAGCAGCTTCAAAATAGTGTTGCTATTAAAGCTAGACAAAGAACGATTGCGGCTTGATGCTACTCAAGCCGAACAATTAATTAACAGAGCTATAAATGTTTCCTTGCGGCAAGTTCAAGTTGTGGCGTGAGAACCATTTATAGCAAAGCTATCCTTGACAAGTTAAAAAGATGGGAAAAAAGTCAAGCAGGGTCGGGGAAATGGTAATAAGTCAAGCAGGGCTTCCTTTTAACAAATTTTGACTACTCGCAAATCCTGATTTTCTGACGCAGCGCGGGACGTACAGGTGCTATGCCCGATGACTAGGGGCGAAGTGGGAACGCGCCATCAGGTCGCGGTACTGCAAGAGTTGCTCAATCCACCATGCCAAGGTAAAGCTGAACTGTTTCGCGGCGGGATGAAATTGCGCGTAGGCGATCGCGTAATTCAACAAGTCAATGCCTACAACCGCGAGGTCTTCAATGGTGACTTAGGGACAATTGCAGCAATTGACATAGAAGAACAAGAGGTAACGGTACAGTTTGAGGGGCGTTATGTTAACTATGACTATGTGGACCTCAATGAATTAGCGCTGGCGTGGGCGGTGACAATACATAAGGCACAGGGTTCGGAGTATCCGGTGGTAACTATGCCTATTTTTATGCAGCATTACTTGATGCTGTCGCGTAATTTAATTTATACGGGTCTAACTCGTGCTAAAAAGTTAGCAATTGTCGTGGGGACAACTAAAGCAATTGGTTTAGCAGTCAGGCAAGTTAAAGACCAAGAGAGATACACCTATTTGCAAGAGCGATTGAAGTCGCTATAGGTATCCGCCTAATGAGCAAATTAGTAACATCTGCTTTTCTATTACCCTAGTTGGCTTGATAAAACTGTTAGTATTTAGACTTTCTACTCGCATCATTAACTTTTTTTTCTCAAGTAGGGAGTTGCAGTTTGCTATAAAAAAGATAAGTGAGAATATTAGTAAATGTGTGAGTAAACAGCTTTCGGATAGATGGGGGTTAATCTACTATTAAAGAAAATAAACATGGGTTGGTAATTGGTGGCAGTATGGCTGGTTTACTAGCTGCACGAGTGCTAGCCGACTGCTTTGAGACAGTAACGATTGTAGAAAGAGATTACTTACCAGCCACTCCCCAACCACGTCGAGGTGTACCTCAGTCTTACCAAGTACACGTGTTGCTAGTGCAGGGACAACGAATTTTGGAACAGCTTTTTCCTGGTTTAGAAACGGAACTAACTGCTGCTGGTGCAGCCACCATAGATTGGACATCAGATTGCGCCATGTTTGGTTTTGGCGGGTGGGAGCCTCGCTTCAAGTCAGGGTTGATTACGCGCACTTGTAGCCGAAATTTCCTAGAGTGGTCAGTCCGTCATCGACTGGCGGCTTACAGCAATATCCGCTTCATAGAAAATAGCCAAGTAGTGGGATTGCTGTCCAATCCTGACCAAACTAAAGTTACTGGTGTTCGAGTGCATCCTAACTATCCGGTGCAGGACCGCAGTGTGGCTGAAACAGCGTTAACAGCCAATTTAGTAGTGGATGCTAGTGGTCGTAATTCTCAAGCTTCACAGTGGCTAGAGGCATTAGGCTATCCAGTAGCGCAAGAGACAGTCATTAATTCTTTTACAGGTTATGCTAGTCGCTGGTATCAGCGTTCAGATATTTCTATAGCCGATGCCGATGGGCAAAGTCTATTGGTATGGTCTAAACCACCTAATAGCTCTCGTGCAGGGATGCTCTACCCGATCGAGGACGAACGCTGTATTGTGACGATCACAGGTGTAGGTCGAGATTACCCGCCGACTGATGAAGCTGGCTTTTTAGAATTCGCACGTAGTTTGCGTACTCCAAGTTTATACGAAGCGATTAAAAATGCCCAGCCACTATCGCCGATCTATAGCTATCGCCGCACGGAGAATCGCTTACGTCACTACGAACGACTGTCTAGATATCCCGAAGGTTTCGTAGCACTAGGGGATGCAGCTTGTGCCTTTAATCCTATTTATGGTCAAGGTATGACAGTTGCTGCTATGGGCGCTGTGGCTTTAGCTCAATGCTTGGCAGAGCAAAATCAACAAGGCAACGAGTTAGCTGGTTTAACCCGATATTTTCATAAGCAGCTAGCAAAAGTTAATGGTATTGCGTGGATGATGGCAACTAGCGAAGACTTGCGATGGTCTACTACTGAAGGCAGTCAGGCTAGCATAATTAATCGACTGATGCAATGGTATATAGATCGAGTACGGTCAGTCACTATCAACAATCCCAAGGCTTTAGAAGCCTTTCTGGAGGTACTACATTTAGTCAAGCCGCCCACTACACTTTTTCAGCCTAATATCTTAGCATCAGTTCTCAAGCACCTAGTCAAAGGTATTGGCTCTAGGGCAGCACATAAAGCAGTCTTACTTAGCCAGAGAAGTATGGAATCAATTCAATAACTAGGCAACTTCACCATTTCCCGCACGTTACCACGCACCTGCCCTACCCCCAAATTAAACAAGCGGTCTTGCTTATGAACAATCATTGGCATTCCCTGTTTAGGAGCCATCACAATTAATCCAGTGCGGTCAACTTTGATACGCGGGACACATTGTAGACGGAAGCGCTGTAAGAGCATTGCTAAGACAATCTTGATTTCCATCATGGCAAAGGCTGCACCGATACAAGTGCGCGGTCCTGCACTAAAGGGATTGTATTCAAAAGTATTAAGGGCGAGCGCTTCAGGGCGATGAGGATTAAACGCCTCTGGATGAGAATATAGTTCGGGCATATGATGGGTTTGGTAGATGCTAACGAATACCTCTGTGCCTGTAGGCAAGGTATAGCCGCCTAATTGAGTTGGACTTGCGGTGACGCGCCCGTTCCAAGGTACAGGTGGCAAGATGCGGAGACTTTCCTTAATTACTCGCTCCAGCAACGGTAACTGTTGCAATTGTTCGACTGCTGGAGCTTCACCCTTAAGCTTACTATCTAACTCGTCCAGGAGGTCAGCAGCGATTTGTGGGTGTTGAGCCAGTAAAAATAACGTCCAAGTTAAGGCATTAGAGCTAGTTTCGTGACCAGCGGCAAAGATTACACCAGTATGTCCTAAAAGTTCATCTTCACTTAAGAAAGCGCCACTTTCTTCGTCTCGTGCCTGAAGTAACATTGATAGTACATCTGGCTGGTCACTACCTCTACCGCGCTTGTGTTGGATAAGCGCACGCATTTGATCATCCAGTTGAGCCATGAGGTTGAGCAAGCGGTGATAAGGGAATCCAGGAAGATCCCAAGGCAGGAGGGCAACCTGCGGTGTTCCTAACAGAGCTAACGTTTCTTGCAATAGTCTGCCAGTATTGCCGCCTTCAATGCCAATATCTTCACCAAATAAGGTTTTGGTTGCCACTCGTAATGTGAGCAGCCGCATGATTTCTGCAATGTCATACTGCTGTGCCACCCCTAACTGGTCGAGGACAACTTGAGTAATGCTAACTATATCGTCTCGGTAAGACTCAATGCGGTGTTTGTGAAAGGCAGGCATCAATAATTGGCGGTGCTGACGGTGCTGTTCGCTATTGACACCGAACAGTCCCACACCAAAGTGCTTGAGAGGTTCGGCTCGTTCGCAGCGAGATCGCTGGCGGTACATCTTTCCTGATAAAGGATATTTATAATAAACTTCGTGTTCAGTGGCTACTTGACGGACAAAATCTGGTCCATAGACGAAGACCGTCCCAGGGCAGTTAGGTAAGGGTGAGTAGATATTAGTACCACCACCATAGGCAAGAGAAACTATCGGACCATAGGTTTCAAATAACTGGCGCGTGTAGCCAACAGAGTCTTTAACAAAGCGAAATGAATTAGTGCTGCGTCCAAAGAGCTTTGCTGGCTGAGGTCCAGGGATTGTTAAGGCAAAATTATTTGTAGTCATTGCCATTGGTGTTTCCTAGTATGAGGATATTTCCTAACTGATAAGAGAGCTTGACTTGCTATTATCTAGCGTATCGCTCGTATTGCTCGTATCGCTTTGCAACAAATCAATACAGCATACCTTTATATCTTTTATCCAAGCTAGCTGCTCATCTCAATTATTGGTTGTACTAAGTAGGTGGGCTAAATCAAATATAAGATAACTTTGCCTGAAACCCTTGCAATGATTGAAAGGAATTGTAAATTAGTTTGTGTCAGAGAATAAAACCAGTTTTAATGAACTACAAAACTCAAGACACAAAACTATGACCTTTCAACCGGAATTACTTGACGAACTACTTAAAGGCTATCAAAATCCAGAAGACCTCCTGGGGGAAGGCGGGATTCTTAAACAGTTAACCAAAGCTCTTGTAGAACGGTGTTTGTCAGCAGACATGGACACGCACCTGGAAGCACAACGTACCCAGATGAAACCAGAGCTGCCTGCGGTGCGAAATCGCCGCAATGGTCACAGTAAAAAAACTATCAAAGGGGAGTTTGGGCAAGCCGAAATTATCGTTCCTCGCGATCGCACCAGTGAATTCGAGCCAATTCTAGTCAAAAAGGGACAGACGCGGTTTGACGGGTTTGACGACAAAATTTTAGCCTTATATGCGCGTGGCATGACTACCCGCGATATTCAGGCTCAGTTCCAGGAGTTATACGGTGTCGAAGTCTCAGCAAGCTTGATTTCTAATGTCACCGATGCCATTGAAGAAGAACGCAAGCTGTGGCAGAATCGCCCACTTGATGCACTTTATCCAATCGTTTACTTCGATGCTATTGTCGTCAAAGTCCGACAAGAGGGGCGTGTGATTAATAAAGCTATCCACCTTGCTTTGGGCGTAAATCTATCTGGCACTAAGGAACTGCTAGGGATGTGGATGACCCAAAACGAGTCTGCCAAGTTTTGGTTATCGATTCTAACTGAACTACAAAATCGAGGGGTCAAAGACATTTTCATTGCCTGCATTGATGGCTTGACAGGTTTTGCCGATGCCATTGAAGCAGTCTTTCCTAAAACCCAGGTACAACTGTGCATCGTCCACATGGTCAGAAACTCGCTGCGTTATGTTTCTTACAAAGATCGTAAAGCTGTCGCTGCTGACCTAAAGCTCATTTACACCGCAAGTACCGAAGCCGAGGCAGAACAGCAATTGATGGCATTTGCCCAGGAATGGGACAAACAGTACCCAATTATTAGCAAGTCCTGGCTAGCTCACTGGCAGCGCGTCGTCCCGTTCTTTGCCTTTCCATTTGAAATTTGTAAAGCGATCTACACCACTAATGCGATTGAATCAGTCAATATGACTCTGCGAAAGTTCTCAAGAATCATCGCACTTTTCCCACTGACGATTCTGCGCTCAAAGTCGTGTATCTTGCACTGCAAAACATTTCTAAAAAGTGGACGATGCCGATTAAGGATTGGAAAGCCGCTTTGAATCGATTTGCGATCTCCTATGAAGAGCGATTTCCTACCTAATTTTCATCCTTGACACAAACCATTTGACAAACCCGATTGAAAACTATTGTAAGTTTAATTGCGCCAACCTACTTATTTCAAACTTGTTAATGGACAGATTTTGTAGAGGCTCAAGAGTGACCTTTTGTTCCTTGAGCCTTCTAATTAGCTTACCCTCAATCCTTAACTCTCTTAACCTGTGATTGTCACTTTCTAATAAAAAGGTTTCTTCATACTTACCTGCTGTAATAATTAATTTATTTACTGCAAGTATGCGGTAATCAAATATCCGAGGTGGACTATTATCAGTTAGGCTTTTGTTAGTAAAGACTAATTGCGGTTGGTCGGCATCAACACACCAACACATATTACCTGAATCTGATTTTTTGCTATATTGCCAACCCATCTTTACACCAAATTCGGGTGTACTCAGACAGTGAATCTGGCTAATTACTGCTAGTTCTTGGTCATCTAACCAATTTACTGACACGGTTACAAGTTGAGAAATCCAAATACCTTGCGAACGCGACCAAAAATTATAAAGTTGAGAGTGTGTAAGCATACCTACCTCCTGTAGCTGCTCAACATAACTAAGCCAACTCTCACTATTTAACTCTGGTTCATTAGCTCAACTAATATTTTTCATCTTGCGAATAAACATAATTTTAAATAGTATAAAGCAGGCTACCTTATTGTTACCTATTAAGTTATTCAATAAAATTAGAGATATTTCCAGAAAATATGTTGTTAATTTATATTTAAACTAATCCAAAATTTCAGTTTAGAAATAAGTAGTTTATTATACTTCTCATATGGTAGAAATTTGTTTCACTTCCTTCGATCCAGGAATAGAAATTTATACACTTGGTTGTTCACAGCAGTGCTATAAGAAAAAGTATCGCATTCAAGGAGATCCGCCATGTCTACATCAGGAAAGCTAGAATTGACTATCAAAATTAATGAGTTTCCAGTAGACGTACAGACAATAGAAAATGGCTTCAAGCAGTTTGATATTGATACAGGCGAACAGATAGTTACTGTCAGCCTCAAGCCTAAGATATTCAAAAAGTTAGAGCAAGCCCAGGAGAACTATCCGATGTGGGTAGCAGCGATCGCTGGACAGATGGGGGAGAAGACTGAAAAAGGTTTTGTACTCAAGGAGCCGAACGTGCAAACCTTCGAGAAAAAGCCAAAGGAAGCGAAAGAAGGGGCAGCATCTGTTGTTAGTGCGGCTAGTTAGCCTGCCAGGATTAATAGCTAGATTCAAATAAGCATAATTGGACTGGTTTTGGTTCTTGGGCGCAGTCAAGATTAGATAGAGAAATACCTAATAGCCGAACGCTGCGCTTCTCCAGAGAAATCGCTGCTAACAGTTCCTTGGCTATTTGGTTAAGTGCCTCCGCTTTACCAACAGCAGCAGTTACAGTTCTACTGCGCGTGATTCGCTCATAGTCGGCAAACTTGATTTTTAGGGTGATGGTGCGTCCCAGAGCTTGGTAACTCTCTAAGCGATGCTCGACAGTTTGAGCAATGGTTTCCAATTCCAGCAGCATTACTTGTAGGTCGTCTAAGTCCTTAGTGAACGAAGTTTCTGCACCAATGGATTTGCGAAGGCGGTTAGGCTCGACTATCCGGTTATCTTCTGCCCTAGCAATGAGGTAATAGAAATGTCCCACCTTGCCGAAGTGACGCACTAGCTCGGCTTGGCTGTATTGCTTAAGGTCTGCTCCAGTATGAATTCCCAAATTGTGCATTTTTGTAGCAGTGACTTGTCCAATCCCGTGAAACTTCTCAATAGATAGGGCGGCGACAAAATCGGCAGCGTGTTCTTTGAGAATCACCGTTAATCCATTAGGCTTATTCATGCCTGATGCCATTTTTGCTAAGAACTTATTTACAGAAACCCCTGCACTTGCTGTTAAGTTCGTCTCGGCGAGAATTGCTGCTTTGATTTGCCTAGCAATGGTTGTAGCGTAAGGCAGCCCTAACTTATTTTGGGTGACATCAAGGTATGCCTCATCTAAAGCTACAGGTTCTACTAGATCCGTGTAGCGCTTGAAGATAGCGTGAATCTGGGTACTAATCCTGCGGTAAACCTCGAAGCGGGGTGGGGCAAAGACCAGAGTTGAACATTTTTGTAGGGCGAGGTAAGAGGGCATGGCAGAATGAATACCGAACTTCCTAGCCTCGTAGCTGGCAGCGACTACTACACCGCGCTCTTGGGGCAATCCACCTACAACAAGTGGTTTACCTCGATAGCGAGAGTTGTCCCGTTGCTCGACCGAAGCATAAAAAGCATCAAGATCGACGTGCAGGATCTTTCTAGCTCTACTGCTGCTCATGCCTAAAATTTCAACACCGTTGTTATTCTATAGGCAGATGCTAGAGAGTGCAAATGTACTACTTAAGTAGCTTCATCCTGGGAAGCTTGTTAACATTTGAGCTAGGTAGATTTTAGAAGTAACTGTGGCGGTAAATGAGCCTGTAATTGAGTAATGGGAAGATACCTGGGGAGCATCTCACTCTTGTAATGAGTACAAATACTCAAACGCAAAATCAAGCTTTTTCAGGTATTAGTCAGAAATAAATCTGGTGTCGGAATCCCAATTTGAAAACCCTATTTTTGCTAAAAGCCCTAATAGGGCGTATCTAGCGGTTGGGGGAGTACATCTGCTTCAGTAATTTGGTCAACATTGAGAAATATGGCAGATTGAGCGCGAATCCAGGTTATCGCTGATAGCCCCGTAAGAAAAGGGAGATTGCTCCTGCAACTTGATGTTCCATTGCTTCAGCACTAGCCGTTTGGTCAATGCCAAAGAGAATTCGGCGATGACATTCACCTAGAACTAAGTTGAGAAACTGTTCGGAGGCTAGAGAAACATTTGAGATTTGAAGAATCCCAAGCTGATTTTGAGCGTCAAAGTACTGTACCAGAACCGCTAATACTCGTACTGGACCATTCGCATAGAATTGCTGGGCAAGTTCTGGAAACCGATGCGCCTCACCGATGACGACCCGATGCACCCCAATCACTTCTTTTGAGGTGACTTGCATGAGCAGTTGTTCGGCAAAGTCAGTCAGCACGTGTTCGGGCGGTCGCCAATCCGCTGTAAGGTTTGGGAATGGGTCAAAAATGCGGTTACTGAGGCGGTGAATCACGGCACCGAAAAGCTCCGCCTTACTGCCGAAATGTTGATAAATCGTGCGTTTTGCCACATGCGCTTCTCGGGCTAGGACATCAATACTGGCAAGTCCATAGCCATCGTTGAGAAACACTCGTGTCGCTTCAACGAGTAAATGCTCTCGTCGTTGAATCGCCTCTTCCTTGGTGGGTCTTCCTCCAGTAGCACGAGGCTTATCACTACTCAAACGTTGGGACATACCGTTTTCTCAACTGTAAACAATGAAACTGCATCCAGCCAATTCTTCTGAATCTTTTGGAATTGCACTTGAACTCTAGAATACTCTATGTTATTTAATGGAACTATAACGTTTCGTTTTATTTTGGAGATATTCCTCGATGTTTACCTCTGTGCAAAAGAGTCCGAAACGAATTTTGGGAGGACGCGAACGGGTCAAGGTTGCGGTTGTACAGATTTCTCAAGTCTATTTAGACCGTGCTAAATCAATTGACCGAGCGTGTCAAGCAATCAAAGAAGCCAGTGCAAAGGGGGCTGAACTGATTGTATTTCCGGAGAATTGGTTGGCAGGCTATCCTTACTGGACTGAGGGCTGGAATACAGAACAACGCAAGTGGATTGAGGGGCGAGTCCGGTTTCATGATGCTGCCATTATGGTTCCGAGTGAAGATGCTGAACGACTCGCACAAGCGGCACATGAGGCAAATGCTTATGTCGTCATGGGTGCAAATGAAATGGATGAACGTCCTGAAGCCGACACGATTTACAGCAGCTTGCTGTTTTTCGGTCGAGATGGGTCATTTATGGGTCGGCACCGCAAACTTGCACCTACTCACCAAGAGAAGACCTTTTGGGGGGTTGGAGATGCCTCGGATTTAGTGGTGTTTGACACGGACATTGGGCGCATTGGTGGACTAATTTGTGGCGAGAATGCGATGACCTTAGTGAAAGCAGCGATGATCGCTCAGGGTCAAGACTTCCACATCACCGTTTGGCATGGTTCATTTGCCTTGCACAAAGGTCCCACACTCGTTGAGGACGACACTGAAGGTGTATTCTTCGGTCAGGCTCTTTCACGCGCCTATGCAGTTGAATCCGGTGCCTTCGTGCTTTGCGCTTGCGCTTGGCTTGATCCGCAAGATATTCCTGACGATTTCCCCTACAAAAAAGGTGAACCTGACTTCCGCAACTACAACCATTCCAATGGGGGCAGCACGATTATTAATCCCTTGGGGATTCCAATTGCTGGCCCGGTTCATGATCAACCACTCATTCTTTACGCCGAGTGCCATGCTTGGATGCGAAAAGCTCATAACGCCATTATTGATGCCACTGGACACTATGCCCGACCTGATATGTTGCAATTACTGATTCGAGATGATGCAGGCTGGCGACGAGTGGGGTCTCAACCGAAGTTGACTTCAGAAATGCGAGATGCATTGCTGTATGCAGCGGAACGACATGATGTAGATGGTGAAAAGGTTTTGTCCCTAGCCACTGGAAAGAACGATTAGCAAATGATAGGGGCATGAGTGATTCATGCCTCTATCGTTTGTTGTCAAGCTATTTCAAGCAATTCTTATGTGACAACCTATCGAACAACTGTATCCAGACGACACAGACTGGCAACAGTTATATGACAAGCTTAAAACTGCTATTCCTTTGACTGCATTGGTACTCACAGCATGGCAAATGGGATTGTGGGTCGCCAGAACTCTTGTTGAGCAGCAATTGACTGAGCGAGGGCAGAACCAAGATGAGCGAAGTTATTGTTCAGATTGCAGAAAACCCTTGCTCAGTAAAGGCTTTGCCAAACGTCGAATGCTAACCTTGGTCGGTGAGGTTCACTGGAAACGCCGAGTTAGACGATGCCCCCATCATTGTCCGGGCAACCATAAAGCGCCATCCGACGAGATGCTTGGTATTTCTGCTCATCAGCAAACCTCGACAGAATTAGTTCGCTTGGGCTGCTTACTGACTGTGTTCCTGCCCTTTGAACTTGCTGCCTCAATTTTACGACAATTGAGTGGAGTCAGCGTAAGCGACAGGACCCTCTGGAATTGGGTACAAGCATTCGGACAACAAGCGAAGACGCATCTAGAAAGCCAACTTGAAGATTTTAGCTCTGAGAAAATCGTACAATTGGAAGCGCTAGATTCAATGCTGGAAGCAATGCCATTGATCATTGCGGCTGATGGTGTCACCGTTCCATTTCGTCCTCAACCCAAGTCATCGAAAGGCAAAATTGTCTGGCGAGAAGTCAAGATTGCACTCTTAACTCGATTAGGTAAGCATCCGACCAAAGCAGGCAAAATCCTGACCCGATTACATCAGCGACGATTCGTTGCTGTGCTAGGCAATATTGAGGATCTCAAACCCCGTTTACAACTGGAAGCTATTCGGCAAGGACTCACGACTGCGACTCAAGTTGTTTGGATTTCTGACGGCGCACGCGGCTTTTGGCGACTCTATCGAGAATGCTTTGTTGAACACGCTATCGGAATTCTCGATTTTTATCATGCTGCTCAACATCTTTGGCAAGCTGCCATTGCTTACTCTGATGGCAATCCTGCCCGAACCCCTCAGATGTGGTTTGCGAGAATGCGTCATCAGCTACGTCATGGTTTTGGTCAGCGTATCATCAAAGAATTGAATAGGCTCACGCAAGTCTAAAAATACGGCCCAAGTGACTAAGCCGATTCTGCGCCAAGTGCGAGATTACTTGAAGATCCACATCGACCACATCCAATATCGGCGGTTTAAAAAACAAGGTTTGCCCATTGGTAGCGGTATGGTAGAGAGTGCCTGTAAATGGTTGATTCAGCAGCGATTTAAAGGAACCGGAATGCGTTGGAGTGAGGATGGATTTAACCATCTATTGCACCTACGATTAGCATGGGTTAATCACAGGTTTGATGCTCTATTTTCTGAGGAGTCGCTTGAGTTAACTTTGTACTCCCCCAACCGTTAGATGCGCCCCCCTAATATGTAAAATTTAATGCAATAAGTATTTATACTTATTGCAAAGATGAGCCATTTATTTTCTATAAGCTACTACCGTTTACGATAGTGAGGACGGACATAAGTTCCATTTTTCCGATAGTACCCGCCCACTCTTACTCTTCCTCCAGAAGAAAAGCTACTCTCACTAGAATTTTCATTCTTTTTTTCACTTGCTGCTCTTTCGCCACACCTACGCCCTGCTGAATCTGTTTGCCAAGAGTAATTACAGTTACCACTAGCCTCAGTGCTATTAGGTAGACTAGCGCCACCGGAAGTTTCAGAGTTAACTTTCTGGTTAGCATAATTAATACTACTTTGATAATTTAGTATTTTGTTCTGGACCGAGGAATAAGCAGGATTACACTTTGGTATTTTATATAGTAAATCTATTGATTTCTGCCATTCCTGACCAGACAAAACTGTATAGTGGAAGATTTCGTTAGCATAAATTACTGAACATGATGGTTTAATTTTACTAGGTTCATTATATACACCAGCATTATCTATCTCATTAATCCTCTGTCTGGCATATTTTATATTATTCTGATATGTATTAAGTTTTACTTGAGCGTAATCATAATTTAGGTTGCAGTTAGGTATTTTTTGTAACAAGGTAACAGATTCTTTCCACTTACCCACTACTGATTTCCATTTAAAAGAACTTGGTGATGCTTCTTGAATAAAATCTTCGGTAAACCTACTGCGAAGAAGTACATTTTTGAAAATGCTATCAGAATAATTTTCTGAGCATGAAGCATTAAAATTCCTATGCTTAGAATCATTTTCATAAGTAGAAACATTAGACTCGTAATCCCTGCTGAGATCATTATTATGTATGCCAGTAGCTATCTTGTAAGGTAAATCTCCGTCTTTATAAATATGCCAATCAAACACTAAGTTGTCTGATTTTAGGTCATTATTTATAGTTTTAATAGTTAAAATGTGTCCTGTTTCGTTCTTAAATGCAAATGTACATACTCCTTGGGAATCACTACTTCTAAGACTTGTACATCCAGCAAGCTCTTTGTATCCTTTTTTGTTAATTAATTGGTTTTCAAACGAATTTATATAAGAAAACTCATAGTTGCCGTTTGAAATTGGCTGCCATCCAGCTTGCAATAGTGATTTTCTAACTTCATCATATTTTCCTCCTTGCTGAAGTTTATACAAGGATTGTGCAGAAACTGGTGTATTTAAGAAAACAAATGAGCTTAAAACAATAGTAGAAAGCCATGTTAGCTTGTTAAAAAAACTTTTTTTTGTTTTCATTACTATTAAAAAATACTTATTGGAAGTGATAAAAAATTTAAATAGAAAAATTGATTTAATATCCTAATGCAAACATAGCTATTAACTAAAAAATTTGTAATCAGTGAATATACTTAAGTTTATTTTTAGGAAGAAATAATGTAAATAAGCGTTTCCCCTTAACTATTAGTCGCGCAACAACAGCGCAAACAACTAATATTTGGTAAAATTAGCCTCTGATAGCATTGAAGGCTAGGGAGAAGCTTCGCCTTTTTCTTTGGGAAACTATCGCTAATCTACTGAAATGCCCAAAAAGGCATTATAGAACGCATTTGGGATCTATTCGTTAGCTAGCCGTTTGAGCATCAATCTGATGAAACAAAGGTTGAGCTTTGCTGTGGCATGGCTGAGGGTTCTCTCAAAGTTTTTCACCAAGCTCTTACATCGTTCCATCCAAGCATTCGACCGTTCAATCACCCCTAATCGTTGCCACCGGGACAAATCCAGTTTTACCAAGTGCAGCCTTTTCGGCTTTGGTTGGCTTGGGTGCTAGTTCAAACCGAATCTTGGCCATGATCTGGGGATAAAGATTTTGCAAAGCAACGGTGATGGTATCTGGGTGATAGCCATGATCAAGCAGAATGGTGATTTTGGGGATGTTGACAGGCTTGGCTCGAAAGTAATCCAGGTGGTTGCTCAACAGTTCAATCAAGCCTTGGTCGTCGGACAAATTGGCTTTGGTGCAGTGAGTAAAAAACGGCAACCCCAGAGTCAATACGGTTCAGTTAAGGCTCAAAGTCATGTAAATTAGATATTGTTCCCAAGAATGGAAATTAAGTGTCGTGCATCTGAGAGATTTTTCGTTGATGTCTCCTGAGATACAAAACGCTGATTTGCT
>JAESGR010000480.1_pt1 | contig 29165 bp, 28 predicted proteins | sample 9269771 | NCBI WGS metagenome assembly JAESGR01 (sample SAMN15739572, study PRJNA653492) | algae metagenome | isolation source: Chroococcus sp. CMT-3BRIN-NPC107 and co-occurring heterotrophs from well... | place: USA: Clark Mountains Wilderness, California | collected 2010-04-18 | reverse complement strand
TACTCCCCGGCCCGAACAGGCACACCGCTGCCCGGGCGCCACACCCACACTGGTTTGGTCGTCATTCACGCCGCCTTCCCGATGGGGCTGCGTCCTGCTCGAGGAGAACGGCGGTCGCCGAGGCTCGCCCGAGTTCCTGCACACACAGTTGGAGCTCTTGCAGGAGGTCCAATGCCCAAAGGGCAGCAATGAAGAAGCCGATCTGTACGGTCGGCGCACCATTCTCGATCTGGCGCATGGTGGAGAGACCCACGCCCACCTTGGCGGCCAAATCAGGCTGGGTCAGCCGACGAGCACGCCGTGCAAGGCTGATGCGGTCACCGAGGGTGCGTAGAAGGTCCTCCGCCGCCAGCGGAAGTAGGTGTGGAGATGCGGAACGCTTCATTAAGCAACATTTTAAGGCATTTAATGTTGCCTAAACAACCTTTCTACGAGAGGTGCTCCTGACTTGACTTCCCGGAAGAACAGAGGCAACATAGTTCCCATATTGGGAAGTGTCATGAAGATCTTCAACAGGCCAGCGCTGAGCAAGTTCAAAGAAGAATACGCCGACTCGGCCGTTCCCTTGGACGCATGGGAGCTCGAAGCCGAGGAAGCGCAGTGGAGCAGCCCCAAGGAAGTCAAGAAGCTGTACCGCAGCGCCACGCTGGCCCCCAATCGAATCGTTTTTAGTCTTGCGCGAGGCTTGTACCGACTTGCGGTGAAGGTGAGGTATGAGCGGGGGGTCCTGCTCGTGGAGCGGGTGTGGGCGGAAGCGCACACCCATGGAACCGTCGTCCACTGATCGAGCGAGGAACGTACCAGATGGCTTATCAAATTCGCGTCGTGAAGTCGGAACAAGAGCACGCAGCTGCGGTCAAGCGCCTGTCGGAGATCTTGGACCAGGACATTGAGCCCGGCTCCCCGCAGGAGCAGGAACTGGAGCTGCTGCAACTCGTGCTCTCGACATACGAGAGAAGCCGGCTGCAGCGCCCGCACGTGAGCGCCTTGGATGCGCTTCGCTTCCGGATGGAACAGGCACAACTGACACAGAAGGACCTCGTGCCCTTCATCGGCTCCGCGTCGAAGGTGTCTGAAGTTCTTTCGGGCGAACGCCCGCTCAGTTTGAACATGGTCAAGAAGCTGCACCATGGGCTGGGCATTCCGGCGGCAGCGCTGTTGGCGGAGGAGTCTGCTGACCGTGCGGGCGATGAAGTCGAATACGACTACGAGAAGTTTCCGCTACAGGAAATGTACGAGCGGGGTCTGTTTCCGAACCATGCAGGTGGCCTGAGCTCGCTGCGCGCGAATGCCCAGCGCTTGATCAAGGGGTTTCTCGCCACGGTTCAATCGGTCAATGCCACGCCCGCTTTGTTGCGCGCGCCACTCTTTCAAAGTGGCGGTCGCACCATGGACGATTATGGTCTCTTGGTCTGGCGAGCCCTGGTCATCCGGAAGGCGCACCGCTTTCCACCGCGAGCCTCGTACCGTCCTGGCGTCATCACGGCCGCCTGGCTGCGGGATCTTTGCAAGCTTTCTAGCTTCGACAAGGGGCCGCGCTTGGCGCACGAGTACCTCAGTAAGCACGGTATTTGTCTGGTTGTCGAAAACCACTTCAAGAAAACATACCTCGACGGGGCTGCAATGCTGGACGGCAACATGCCCATCGTGGCCTTGACGCTGCGGCATGACCGCCTGGACAACTTTTGGTTTGCCCTGATGCACGAACTTGTTCACGTGCAGCTGCACCTGAAGTCGTCGCGTCTGTTCATCGCGGACAACCTGGAGGACAAGGCGAGGCAGAGTGAAAAGGAGGAGACGGAGGCCGACGAAGGTGCGCAAGAGGCGCTCATCCCCGGGAAGATGTGGAAAGCATCGGCTGTACGCAGGTCCTACTCCCTGGATGACGCGTTCGCGCTCGCGCGCGAAGCCGGCGTCCATCCGTGCATCGTTGCGGGGCGAGTGCGACACGAAACAGGAAACTGGAGGCTGCTGTCCACGCTGATTTCCGCAGGCGGATCAGTGAAGGAGCACTTCTGCGAGCAACTTCAATGACCAGCATGAGAAGGAAAGGCCAGTCATGAGCCCCTAGAAAAAAAACGACCGAAACCTCTGGAGGTTCCGGCCGCAGGGATTTACGAGTTCGGGACTCGCTCAGTAAGCGCGTGCGATTATTCCGAACAGCATCACCTCGGTCAAGCCTCAGGACATGCTTTCTGATGCGGGCAGCCAGCCGCAATGGATTGCAGGCGCAGCTATTCCCTGTTTCAGTTTCTTCTTCGAGGTGATGCCATGGCGCAAGACGACCACGCCCAGCCGGAGGGCCAACATCCTGACCGTCAGTACGAGGTGACGGTTCTCCTTGACGGAGTACCCAAGCCCGAGCGATTCCCCGCACGCATTACGGTGCTCGAAGCCATTCGCATGGCGCTCGCCCCCAAGGACAAGCCGAAGGCGAGTGACTTCCTCATGGTGGATGCGGCGAACAGCCGCAGTCCGCTGGACCACAGTCAGACGCTGGAGGCCGCGGGGGTGCGTGATGGACATACCTTGTCGATCACCAAGAAGGACGGTGGTGGTGGCTGATCTGCCACCGATCGTGCATCCGAAGCTCGCGCAAGCGAGCTTCGGAAGGGCGATCAGGCCCTTGCTGGACTCGCCCGACCTGTATGCGCCCCTGGGCGTTCGACTGATCCAGTATCACTACCCGCTGCTGGATTGCGAACTGCAGTGGCAGGCGCAGTCACGTGCCTTGCTCCTGCGTGTCAATGGCACCGACTTCAACTACCGGCCCATCGGCGGCCAGTGGATCGAGCCGGACGGAAGTGCACTGGTGGCAGGCGCAAACAGGGCTCCGAGCGGGTACGGCTTCCACCCCGGTGGTCGCCCGGACGGGCAGCCGGGGGGTTGGTTCTGTTTTCCCGGGTGGGCAGAGTGGCATAACCACAATGGCCATCATCGCGAGCGTGCTTGGGCGTCACTTCGTCACGATCCCGCGTATGCACCATTAGCCCTGATCTTGCAGCTGCAGACCGATCTGAACAAGAAGGATGTGGGGGTCACATGAGATACCGCATTTGGAGCGTCCCAGCCACTGTAGTTGCTGCGACGGAACGAGCGATGACCGGTCGTGATCACGAAGTATTCGCGCTGTGGACTGCGCCGCTTGAGGTGCGCAGGGACGCCCTGAGCGAAGTCCGTGTACTGCAAGCGATCGTCCCAAGACAGCGCCCTGGTCGAACGGCCTTCGGCGTATACGTTCACATTCCCGGCGAGGAACTTCAGCGAATCCAGCTAGAGAACTACGCGCGAGGTGAACGCTCAATCATTCAGCTGCACACGCATCCCGGCGCCGACGTGAGCATGTCTGACCTGGACCGGGAATGGGAGGTCACGTCGCACGTTGGCGCATTGAGCATCATCGTGCCGGATTACTGCGCGCAAGGACTGCGGCTGTTCGACGGCGCCAACATCTATGAACGCGAAGAGGATCACTGGCGACTTTGGTCGGCGCAGGAGGCGGCGGAAAGGATGCAGATCACATGAGCGCATTTGACAAGAACACGCAGGCGCTCGTGACGCAATTCGGCAGCGACGCATTGGCGCAGCGCCTCCTGACGACTCGCATCGGCGTCCACACCTCCGATTCCCGTCTTTCGGCGCGGCTTCTTGGCGACGTCTTGGCAGACTGTATCGCCAGGCTGTGGCCGAACATTGACTTTTGCGGCGTCTGGGCCGACAGGCAGCTGCAAACAGCGGAATCCGCGGTGTTGTCAGGCTCCGCGCCGGGGACGGGCCTGAAGGTCGCATGGGCGGATTCCTATGATGTGGTCCTCCAGATCGGGGACGAACGTCCCCCGGCTTCGGCGCCTCTGATCCTTAGAGTGGCTGCTGACGGATGGATGGCGTACTTGGGACCTGAAGGTCACTGTTCTGATGAGGGCAACCCGGTGGGCCCCGCCTTCGCCGCAGCGATCGCATCGGCGCAGGTCTTTCGCCATGTGTTCCGATCCGAGCTTGCGGATATCGAGCCTGAGGCGATCGACAAGCTCGCCTTTGATGTCCGGCAGATTTGCGGCACCCCGCTCGCGGCGGCCGAGGAGCTGGACCTCGATGGAACCGTGTTCATGGGTACGGGCGCAGTGACCCACGCGCTGCTCTGGCTTTTGGAGAACTGGCCAAAGAAGGCGACCGGCGCAATTGATCTGGTCGACCCGGACCCGTATGGCTCCTCCAACGGCCAGCGGTACGCGTTCATGCGACCGTTCGCGGGAAAAGCAATGAAGGTCAGTGCTCTTGCGGAGCGACTGCGCCTTGCGCACCCGAGCCTCACTGTGAAGCCCTGTGATCAAGACTTGAACACCTACTGCCAGGAGCGCGGGTATGCGCTGCCCATCGTTCGCGCCGTGACAGGCTTGGATTCTCCTGAAGCGCGGCGCCAAGCAGCCCTGAAGCTTCCGCAAAGGACCATCAATCTTTGGACCGACGAGCATCGCTGCGGAGGATCGCGCTTTGCGCCAGACGGAGACGCTGCATGCCTGGCCTGTGAGTACGTCGAGGACGTAACTGCGGCGATGGACGAGACCGCCGAGTTCCAGCTGGAGACTGGCCTGCAGCCGCAGGAAGTACGGCAGCTCCTGGACGCATCCGGGCATCTCACCCCCGAGCAAGCCGCCACCGTCGCGCGGCATCGCGGGGTTCCGGTGGAGAAGCTCTTGGACATGCCACTTCGATCGGTCCGTCCAGTGCTCTGTGCTTCAGCGACCGTCCAGGTCGGAGCAGACACCCCTCCGGCTGATGTCCCGTTTGCGTTCTCGTCGCTCTTGGCCGGCGTCGCGGGTTTCATGATGCTTCTGTCCGACTTGCGGGTGCCGCAGGGTAGCGTGGGATGGAACCAGCATGTGTTCAAGGCTCCATCCAAGTTTATGCATTCACCGAGGTATATGCGGGCAGGGTGCGCATGTTGCAGCCTGGTATATGCAGACGCAGCAGGCGTGAATGGCTGACCCTTCTTGGGCCAACGACAGCAGGCGCAGTCCCTGCCCCGCGCGGCGCATCGTCGCGTCGGCTGCGAACTTCGCAAAGGCCCAGAAGCAGCTTCGGGCGCCTCCGACGCCGCCGGCACCCGGGTACTGCTCCCGCTGAGCGGTAACAACGTCGAGTAAGAGCAAGGTTGTCGCACCGCGTCGATAACGTCGGGTTGAGCAGCAAATGCGGCGGGCGGGTCCGGTCCTGGTGCTCGCAGAATCCCGCGGATGCAAGCACTTGTGCCGCCAGTTTCCGTCAGCCCGCAACGGGTCGGTTTCAAGCAGCAAGTCTTGCAGCAGATCCAGGATACCCTGCACGTCCTGCGACCCTTCTTCGACGACGAGCAGGTCAACGAGATCATGGTGAACGCCCCGAACGAGGTGTTCATCTCGCGCGCCGGGCAGGAGCTGCGCATTCCGGTAAGACTCGCCGCCGGCGAGATCTCGGCTGCCATCACGCTCGTGGCCACCATGTTGTCCAAGGAGGTGGGAGACAGGTCGGGCCACCGCATCCTCTCAGGCCGTCTCCCCGGCTTCCGCATCGAAGCGATCCTGCCGCCAGTGGCGGTGAACGGCCCCTCGATGTGCATCCGCCGGCACGCTTCGCAGCTGTTCACCCTCGACCAATGCATTGCCAGTGGCGTGGTCTCGCAGCGGCACGCTCTGCTGGTCGAGCAGGCCGTCGCCGCGCACGAGACGTTCCTGATCGTCGGCGGCACAGGCTCCGGCAAGACGACGCTGATGAATGCCGTGCTCGCACGCATGGACGCGCGGGAACGCCTTTTCATCATCGAGAGCGTGCAGGAGTTGCAAGTCCTGGCCGATAACCAGGTGCTGATCGAGTGTGACGAAGAGCAGGGCGTCACCGCCCGCCGCGCAGTGCGCACTGCCATGCGCTACGCGCCCAGGAGGATCATCGTCGGCGAGCTGCGCGGCGCCGAGGCCTACGACTGGCTGGATGCGGCCAACACAGGACATCCAGGCTCCGCGGCCACGATCCATGCCAACGGCGCCAGCGCCGCACTCAGCCGCCTGGAGAACCTGCTTCTGATGGCGGACATGGGCGTGCCTTTCGAAGCCTTGCGCCTGCGCATCGCGGACACGGTCCGATGGATGTTCTACATCGAGCGCAGTGGCAACACCCGCCGGCTGTCCGAGGTCAGCCGCTTGCACGGCTACGACCGGGCCCGTGGCGAGTACCAGATCGAGCGTCTTTAGCGCACACCCGAAAGGAAACCCATGCCTGATAGGCGCTGCTCCACCCGAGAACTTCCGCTGCGAGCGCTGCACGCCCTGCCGCCTGTGCTGGTCGCGCTCGCGTGCATGATCTGCCTGCCCGCCGCCGCGGAAGGACAGCAGATCACCGTTCCTTTCATCCAGGAGTTCGGATGTTCGGTGGTGCAGTGGCTCAAAGGGCCGCTGGCAATCCTCATCTTCATCCTGGTGTGCGTCGCCACCCTGGTGATCGGCATGATCACCAAGATGGACTGGGCGCGCATCATCAGCGTCTGCGTCATCTTCGGCATCCTGATCAGCCTGGGTGCCATCCTGGGCAACTCCAGCTACATCCAAAGTGCCGCCGGGATGAGCGCCTGCATCCAGTGAGTTCCATGGCCTCGCGCAGCAGTCCCTTCCACCCCTCGCTGCACCGGCCCAAGCTCCTCATGGGGGTGGAAAAGGGCATGTTCGGCGGCCTGGTGTTCATCGCGGTGTTCGCGCTGGTGGCGCGCGCGTACTGGATGGCCCCGCTGCTCGCGGTCGGATGGCTCGCCGGACGCTGGCTGTCCAAGGCCGACGACCAGTACGTGGCCATCCTCCTGCGCTACCTGGACGAGGAGCACGTCTACGACGCCACCCCCCGGGCCAGCGACTTTCGCGCTCGACCCCGCGGCTGGGGCCGGGGCCTGCCGCGCTGACGCCATGCTGTCGTTTCAGGACCTGTTCCTCAAACCGCGGCGTGCCGCCCGCAGCTATGCCGAACTCCTGCCCTGGTTCGGCATGCCCACGCCGGAGCTGGTGCTTTGCCAGGACGGCTCGCTGCTTGCCGGGTTCGCCTACGAGGGGCAGGACGTCGAGGGCAGGGAAGACTTCGCCTGCGACCAGGCGATCACCTTGCTGCAGACCGCCTTGCGCACGCTCAACGACCGCTGCACGCTCTGGAGCGTCCAGGAGCGCCGCTTCACCAGCGGCTCCTCGTCCAGCACCTTCATGCATCCGGTGGCGCAGCTGCTGGATGTGCAGTGGCAGCAGGCTCTCGCCGAGCGCCGCAGCGCCTGCCTCACGCAGCGCCTGTTCATTGCCTACCGCTTTCCCAACGCGTCCGAGGCCCTCTTTGAGGCGGTGCGGGCTGAACTGATGCAGCGCGAGGGACGGGTCATTCCGGCGCTGGCTGGCGTCGCCCGGCGACGGCTGTCGGAGCAGGGCGCCATCGCGCGGGTGCGTGGCCAGCTGGGCGAGATCGCCCACGAATTCGAGAAGGTGCTGGCCGCCTTTTCCGGCGTGCTGGAGCACACGCTGGGCTTTCGTCGCCTGGCCGATGGGCAGCTTCTCGGCGAGCTGTATGCCCGTGCCAATCTCGCCTCGCCGCCGGGACCCGTGCAGCCCCCGCCCCATCTTGCCTACTTGAATACCGCATTGGCCGCCGACACTGTGGAGCGCCAGCACGACCTCCTGAAATTCCAGGGACCGGCCAGCACGCGCTATGTCGCAGCGCTGTCTACCACCGGCACGCCGGCACAAGCGCACGCGCAACAGGTCGACCAGCTGATGGCGCTGGATTGCGAGTACGTCCTGGTGCAGTGCTTCCGCTTCCTGGACCGCCTGCCTGCTGAAAAGGCCATCCAGGACGCCGAGATGTTCTACCGGGCCGAGGTGAAGTCGGTGCTGACGCGCGTCGCCGAGCGCCTGTTCGACATGCAGAGCGACAAGGTCAACACGGGCAACCTGCAGCTGGCCGAGGACGCCCAGGAGGCGCTGGTGGAGCTCACCGCCGAGGACCTCAGCTACGGCTACTACAACATGACGCTGCTGGCGCTGGGCGACTCCCCGCGAGCTGCGGAATCGGCGTCGGAACTGCTGGCCGGTTCGCTGCGCGCGGCGGGCTTCACGGTGGTGCGCGAGCGCCATGGCCTGCTGTCGGCATTGCTCACGACGCTGCCCGGCAACGCCAATGCGACCCTGCGCTGGCGCCTGGCCTCCAGTGCCAACTTGGCCGACCTGGCGCCGATCCGCACGATCTCCCGTGGTGAGCCGACGCACCCGCTCTTCTCACGCGTGCTGGGACACGAGGTACCACCCCTGTGCCGCTTCCTCACCCCATCCGGGGTGCCCTTCGACTTCAACCCGCACGAGGACGACCTGGGTCACACGCTGGTGGTCGGCGGCTCCGGTTCCGGCAAGAGCTCGCTCATGACCCTGCTCATCGCTCAATTCCAGAAATACCATCCCGCGCGCTGCTACGTGTTCGACAAGGACCACTCGCTCATGATGGCCTCCCTGTTGTTGGGTCGCCGCCATGTGGACATGGGCAGCCGCGGCAAGGCGCGTCCGCGCCTGAACCCGGTCGGTGCGATGCTGCGCAACGGCGACGATGCACGCCTGCGCCAGTGGCTGGCAGTCCTCATTGGCGCCGACCACCACGAGGTCTCCGGCAGCGAGCAAACGACGCTGCACACGGCCATCCAGCTGCTGCGCCGAAGCCCGCAGAGCAACTGGACCCTGGCGGGCCTCTACGCCCTGGTTGCCGGCCAGGACCAGCAGCTCGCCGCCAAGCTGGCCGCCTACGTGGACCAGAGCGACGGCGAGGGCGGCTACGGCGCCGTCGGCTCGCACGCCATCTATTTCGACAACGCGGAAGATGAGTTCGAGCTGTCGTCTCTGGTGGCGCTCGAGTGCGGCGGCGTGCTGGACGACCCGCACGTGGCCAGCCCCTTCATGGACTACGCCTTCTACCGCATCGAGCGCAGCCTCGACGGCAGCACCCCGACCATGATCTACGTGGAGGAGGCCTGGTACATGCTGTCCAACCCGGCTTTCGCCAGCCGCATGGAGGACTGGCTGCGCACCTTGCGCAAGAAGCGCGCGTTCCTCGTGTTCGCCACCCAAGCCCTCGACGAGATCGCCCGCCTGGCCAATATCGGCGCCATCGTCAGCAACATCGCCACTCAGATCTTCCTGCCCTCGATGAAGTCCAGCGTCCATGCGCAGGCGGAGCTGTACCGGACCCTCTTCGCGACCACCGACGCCCAGCTGGCGCTGCTGGCGCAGGCGGTGCCCAAGCGTGACTACCTGCTGGTCAAGCCTGGCGTCACCCGCCTGGTGCAGGCCCGCATGCCCCCGGCGCTGCTGGCCATCAACGAGGCCACCACGCAGGAAGACCTGCGCGCAAGGCTGCGGGAGTACGCAAGCGAAGGGGGCGCTGGCTGGGAGTTGCGCTTCCTGGACGAGGTGCTCGGTGTCCGCGCGTGATCGCTCTGCGCTGGCGGCGCTGCTGCTGTTGCTCGTGCTTGCCACCGGCGCACGGGCCGGCGGCTCCATCGTCGGTGCCACGGAGCCCACCCAGATCCTGAACAACCTCGAACTGGTGAAGGTCGCCCTCGACGGAGCCCAGACCGCTGCCACCGTGGTGAGCCAGTACGCCACTCAGCTGCAACAGTACCAGGCGCAGCTTGCCAACCTGCAGGGCCTCGGCAGGCTGCCGGAGGGCCTGACCGTCGACGCCGAAAAGGCGCTGCGGGACCTGGTCGGTTACCGCGGAGCGCTGCAGCAGCTGTCGGGCAGCCTGGGCCGGCAGCAATCGGCGATCGAGCAGCGCCTGATCGAGGCGCGCTTGAGCGGCAGGGACTGGAAGACCTATGTTGCTGCCGTGGCGGCTGACGTCCTCCAGCAAAAGCAGCGGGCCATCGAGCGCCTGAAGTACGAAGGGTCGCTGCTCGAACAAGTCCAGTCTGACTACCGGTTCGCTCGCGACATGCAAAGCCAGATCCCCGCCACCGTTGGACAGCACCAGGCCTTGCAGCTGATGAACGCACAGATGAACCGGGTCGTGACGCAAAACGCCAAGCTGCTCGAAGTGGTCAGCGCCACGGTGAGCCAGCAGGCGGAAAAAGATGCGCGCGAAGCTGAGGCCAGCACCCGCAGCAGCGCCGAGCGCGACCTCCTGCGGCAGCGAAGGGAAGCCCTCGAAAAGCGCCAGCGCAGCTTCGGCGGACTGTAATGACCGCAAACGGCCCACCACCTGCACGGACACCGTACCCCTTATTCGCGCAATGCGTGGGTGCGCTGGCTGCCTGGTGCTGCGCCTACCTGCTGGCGCTGCGGGGCAGCCTGCGCGTGAGGCGCAATGCCTTGGCCGCAGCCTTCGTGCTCCTGTGCCTAGCCTGCACCCTGGCCATCGGCGAGGCATCACCCGCCGCACCAGCTCCCCCCACGACCGCCACGCCAGACACTTACGCCTTTACCGCCGAATCCCTCACCAACAGGATCGCTGAGAACGTCACCGAAAAGCTTAACGCCCTGAAGAACAACGCGCAGCTGCAGCGCCTGGGCAGCTACCTCGCCGCCTTCTTCCTGGCAGCCTTGCTGGTCTGGACCAGTGTGAAGACCATGGCCAGCGGCCGCGGCCTGAGCGACCTGCTGGCGGAGTGGGTGCCGATTTTCGTGTCCTTTGGCATCGTGATCCTGTTCCTGGACCGCAGTGCCGCCGACCTGATCGTGCGCAGCATGGATGGCATTGCTGAAGCCATTGGCGGCGCCGACATGTCCTCCCTCGACGCCGCCGTCCGCGCCTGCGCCGCTCCCATCCTGAAGGCGATCGCCGCCGTGATCGCGCAACCCCGTGCGACGGAGGCCAGCAACGTGATGGGCGAGGGCCTCCTCGGCTGGCTGGGTACCCTTGCCGCCTCCGGCGCCTCCTGGATCATGGGTGCCATCGCAAAGGTGGCCGCCGCCTTCTTGCTGGTGCTGGCAGCCGTGGTGATGGTGGCCCACATCATCCTGGGCTTCGTCGCCGTGCAGCTCGTTCTGGCCCTGGCGCCGGTCGCCGTTCCCTTCCTGATGTTTCGGCCCATGGAATGGCTGTTCAACGGCTGGCTGAAGTTCCTGCTCGGCGCCTGCATGCTCAAGATCGTGCTGTCCTTCCTGATCGGTGTCGCTGCCGGCCTGCTCACCGGCATGACCGAGCTGTCCCAGCATATGTACCAGGATGCCTGGAAGGTCACCGCCATGGAGACCCTCTACACCGACATCCTCCTGCTGGGAATGATGCTGGTCTTCGCCCTCCTCGCAACGCTCCTGGTCACCATGGCGCCAAGGATCGCCGACGGGCTTCTGGTCGGCGCATCCAGCGCTGCGGGATTCAGCGGATTGCGCGCGGTGACCCATGGCGCTTCGGGGAACGCTGGAGCTGCGGCGGGGCGTTCCACGAGCCGTGTTGCCTCTGGCGCGGGAGCGGCCGGCGCGCAGGATTTCCGGAATATGCGCAGCTATCTGGCGGGTCGGGATGATGCGCGAGCAGGTCGAGCCGCTAGCCTGGCGTACCGGGACCCGAGGGCCAAGGCTGCATACGCCACTGCATACAGGAAGCACCTCACGCCTCCGCGGCCTCCCAGATCCTGATCGGAAGCTATTGACGGGATCGTGATGTCAGCTATTGTTAGTTCCAGGGGGCTAACCATGGCCGATAAGTTTGCAAAAGCACTCGAGGGCGCCGGAGCATCGCTGGCGTTCCTAATCTCATGGTTCAGCGCCGCTGTGTGGCTGGGGGTTGCTGTGAGCAAGTGGGCCTTCTATAGCGAGCCACTGACTTACGCCTATTACCCAAGCCCATCGGGGGAAACGTATCCGATTCTTTGGGCCCTCTCCCTGTTGGCCGTCGGTGTTCTCTACTGCACAACGAAGACGGCGATCACGGGGCGAACGGAATCGGCTGATGTCGTCTCATGGGTAGCTCCACGGATATTTGGCTTCTGTGCGGTGGTGTTGACCGTGTGGACGGTCTCCGGCCCAAGCCCTACGGCTTCTTATCTACCTCTGGTCGGGTTGCTGGTTTTCAGTCTATGGAGTTGGTACGTTTCAGAATGGGGCTATCTAAGCCCTGAGTCTCGTTTGCAACGCAGGCTTCAAGCACTGGCGCCTCATGAAGAGGGGACTGCAAACGATTTTTCAGCACGCCAGTCGCAGCCCGCAATCAACTTCTCCAGCATTCACGGCAACGACACGATCAAGGCTCGACTAAAGGAAGCAGCGCAGTCGATCATCAGCGCCCGGACCGAACAGCGCACAGCCCGCAACGGCATCCTTCTTCACGGCGAGCCTGGCAACGGAAAAACCGCGTTCGCGGAGGCTTTGGCCGGAGAGCTGCGCCTGCCGCTGATCACGCTCACCTACGCGGATGTTGCGAGCCACTGGGTGGGTCAGAAGAGCACGCGCGTGCGCGCTGCCTTCGAGCAGGCCCGCCGCGAACAGCCTTGCGTTCTCTTCATCGACGAGGTCGACAGCTTTCTTGAGTCCCGCGAGGGCCACTCCGACGGTACCAAGGAGGACCGCGACCTGGTCAACGCGCTCCTGACGCTGATGGTCGACATCCGGCAGTGCCGCGTCATCCTTGTGGCTGCCACCAACCATGTCGCACGCCTGGACGCCGCCAGCGTGCGCGAAGGCCGCTTCGACTTCAAGGTGGAGATCACCCCGCCGGACCTGCCCGCGCGCCTGGGCCTGCTCCGGAAGGGTCTGGCGGACAACCTCCCCAGGGCGCGAGTGGACGAAGCTGTCCTGCAACTCGTGGCGCAGCGCTGGAACGGCTTCTCGGTGAAACGCATTCTGGCCGTCACCGAGGAGCTCCCCGCTTACCTCCGGACTACTCACGGCACCACTGCGCCGACCCAAGTGTGCTTCGAAGACCTCATGGGGGCACTGCGGCAGCTGCAAGGCCAGCGTGGCTACGTCCCGGAAAACGTCACCCCGCTGAAGGACCTGGTCTTCAGCGACAACACCCGCGAGATGCTCACCTTGATCGAGGCACGCCTCTCCGATCCTGAACACACCGAGCGGCATGGCGGCACCTTGCCGGGAGGCATCCTGTTCTTCGGGCCGCCGGGCACTGGCAAGACTGCTGCGTCCAAGGCACTGGCGCAGGCCGTGGGCTGGGCCTTCCTGCCTGCCACCGGCGGCGAGCTCGCACGCGACCCGCAGCGGCTGGAGGCGCTCTATGCAAAGGCCAAGGACCTTCGACCCGCACTGATCTTCGTGGACGAGGCTGACGAGCTCCTGCGCGACCGCCAGTTCTCCGCCAGCACCGCAGCCACCAACAAGCTGTTGACGCTCATGGACGGCATCAGCGACCGCGTGCGCGACGTGGTCTGGGTCGCTGCCACCAACCATCCGGAGCAGATCGACCCCGCGCTAATGCGCGGCGGCCGATTCTCCGAGAAGGTGGTCTTCGATCTGCCGTCAGAGCGCGACCTGGCCGAGTACGTGCGTCGCTGGCTGGAGACCAAGCGCGTGCAGCTCGAGCAAGGTCTCGCCGTGGAGCAGGTCACGGCCACCGTGGGAGCATCGAGCATCGCCGACGCGCAAGCCGTCCTGCAGACCGCCGTCAACCGCGCGGTCGCGCGCCGCGAGCTGCCCGTGCGCCTGCGCCTGCACGACGTGCAGCGCGCCTTGGACGTCCTGCACGGCGCCTCGAGCTGACGCAAGCCCGCGTGTTGGCGCACGGCCAACGAAGCACGCGCACTCCGTTGGAGCGGGAACTTGCGGGTCGACGCTGCCTAGCATCGGCTGTGTATGCGCAAGCAGTCCTGGCTTGTTCTCACCACGCTGGCTACCAACGCTGCCTTGGCGAGCGCACAACTCCCGCTCGTCCCGCATGCGTCGACCCTTGTGCGCGAGCCCGCACCTTGCCTGGCCGCTGCCGCCCACTACCACGCTGTCAATCCCTGGCTGCTGCGCGCCATCCTCAAGGTCGAGAGCGACTTCAAAGCCGATGCCGTCAACCGCAATGCCAACGGCACGGTGGACGTCGGCATGGCGCAGATCAACTCCATCCACTTTCCGGAACTCGCCCGCTGGGGCGTCACCCCCATCAGGCTCCTGGACGGCTGCACCGCCACCTACGTGGCGGCCTGGCACCTCGCCCGTCAGATCCGTCGCCACGGCAACTCCTGGTACGGCGCCGCCAGCTACCACAGTACCTCGCCATGCCAGAACAGCCGCTACGCCGGCTTGCTGTGGAACACCCTGCTGTCCTGGAATGCGGTCACCGGGGCACGCCTGCCGGTCACCAGCCTCAAGGCCTGCACCGTACCCGCACCCGCAGCCAGCCGCTCCGCTGCGCTGGCATCTGCCGCGGCCAGCGCACCCGCACTCGCCTTCGACGAGGCGCCCTGATGCCTGACAGCCAAGCCTCGCCGGCATTGGCGGACACCGTACGCGCAGCGCTGGCGCTGCCCCCGCACGACCAGGCCAGCCTGTGCTGGCTCCTGCAGCGCGTCACCGGCGCAGCGCCACTGCCGCCCAGCGACCCGGTGGCGGACACCGAGCTGGTCACCCAAGCTGCCACGGGGCAGGACTTCGTGCGCACCTGGCTGCAGGCGATCGCCTCGGAGCCCGCAGCCGTGCAACTGCAGCTCCTGGACGACGCCGTCGACTGCTGCGAGGACCCCGGCGACCTCGCGGCCTTGCAGGCGGCGCGCACGCAGTTACTGGGCGCGCATCCGCCACTGGCAGTACGCCGCACCGTCACGGCGTTCACGAGCCTGCATCCGGCCAGCGTCGCCGCGGCGCTCGCAGGCCTGCTGCTCGGGCTTGCAGCCCTGGTGCGCCTGCTGCTGCGCGGCCTGTTCTGACGACCCGCAAAGCACGCGCACGGCGCTGCGCAGCGGCGCTGCAACGACGCCCGAGATCACGCTTGGCGCACCTGCGACGCAGCCCCTGCGACCTAGCATGGATGCAGACGCCGCCGCCATGTTCTTCCTTCCGCACCGACGCACTACCCGAGCCCGCTCCAGGCCGGCGGCCAGCGCTCCGCTGGCATCGCTGCCCAACACCCCGCCTTCGGTGTACGAGCAGGCCGAACACAAGTTCGCCGAGATCTACGGCTCCGCCCAGGTGAGCGCCCATCGCGCCTTCGTGCTGGCCTTCGCTTGCGTGCTGCTGGCGCTGGCCAGCCTCGCCACGCTGGCCATCCTGCTGCCGCTCAAGGAGGTGCGCCCCTGGGTGGTGGAGGTCAATCCCGCCAGCGGCCTGGTGCACCGGCCGGTACAGGTCGAGCGCATGGACCCCAACACCGCCGTCATCAAGGCCGAGCTTGCCCGCTGGACCGAGGCGGTCTATGCGATTGATCCGCTGCGCACGAGCGAAGCACTGCGCTGGGCCAACGCGCGCACCGCGGACAAGGCGGTGGGCCAGTTCGCCGAGTTCCGCGCCCGCGAGAAGATCTACGAACGCATGCGCCTGGAGCCCGACCTGGTGCGCGAGGCCAAGGTGGCCGCGGTGGACGTCTCGCGCCAGGGCACCGCCTTCATCTTCCTGACCACCACCGAGCGCGTGGGCGCTGCCGCGCCCGACCCCGGGCGCAGCAAGCGCGTGCGCGTGACGCTCAACTACCGCATGGTGCTGCCCACCCGCGAGGCCGACCTGCTGGCCAACCCGCTCGGCCTGTTCGTCACCTTCTTTTCCGATACCGAGGAGCGGCCGCAGTGAAGCCGCAGCAGACTTCGATGTTGCGCGCCAGCGGCATGCGCCAGTGCCTCGCATGGACCTGCGTTGCCACGCTGGTGACGCTCCATGCGCCCGCCGCAGCAGAAATGGTGGCCACACCCCTGCGCGGTGATACCCGCCTGGTGGAGTTCGCCTACGAGAGCGACAACACCTTTTTGCTGCTGGCCAAGCCCAAGGCCGTGACGCACATCCAGTTCGCCCCCGACGAGGCCATCCAGAGCGTGGCCGCCGGCGACACCGTGAACTGGGAGTTCACGCCCACGCGCAACCGCAAGAACCTTTTTGTCAAACCCCGCTACGAGAACCAGGAAACGTCGCTCACGGTGCTCACTGACAAGCGCAGCTACCAGTTCGTGCTGCGCTCCACCGGAGAAGGCCGCAAGTGGTACCAGCGCGTGAGCTGGCAGTACGCCAGCGAAACCCTGCTCGCCAGCGACAGCACCAGCGAAACCGAGCCCACTCCGGCCGCCGCGGCGGCGCGCCCGCTGTCACCACCCACCGCCCCTGCCGGCGAGATCACCATCGCTCCGGCGCAACTTCGCTTTGGCTACGAGATCCGCGGCGAGGCGCCGTTTCGCCCGCGCATGGTCTTCGACGATGGCCGCTTCACGTACTTCCAGATGCCTTCGGCGCTGCAGGAACTGCCGGCGCTGTTCGCGGTGGTGGAGGGCAGCAACTACGCCCTGGTCAACTTCGAGCTCAAGGGCGACTACCTGGTCGCCCAGCGGCTGCTGCCCGCCGCCGTGCTGAAGCTGGGCCGCGAGGAAGTCCGTGTCTCGCGTGCGCCGGCACGACCTGCCTTCGCGAGCCCCCGGCAGGAGGCGCCCTGATGCCCGTGTCTGAGAAGACCATCCTGGAGCCGGATCCGCGCACGCCGGGCGTGCCGCTGCGCAAGTCGACGCTGGCGGTGCTGGCCCTGCTGCTCATGACCGTGGGCCTGCTTTCTTCGCTGCTGCTGTCCGCGGGCAGCAACCCGAAGACTGCAAGCCCCGCGATTGCACGCGACCTCACCGAGCTGCGCAGGACCGGCAGCGAGCAGGTGCTGCGCGACGAGGAAGCCGAAGCCGCACGCAGTGCCAAGGTCCGCCAGGCCCCCGCATCCGCTGCGCGCGCGCCGGCATCGCCCACGCCTTCCTTGCCGCCGCTTCCCGACAGCGTCCGGCGCGAGGACAACAGCAGCGCCCTGTTCGATCGCAAGCCGCCGGTGCGCCCCGCTGCCGCCGCCAGCGCGGCCCAGCGCGACCTGGAGCTCGAGGCGCAAACCCGTATGGGCAAGGCACTGGTCGCCGACTACGACGCACCGCGCCCTGACGCACGCACCGACACACGCAGCACCGGCGCTGCCGCCGCGACCGCGGGAGCAGGGCAGGCGAGTGCGCCGCCAGCGCCGGCGCAGGCGCCCAGTGCCGCCGTGGCGAACCAAATCGATGCCATCGCGAGGCAGCTGCGCGCCGGGCAGGCCGGGGGCCCCGCCGCACCGCGCACCCGCGAGGACTGGCTGCGCGAGTACGCCCGCGACGGCGCCCCCCAGCGCCTGCTGGTGGGCTACCAGGCACCGACCCGGCTGGTGCTGCGCCAAGGCAAGGTGATCCCGGCGGTGCTCGGGCGGCAGATCAACTCCGACCTGCCGGGCCGCATCACGGCGACCGTCAGCGCGAACGTGTACGACGCCGACGGCCGCCTGCTCATCCCCATGGGTGCCACCCTGGTGGGACGCTACGACGCCGGCGTGCAGGTCGGCCAGAGCCGCCTGCTGTTCGCCTTCGAGCGCCTGGTGCTGCCCAATGGGTACTCCTTCGAGCTGCCGGGCGCCGCCGGCACCGACCTGGCGGGCGCTGCCGGCATGACCGGCGATGTCGACAACCACTTCCTCAAGATGTTCGGCACCAGTGTCCTGATCGCGGTGCTGGCCGATCGCACCCGCCAGCCCGCTGCCGTCACCCAGTTGGGCACCAGCGGCCCCACGACCGCTGCCGGCCAGGTGCTCTCGGACGTGAGCCGCACGGTGCTCGAGCGCAACCGCGTCATCCCGCCCACGATCACCGTGGCCCAGGGCACCCGCATCAACGTGGAGGTGGCGGCCGACATGGTCTTCCCCGCCGCTTACCCACTGCCCTGAAAAGCCAGGCCATGCCAGCCCCGCCCCGCATCGCCCTCGTCGCTGCATGCCTGCTGGCCGCAGCCGCCGCATACGCGGGCAACAACACGCGCGTGGGCAGCTACGACTTCGGCTACCTGCTGGGCGGCGATGCAGCGGCCAAGCCGGTGCAGGTCTTCGACGATGGCCAGCACACCTACCTGCAGTTCCGAAGCGGCGCAGCCATCCCGGCCATCTTCACCAGCAATGCGGGGGTCCCGCAGCTGCTCGCGCCGGTGGAGGAGGGCCCTTACCTGCGCGTGCCGCAACTGCACGGACGCCTGCTGCTGCAGCTTGGCCGTGCCCAGGCTACCGCCATCCACGCCCGCGGCGAGCGCCCGGACGCGCCGCCGCTCACGGTGCAGGCGGCCAGCGGACTCACCCAGCCGTACACCGGCGCATCCGTTCCCGCGGGTGCGCGCGTGTTCGCAGCGCTGCCTGCGACCGCGGCGGCACCGGGACGCGCCGAAACGGCGCTGGAGCGCCACAGCTACGCAACGCCGATCAAGGGCGACGGCGTGCAGTGGACCGGCCGTAATGAGCCGGTGGAGCACGCGATCGTGTTTGCGCGTGGCAGCCATGCCCTCTTGCGTGATGCGCAGCAAAGCCTCGCCCGCATCGTCCAGCGCGCCGGTGCCGCTGCGCGGTTCACCGTGATCGGTCGAGACGACGACAGCGACCGCGAGGGCCTGGAGCGCACCCGGGCGGATGTGCTGCACGAGGCGCTGCGCCGTGCCGGCGTGTCAGCAGATCGCATCCAGCTGCGCACCGGCCCGATGAAGCCGGCCAGCCGTGCCGGCGCGTGGGAAGCGACCCTGCTGGTGGAAGAGGGCAGCGTCGCAGCCGCGCCCAAGCCACCGTCCACGCCGTCCGCGCCTGCGCCGACTGCGGCGCGCCCACCCCTGCCAGTCCCTGCAGGCGAGGTGCCCGCCGGCGGCTTCACCTTGGCGGTTGCCGACGGCACCATCTCGGGCGCGGTGCGGCGCTGGGCCCAAGCCTTGGGCTACCAGCTGGTGTGGGACGCACCCGAGCAACTGGATGCACCGATCACCGGATCGGCCACGCTGCCGGCCAGCCACCTCGCCGCGGCACTGGAGTCGCTGCTGCACGGCCTGAAAAACCACGGCTATTCGCTGGAGGTGACGCTGCACGCCAACCGCGTGATCCGCTTCACGCCGGCAGCGACCCCAACCGCCCCTACGGCACCGGCGGCCACGCCCGCGCCGGCCAAGCCCGCCGCGCCCGGCTCGCTGCTGCGCGCCGGCGCCTCTTCCTCCTGAACGGCAAGGCATCCCATGCACAAGGCGCTCCTGCTTTTGGCCATGCTCTCGCTGCTGCACGGCGCCGGCGCGCAGGTGCGCACCTCCGCCGAGGCCTTCCCGCTGCCGGTGGCCGCAGCGCCAATGCTGCCGGTGCGCCCGTACGTGCCGCCCGCCGCTGCCGCCGCGCCGGCAGCCGCCCCAGCACCGGCCGAACTTCCCACTGCACCGCAGCTGGTGATCCGTGGTGGCCGCAGCGTGGGCGAGGAGCTGCGCGCCTTCGCCAAGCCTGCCGGCTGGGACCTGGTGTGGGAAGCCGGGCCCTATGTCGCCGAGCGCGACGTGGTGCTGGCCGGCGGCTTCGAAACAGCGATGGAGACCTTCCTGCAAGGCGCCAACGAGGCGGGCAGCCGCATCCGCGCGGTCTTCTACCGCGGCAGCCGCACCGTGCGCATCTGGGAGGACTGAAGATGCACCCCTTCGCATGTGTGCTGCTGCTGTCCGCGCTCCTGGCCGCCTGCGCCGGACCCGCGAGCCTGCCGGTCGCGCAGGAGCGCACTGCCCGCCAGAAGGCGCAGATCGAGCAATTGGTGGCCCCGCCGGCGCCGCCCGCGTCTTCCAGCCCGGTGAGCTACAGCGAGGGCAGCTGGATCCCGCTGCGCAAGGTGGAGCGGGCAGGCCGCGACACCAGCAGCGAGAGAACGGATGCGGTGCAGATCGAGATCCACCAGCGGTTTCACAACCTCAACGACATTGCCGTGGCCGTGAGCTCGCTCACCGGCTGGCCGGTTGCGCTTGCTGCCGATGTCCTGAGCGCCGCGGGCGCGCCGCCACCCCCGCCGCTCACGGCTTCACCCATCCCCCTGCCGCCGCTGCCCCCCGGCGCACCCGCTGCACCAGCGCTGCGGCTGCCCCCGGGAGGCCCCCTCCCACCTGCACTAACATCCAGCGCGAGCGCCGGCGTGCCCGCCGGCCCTATCAGCGTGCACTCCGCCTTCCAGGCGAACTACGCGGGCAGCCTCACCGGCTTCATGAACCTGGTCGCCGCGTACTACGGCATCTCCTGGAAAGCCGAGGGCGCGGGCCTGCGCTTTTACCTGCTGGCCTCGCGCACCTTCCGCATCGCAGCCTTGCCCGGCGATGCCCGCCTCGCCAGCAGCATCGACGCCGGGGCCAGCACCGGCGGCAGCGGCAGTCCCAACGGCATCGGCATGGCAGCCGGCGCCGCCGGTGCCGGTGCGACCCAGTCGGGTTCGAGCAGCAACTCCACCGGGCTGTCCTTCAGCGGGCTGTCGGTGTGGAGCGCGATGGAAGCGGCGGTCCGGCAGATGCTGGGTGCCGCCGGCAAGGTGGTCGCCTCGCCCGCCATGGGCACGCTCACCGTCACCGACACGCCTGCGGTGCTCGAGCGCGTGGCCGAATACATCGAGGACCAGAACCGGTCCCTGAACCGCCAGGTCTCCGTGCACGTGCGCGTGCTGTCGGTGGAGCTCGACGAAGGCGAAAGCTACGGCATCCAGTGGGACCTGGTCTACGCCCGTCTGGCCGGCGCCCACCCGCTGGGCATTGGTCTCCGCACCGCCGCCGTGAGCGCCGAGGGCGTGGGCAACCTGGTGCTCACCGCACCGGCCACCTCGGCCAGCCGGTGGGCCGGCAGCCAGGCCATGATTTCGGCGCTGTCCACGCAAGGGCGCGTCACCGAGCTCACCTCCGCCAGCGTGGTGACCCTGAACAACCAGCCAGTGCCGGTCAACGTCGGTCGGCGCGTGTCGTATCTCGCCGCCAGCGCCACCTCGCAGACTGCCAACGTGGGCAGCACCACGTCGCTGACGCCCGGCACCGTCAGCACCGGCTTTTCCATGACGCTGGTGCCGCACATCGTGGACGGCCAGGAGCTGCTGCTGCAGTACGCCATCGACCTGTCGTCGCTGCTGCGCATCAAGACCATCAGCTCGGGGAACAACACCATCGAGGCGCCCGACGTCAGCACCAGCAGCTTCCTGCAGCGGGTGCGCCTGAAATCCGGCGAGACCCTGGTGGTGGCCGGCTTCGACCAGGACAATCTATCGGCGGTGGCGCAGGGCGTGGGCCACCCCGAGAACACGCTCATGGGCCAGCGCAACGGCAGCAGCAAGCGCACCATGCTGGTGGTGCTGCTGCAGCCCACGCTGGCGCGCTGAGGCGGCGGCGATGGAACTCGTCGCAGTGGAAGCCAACGGCAGGCGCCACGAACTGGCCGCCGGCCTGGTGTGGCACCCGCTGCAGGGCACGGGCGCGGACGCCGCGCGCGAAGTGCTCGCCTTCGCCCGCGATGCCGGCGCCGACCTGAAGCTGCTGCGCGGCGAGGAAGCGCCGCACGTCGGCCTCGCCCGGCGCAGCGACGGAGCGCGTGCGGGCCAGGTGTCCGCGGCCGCCGTGATCGCCGACGCCCTGGCGCAGGAGGGCTACCGCAGTGTGCTGGCGGCGCTGCGCCTGCCCGAAAACGGCAACCGCTTTCTCTACCTGGCCACGCGCGACCAGGTCATCCTCGCCGACGGCGACACCGTGGGCGCCGAAACAGAGATCCGCGATCGCGTCACCGAGGACTGCGGCTACGGGGGCTGGGACTGCGTGCTGTGCCCGGTCGACTGGGGCCTGCCCGCCGCGCAGGAACGCTCCTTCGAGAGCTTTTTTTCACCCGAAGTCCTGAAGAACTCCAGGCCATGGCAGCTGCGGGAGCTGCGCATCAATGTAGCGCGCGCAGTCCTGATCGCCAGCACGCTGGTGGGCCTGGCCGTCGCCGGCACCTGGGGCTGGCGCAGCCACCAGGAGCGCCGGCAGCTCGCGCAGGCGCAGGCTTTGCAGGAGCAGCAACAGGTACAGCGCGCACACGACGCGCGCAATCGCCGGCCGGCTGCCCCGCCGGCGCCGCCCTGGCCGCTGATGCCCCGGCCGGCGGCCTTTGCCCAAGCCTGCACAGAGGCACTGGCGCGCACCGGCACCGTCGCCGGCAACTGGAAGCTCGATGGCGCCACCTGCGAAGCCGGCCAGCTGACCGTGCGCTGGACCAAGGGCAGTGACGCGGCCTGGGTCAGCCACCTGCGCGCCGTCCGCCCGCAAGCGGTGGTGGCTGAAGATGGCTTGAGTGCGTTGGTGTCGACGCCGGCGGCCGCGCCAGTAACGACGGACCACCCGGAGGCCCTGTCCGATTTGCAGCCGCTGCGCCTGCGCTACGCCGACCTGGCCTCGCGCTACGGCATGGCCGTCCGCATCGAGCCGGTGCCGCTGCCGCGTGCTGCGGCACCGCTGCCCGGGCAAGCTGCCGCTCCCCCACCACCACCGCTGCCCTGGTCAGAAACCACCGTGCAGGCGACCGTGTCGTTCGACCCGGTGCAGGCCGCGCGCCTGCTGGACGCCCCGGGCCTGCGTCTTCGGCGCCTGGTCTTTGCCTTTGGCAAGGACGGCATTCCCCGCTACGAGTTCACCGGAGTGCACTATGTCCGTCCCTAAAGCCCGCTCCGCGATGCAACGCGCGCACAGCGCGCTGCTGGCCTGCAGCTGCGCGCTCGCCGCGGCAGGCGCACAGGCGCAGCCGCCTGCCGGCCGTCCTTTGGGCAGCCCGGTGCAGCCCGCTGCTGAAAGCGCACCGGCGACCCCGGCATCGATTGCGAGCCCGCCCGTGGGCGCGGGCACCGCCGCCGAAATCCAGCGGATCAACGAGCAGATGGCGCTGCTGCAGGCGCAGCTCAATCGCCTCGAGCTGCAAGCCAGGATTGCCGCCAAGCACAAGGAAATCGAGCAGGCCTCCACCGGCGGTGCCGCGCCGGCCGCAGCCAGTGCCTTTGACAGCCGCGCCGGCCTGCCGTCGGTGGTGTCGGTGGCCGGCCTCAAGGGCCGTCTCGAAGCCGTGCTGGTCTTTCCCGGTGGTCTCACCCAGCGCGTGCGCGCCGGCGACGTGATCGACGAGCGCCGCGTCGCCCGCGTGGCCTTGAACGAGGTAGTGCTCACCGACCTTCAGGGCAAGAAGGTGCAGCGCTTGGCTTTTGGCAGCGCACCGCTCACCCGCGAGCCGGCGAATGCGGCGCCGAATGCCGGTGCCGGCCCGGTGCCGCCGCTGCCGTCGCCGGTGCTGGGGCGCTGACCCGAGGCTCTCGCAATCCACGCGAGCAGACATGGTCCAGGCCACCACATTCCGCTGCAGCGCGCGCCATCGCCTGGCCTGTGCGGCGAAGCGCGCACAGCCACTGGACATCGGCTCACCAGAATCAGTCCATGACCTCCGTGCGAGCGAGCTTCTTACGGGCCTCCGACCTGTCGGTGCTCCCAAGGGCCTGAGGATGGACGCCGTGCTTGCCAACCCTGAGCTGGAGACCATGGTCTTCTTCGAGCCGGCCAGCGCCGTGCTCTATGTCGCGCGCAACCATGCCTTCCATGCCCAGGTGCGCAGCGTCATGCAGCAACTGCGCGCGCGCAGCACCGACTTCGAGGTGCAGCAGGTGGGCATGAATGTGATCCAGGAGCTGCGCGCCCAACAGGGACCGACAGCGGGTACCGAGCCGATGTGCGAAGCCAGCGACATGCAGCGCCAGGCGCTGGAACTGTTTCGCAAGGCCGTGGCCCTGCGCGGTTCTGACATCCACATCCGGGTGGCGCAGCGCCAGGGCATCACCACGATCTTCTTCCGCGTCCACAAGGACCTGCGCCTGCAGGCCGAGCACACGGCAGCCTGGGGCGCGCAGCTGTGCTCGGCGATCTACACCGCCATGTCCGACATCTCGGATGCGACCTACGAGCCGCTGAACCGACAGGACGCCCGCATCTCTCGGCGCGACCGGCTGCCGCCGGGACTGGAGGGCATCCGCATCGCCACCACCCCGCAGGTGGATGGCAGCGTCATGGTGCTGCGCCTGCTGTACCGCAGCTCCGCTGGCGCCAGCGACATCTGCGCCCTGGGCTATTCGGTGGCGCAGCGGGCGCAGCTTGCATCGATGCAACGCCATCCGACCGGCATCAACATCATTGCCGGCCCCACCAATTCCGGAAAGTCCACCACCCTGCAGTGCATGCTGCTGGACATCCACCAGGCCTGCGGCGGCAGCAAGCACATCCTGACGGTGGAGGATCCGCCCGAGTACCCGATGCCGGGGATCGTGCAGACCCCGGTGGCCAATGCCAGCACCGAGCAGGAGCGCTCGCTTGCCTTCCAGGTGGCGATCAAGGCGGCGCTGCGCCTGGACCCCAACGTAATCATGATCGGCGAGATGCGCGACGGCCCCTCGGGCCGCCTCGCGGTGCAGGCGGCCATGACTGGGCACCAGGTGTGGACCACCGTGCATGCCAACGACGCCTTGTCGGTGGTTGACCGCATGGTGGACCTGGGCCTGCCCCTGGCCACCATGACGGACCCCAGCTTGGTCACCGGCCTGGTCTGCCAGCGTCTCCTCAAGGTCCTGTGCCCCTGCTGCAGGCAGCCGCTGGCGCAGGTGCAGGAGCGCTACGCCCGCGAGGATCTCCAGCGAGTCCTCGCCGTCGCCCCGATCGCGCGCCTGTTCGTGGCGGGCCCCGGTTGCGCGCAGTGCCAGGGAACCGGCATTGCCGGCCGCACCGTCGTGGCCGAGGTGGTGCTGCCCGACGCGCAGCTCATGGCGCTGCTGCGCCGCGGCGACAAGTTGGCGGCCCGGGCGCTATGCCGCCAGCGCGGCGACACCTGCATGCTGGCGCACGCCATCGCCAAGGTCGCCTCAGGCCTGTGCGATCCGTTCCAGGCCGAAGAGGAGGTCGGACCGCTGGACCTGCTGAACGAGCTGCAGCCGGCGGTGCCGGCCATCCCTGCCGTGCCGGAGCAGGTGCTTGAGTCCGCAGCGCCGGCGCTGCACCTCGTCGCCGCCGGCGCCGGAACCCGGGGCGGCGCATGAACGCGCAGGCGCTCACCCGCACCTGGGCCCGCTGGCAGTTCCGCGGCGACAGCCGCACCCGCCAGGCGCTCTGGCGCAAGCTGGCCAAGTTGCTAGGTGACGGCATCCCCATCATCGCGGGCCTGCAGGAGCTGCGCGCGCTGCGCGACCCGAGCTCACCAATGGCGTTCGCGATCGGCGAGTGGATCCGCGGCATGAACAACGGCCGCAAGCTGTCCGAGGTGACCGGGCCCTGGGTGAGCGTGGAAGAGCGCATGCTGATCCTGGCCGGCGAGCAGGCCGGCACCTTGCCGCAGGCGCTGCACTCGGTGGTGCAGGTCCAGCGCGCCGCGGCCGCCGTGCGCCGCGCCGTCGTTGCGGGCCTCGCCTATCCGGCTTTCCTGCTGGCGCTGGCGGTCGCCTCGCTGTACTTCTTCGGCTACAAGATCATCCCGGCGTTTTCGCGCGTGGCCGGCGAGGACGGCTGGACCGGGCTGGCCCGCACCATGGTGGGCACCGCAGCCTTCGTTCAGCACTGGATGCATTGGCTGGTGCTGGCGCTCGCACTGCTGCTCGCGGGTTTTTTCGTGTCGCTGCCGCGCTGGAACAGCCCGCTTCGCACTTGGCTGGACCGGCATCCGCCCTTCAGCATCTACCGGGTGATGCAAGGCGCCTCCTGGCTGATTGCCCTGTCGGCACTGGTGGCCGCCGGCATGCGCATCGAAACGGCGATCGAGCAGCTGGGACGACGCGGTTCCGCCTGGGCCCGGGTGCGCTGCGACGCCGCCCTGAAGGGCCTGCGCGCCGGCCGAAACCTGGGCGAGTCGCTCGCGCGCAGCGGCTACGAATTTCCCGACCGCCTGATCATCGCCGACCTGCGCCTGTACGCGAGCAAGGCAGGCTTCGACGAGGCCTTGCGCGTGATCGGCGAGGAGTGGATCAGCGAATCGGTCGAGCGCGTGCAGGCCCTCATGCGCGTGCTGTTCGCGCTGGCCCTGTTGCTGGTCGGTGCCGTCGTGATGTTCATCGCCGCCGGCTTCGGCGCCATGCAGATGCAGCTGATGGAGATCGTGCAGCGACCTCCCGCCTGACCCGCCCCCGGATCCCCCTTCGTCATTTCCCCACCCCCCCCGAAAGGAGCGCTTCCATGTCCCACCAATCCCTCGTGCGCAGCGGCCGCCAGAGCGGCCTGACCCTGGTCGAGACCCTCGTCGCCCTGGCGATCTTCGCCCTCGTGGTGGGCGGCTCGATCGCATTGTTCGGCTCGGCCTCCAACAGCCAGGCCACCACCCAGCTCGGCTCCGACCTGAACGCGATCCGGTCCTCGACCAAGTCGCTCTACTTCGGCCAGGGCGGCTATGGGACGGCCAGCCTCAACGAAGTCTTGATCAACAGCAAGAAGATCCCGAGCACCTTCTCCATCACCGGCACGGCACCGACGCGCGTGATCAACCACAACCTCAATGGCACGGTCGCCGTGACGGGCAGCAACGCCAGCTTCACCGTGACCACCACCGCCATGCCCACGTCGGTGTGCATCGGCCTGGCGACGATGTCCGGCTGGGACTCGGTAAAGGTCGGGGCCGCCGCGGTGCGCACGCCCCCGGTCAGTACCACCCAGGCATCCAGCGACTGCTCCGCCGCCGCCACACAAGACATCATCTTCACCGGCTCCTGAGCGCAACGCGCCTCCCGCACGACCTGCAGCGAAGCCGTCATGCCGATCGTCCTGGCCCTGTTCATGCTCGCCATGCTGGCACTGCACGCCAGCGGTGAGCTGGGTGTCCAGGAGGCGGGACGGGAGCAGGCCCGGGTCGATGCAGCGGCCACTTCCTTCCTGGCCTACCGCGAAGCCGTGCTCGACCACCTGAACACCACACCCGGTTTCACCGGAACGGCCGCCGATGCAGTTCTGGCCTTTCCGTGGGGATACCTGCGGGACGCCCGCTGGACCCATGTCGTTGACGCCCACGGCACGTTGTATGTCCATGCCACTGCAGGCAACAGCGCTCCGCTGCTACTGCCGCAGCTCCAGCAGAAGACCAGGAATGGTTTTCTGCTGGGGCGGCAGTCCGGTGGCCAGCTCGTGGCGGCAAGCGGTGGCAGCACCGGCATCACCGTTCCGGCATCCGTGCCCGAAGGTGCGGTGGTGATGGTCGGAAGGTAAGCCTGTGAAAAGCAACCACCACCCGCCAACCCACCTACCGCGGTGTGCCACGGCGCAGCGTGGCATCACGCTGCTGGAGGTGATCCTCGGCTTGGCCATCCTCGCGGCCGCATCGGTGGGCCTGAACCAGCTGGCCAACCGCTTTTCCGCGGACGCGCGGGCGGCCATCGCGGCCAGCCAGCTGCGCACCTTCGGAGAGGCTGCCCGCTCCTACATCAAGGACAACTACGCCGCGGTCCAGGCGGTGGCCAGCGCCACCACCCCGGCCCTGATCGATGTGGCGACCCTCACCGCGGCCGGCAAGCTGCCGGCTGGCTTTTCTGCCACCAACAGCTACGGCCAGTCGACCTGCGCGCTGGTGTTCGAGCCCGCCGCCAACCGTCTGCAGGCGCTGGTGCTCACGGAAGGCGGGACACCGGTGGACGACCCGACCCTGGGCAGCATCGCGGCCGCACTTGGCGGCAGTGGAGGCGGCGTCTACGCCACTGCGCCCGATCAGATTCGCGGCAGCGCCGGCGGCTGGAGCCTGGCGGCCATCGGCTTCGACAACCTAGCCAACCACCTGGGAAGGCGCTGCGACGGCAGCACCGGCGCCGTGCGACTTGCCGCCGGCCATGCGGTGATGGCGCTCTGGTTCGACAACGGCGACGCCGCGGCGCCCTTCGTCATGCGCGAAGCGGTGCCGGGACGGCCGGAACTCAACGCAATGAACACGCCGCTGGTGATGAATGCCGCGCGCACCCTAGGGGCCGCCTGCACCACCAGCGGTGCCATCGCGCAGGATGGCAGCGGCAGGGTCCTCTCCTGCCAAGCCAGTGCCTGGCGGCTGGTGGGCGACGGCATGTGCATCTACACCGCGGCCGATGTGAACACCCTTCAGCGCGATGGCCGCTGCTACAACGGTGCCGGCCTCGCCAACTCGCCCGCGGGCAGCGACTGGGCGTTCGTGGAGGTGTTTCGTCACCACGACCATGGTGTCCATGTGCTGGTGCAGCGGGTGATCGGCATGAACGGCAGCTCCGTGGGCAAGGTCTGGATGCGCACCCAGAACGCCAGCACCTCAACCGGCGGCTGGTCCAGCTGGTGGCAGCAGGCGGACCCGAATGTCAGCATCGGCGGCAGCGGCGCGGGAACGATCTCGGCCACCGGGACGATCTCCACGTCCGGAACCGTCTGGGCGAACGCTGGCCTCGCGACGGCTGGCCAGGTCTCCGGCGGCCAGCTGTATTCGTCGGGAACCGTGCAGGCCGCCACCAGCGTGCACGCCGGCAACTCTATGATCGCCTCGGCCGGTGTGTACGGCAGCCTGCTGTCTTCCTCCGGGGACGTTCAGGCAGCCGGCAATGCGGTCTCTAACAACAACGCGTTGAACTACAACGGTTCGACCTACAACTTCGGCGACAGCTGGGGCTTCCTGGCGTTTGGAACCGGCGGCGGCCAGAACAGCGAGCCCGCCAGCGCCAGAGGCTCGGCGTATGTCAACGACGTGTTCCTGCGTTCCAAAGGCCTGTGGGCCAGCCAACTGAGTCGCACCGTGCTGCTGCGAACCGGCTCCGCCAACACGGCTGCTGACAGCGTGGCCTACTGCGCATCGGGGGAAAGCGTGGTGGGCGGCAGTTGCTGGGCGCAGGACATCTGCACGGGCAATGATTCCTCGATGCACGGAGGCTATCCGAGCGGCAATGCTTGGGTGTGTCCTGGATGGCATTGCAACGTCACGCAGGCGTTCGCCACCTGTACCAACTGACCGCGCCTTGAGCGATGCTGGCCTAAATGGGTCCACGCGCTACGTCCGATTCGATGATCCCGACGCAGGGTCTGTCCTTCGAGATTACTCGCCAAGTACGCAGCGGGGCGCTCCGGCATCGCTCCGGGTCGCGCCCGAGCCCAGCTCCACGTCACGGGTTTTTCATCGGCTGCAGCTCTTCGCAATCGCTCTTAACCCAACGGAAGCGAATGTGATGTCGCTCCTTCTTCTTGCTCCTGGGGTCGGTCCACGTCATTAGG
>JAESGR010000479.1_pt1 | contig 29229 bp, 28 predicted proteins | sample 9269771 | NCBI WGS metagenome assembly JAESGR01 (sample SAMN15739572, study PRJNA653492) | algae metagenome | isolation source: Chroococcus sp. CMT-3BRIN-NPC107 and co-occurring heterotrophs from well... | place: USA: Clark Mountains Wilderness, California | collected 2010-04-18 | reverse complement strand
CTTCAGCAGTTTCGCCCGTATCGGTCAAACACATTTCTATGTCGTAGCCGAGACGCTTTAAGTCCTGCTCAGCTTTGTCGAGCCCTGCCTGTATCTTGCTGGCATCCAAACCGGGCGAATTCGCAAAGTCTGGGCTTGAAAAATCGATCACCGATGGTTTTAGACCAACTAACATGACGCTTTTCTTCTCTGACATATTTACCTCGGCAAAGTCTTAAAATTTATCAGTTTGAGATTGTTTCATGTTTTTATTAATTACGCCAAAAAGCATATAACGGCGGAGTTCATAGAGTGCCAAATAAGGATGTATGTCGTTGTTTTCATCCTTCAACTGTTCGTCGCGTTCTGCCACGGCATTGTCCCCAAAAGGGACTTTCGGTTTTAGGCACGCTAGCGAATGTCCATCCGGTTTACACCGCGAAATTTTCTTAAACTGTAGATTCTACCTCGCTCGGACTGTTGCCAAATTGTCGATATCATTTGAAAAACAGCGGCGGCACATCGGTTGCAATTGCCAAAAGCGGGACAGTCGATCGGCTGCCGCCCGGTAAAATTCCGATTGTTTGTCACCGTTTTTATCTAAACGCTTTGGCAGTCAGTCGGCTTTGATAATCGAAGAGGGGAGTAGATAACCCGCGCCGGAGAAAAAGAGCGCGGGTTCGGCGCATGTCGTCAATCCGATTGCCAAATTTAAGCCACAGGCAATCCGGCGCGCCGGTGAAATTATCGAGACCTTTTGCGGCTGAAATTAAAAACAGCTTGCGAAAGGTCTTTTCCTTTTGGCAAGTCAATAAAATTTAAAAAAGGAAAAATTACAAACTAAATGGAAACAATTCTTTTCCCCTTCGCCGAATACTATTGGTTTTACGCCGGATTTCTGGCGTTCGTTTTATTGATGCTCGCGCTCGATTTGGGCGTGTTTCACCGGAACGCCCACGAAGTTTCGATTAAGGAAGCGACGGCGTGGAGCGTGGTCTGGGTGACGCTTGCGCTTCTCTTCAACGTCGGGCTTTATTATTACGCCGCGTGGAGATTTCCGCAGGACGAGCGGCTTCTGGCGATTCCCGGCTTCGACCCGGAAGCGGCGGCGACCGCAGTCGGTCTCGAGTATCTAACCGGTTATGTCGTCGAAAAGGCTCTGTCGGTGGACAACATTTTCGTTTTCGTGATGGTCTTCGCTTATTTTGCCGTCCCGAAAATTTATCAGCACCGCGTCCTTTTTTACGGCATTTTGGGCGCGCTCATTTTCCGAGCAATTTTTATTGGCGCGGGGTCATTTTTGATGCAGTTTCACTGGGTCATCTACGTTTTTGGCGCGTTTTTAATAGTTACCGGAATCAAGATGATGCTCGTTCAGGACAAGGAAATTGACCCGGAAAAGAATTTCTTAATCAGGCTATTTAAAAAGTTCGTGCCCGTCACGCCCGAATATCACGGGCAGAAGTTTTTTGTTCGCATCAACAAAGTCCTGTATGCCACGCCGCTTTTTATTGCGCTGCTGTTTATCGAATTGACCGACATCATTTTCGCGGTTGATTCGGTTCCGGCGATTTTCGCTATCACAAAAGAGCCGTTCATCGTTTTTACGTCGAACATCTTTGCGATTCTTGGACTTCGGGCGATGTATTTTATGCTCGCGGGCGCGGTCGATAAATTCTACCTTTTGAAATACGGCTTATCGGTCGTGCTGATTTTCGTTGGTTTGAAAATGGTTTGGCTCAACGATGCTTTCGGCGGCAAATTCCCAATTACTTGGTCGCTCGGCTTTATCGGTTTGACGATTGCGGTATCGGTCTTGGTTTCGCTGTTGTTTCCGCGGGACAAACAAAATGAATTGCCTTAAAAGCGAATACCGACGAATCGAAAACACGGCGAAAAGGAACTGAAGCGATTCCCTCCGCCTATCAATTCGACGTTTTATAAAAACAAAGGAGTAAACAATGAAAAATACGAAAGAAATTATGAAAAGTAAAAACAAAGCTGTCGATGAAGAAATAACCGATCACAACGCGCTGCGAAAGCACGGCGAGCGCAGAGAGAAATTGAACGAGGCGGAGATGCCGCTGCTTTTTCTCGTCCCGCTCGTCGAGACGGCTTGGGCGCACGGTGCAATTGCTCGTAGCGAAAAACAATTGATTTTTACGGCGGCGCGCGAGGAACAGATTGACGAAAAACATCCGCTTAACGAAACGCTCGACGAGTTGCTCGTTTATCAGCCTGGACAACAATTTTTCGATTATTCTTTGTCGCTGATCAAATCGTGTCTTGCAGCGATGACCGTCAAAGAGCGAGAATCGAAACGGGCGAAACTCATCAAACGCTGCCGGGAAATCGCGGCAGCGGCAGCTGGTAATTCCATGATGGACGTGAATAAATCCACCAGCCCGGAAGAACGGGAAATGCTGGCGCGACTCGCGTCGGAACTGGACTTCCGCGAGGATTCTCCTCGCGGCGGACGTCACGCTAATGTTGAGTTTTTCAGGTAGGAAAAGAGGTGCGAATTTTATAATAAATCGCGTCTGATTGTTTATCGCTAATAATCAGACGCGATTTTGTTTGCTCAATTGACAGGAAAAGGGCAGTTAATGAATCAGCCACTGCGCGTCAGAGACGAGACATACGCCGCCGAAGCGTTTGAGAATCGGGCGCAATGCTTCAACAACTGACGAGACTTGTTCGGGCGGGCAAGCAGTCATCACGTAACTGTTGATGAAAGTTCCGCTCAACTCGCCGCCGCTGCGCTCCCCACGTTCGCCTTTGCCGGTAGCGTCCCGGATGATTGTGTAGCCGCTTACGCCCGCCGCATCGAGCAGTTTCAAAACCTCCGGCAGTTCGAGCGCATCAATGATGATTTCGATTTTTTTGATTGGCATCATAAATTTTTTATCTCCAGAAATATTTGATAACCGCCAGATAAGTCGGCATTCCGGCGATGAGGTTGAACGGAAAAGTGATGGCGAGCGACATCGGCACGTAAAGACTCGGATTCGCTTCGGGAATCGAAAGACGCATCGCCGCTGGAACCGCTATATACGACGCACTGGCGCAGAGAATTGTGAACATAAATGCGTCGCCCGCCGATAGTTCCAAAGCGTAAGCGAGCGGAATTGCCAAAGCAGCGTTCACCAGCGGCAGCAAAATTGCAAACGCAGTCAGAAATGCTCCGGCTCGTTTCAAATCGCTGAGCCGACGTGCCGCCACAATTCCCATATCAAGCAGGAAAAAACACAGCACGCCTGTGAAAATATCATTTGTAAAAGGTTTTAGAGTTTTCGCGCCCACTTCGCCCGACAATGCGCCGACGACGAGGCTGCCCATTATCAAAAACACCGAGCCGTTGAAAAAAGCGTCGCGCCACAACTCTTTCCACGAAAAAGATTCGCCGTTGCCGTCAGCCGACCGCAGACGGTAAAGCAGCACGGCGACGATGATCGCAGGCGATTCCATCAAAGCCATCGCTGCGATCATATAACCGCCATAAGCGATGCCGACTTTTTCCAGAAACGCTGCGGCGGTAATAAACGTCACCGCGCTAATCGAGCCGTATGTGGCGGCAATCGCCGCGGCGTCGGCAATTGGCAGTTTGCGTCGCAATACGAAAAAAGCGTAAAGCGGAACAACTGAAGCCATCACGACAGCGGCGATTAAAACAACGACGATTTGAGTTTGCAAGCCGCCTGCCGCCAATCCGACGCCGCCTTTAAAACCGATGGCGAACAGCAGATAAAGCGACAGAATTTTCGGAATAGGCGCGGGGATTTCCAAATCGGATTTAACGAACACTGCCACTAATCCGAGAAAGAAAAACAAAATCGGCGGATTCAGAAAATTGCCGATTACAAGGTTAAAATCCATACTCAAGATTCTAATAAAATAAATTCAGTCAGATGGAAATATAAAAAGCGAAACGGAAAATTTACAGAGATAAAGGGATAGAAAGGGGATTAAAATAAATCCCTTTCTATCCCTTTATCTCTGTAAATTTTCTTCCCAAGTATTTCAATTCTCAGAAACATCTTTGTTCGGTGGCTTTAAATAATCTAAAAAACATTCGTGGCGAAAATCCGAAACAAAAAAATCATTGTCAGACCGCCTAGACAATCGAGCGCGACATCCGAAAGCGAGCCGACGCGGTTCGGATAAAAACTTTGCCGTATTTCGTCCGCCGCGGCGACAATCAATACAACTAAGAAAGCGTATACATACCAGAATTTCGCCGGAAAAACCGCGGACGAATTATAGAAAACGATTGACGCCAGCAAAGCGAGAATTGAGTAACCGACGAAATGCCCCACCTTGCGAATGACAGCATGATAGTTTTTCAAAGTTTGCGCTCCCGCCTGCGGAAACAAAAAATGAAAAAACGGAACAAAATAAATTGAAGTATTGGAAATCGAACCTCTGCTCGACGAAAGATAAAAAATGCCGCCGATCCACACAATCAAGGGCAGGTAAAGCCAAAAGTTTTCGCCGCCGAAAAATGCCATATTAGATTCTACAAAACTGTGAAAACCTTCGGCATTTATTTGTATGTATAAAAATTGGGCTTTTGACATTACTTAAACCGAAATAAAATTTTTGCTAGATGAATTGGTCGGTCACAGTTGCGTATTGATTGCTGCGACTGTCACCTGTTTTGTTTGACCGGCTTGACGTAAGCCAAAACATCGGTTGTATTGAGTCAAAACACTCACCCTAAACCTTGAGTCTTTGGCATCGCGAAATTACCTCTTTTTTTCAATTTTTTCGGTTTTTCCGCCTTACTTCTGATTGTTTCAAAAAATCAGCCGCTACCAGCTGATGTGCCAGGTGAATTCGCCGAGCAGTTGCGCTTTCACAACCATCGCCGTCAAAGCCGTGAGGACGGCGATGGTAGTAATGGTTAAGCGCTTCAAATACCGCATTTCGCTGCGATAAACTGTTTGTTTCATGTTCATTTCTTTAGCCTCCTGTTATATCAAAGTTCAATCGCGACGCCGGCTTTTATATTCCAAATAGCTCGATTTAATCGAACATCACCCGCGACTTTAATTCTTCTTTATGAACTCTGCCCGCCAGCCACAATCCGAAAAAGATGATCGCCGCCGTCAAAGCCGAAAGCGCAATGGTCATATCGGGCTGTGCCGGCGCGCCCGGAATGCCGAACAAAAATCCGATTTGCCAGACGGCGACGCCTACTGCTGCTAAAGCCAGAATTAAGTAGATTGCATTTAGCATAAATTTTATTGTCCCTCCTGATTGTTTTTTAATAAAAATTTTCAGCGCCCGCAGGCTCATTTATGTTTTGGCTTATCGCAATCATCGTGCCTTTATGCGCCGCAGCAAAAGAGCGCAGTTTTACTTCGGTAAAACCATAATTTTAACTGAAAACCATTTTTTATAAATAATTACCGGAGTCCCAAACTTGGACATCATACGTGGCAAAGGGAAACAATGATTGAATTAGGACGGATGATAACTGCAATTACGGATTGAAGATTTTAATCACCGGCGGCGCGGTATTCGTCGAGCTTGCGATAAAGGGTTTTGCGATCAAGTCCTAAAACTTCCGCCGCGCGCGATTTGTTTCCGCCGGATTCACGCAAAATTTCCAGAATGTATTCGCGTTCAAGCTCGCTGAGCGTCAAGCGTTTCGCTTTGGCAGCGTGGAGAATCGCCGATGTTTGACCGCTTGCGTCGCGGATACGTTCGGGCAAATCTTCGATTGTGAGAACCGCACCGCGAGCCAGCGCAATAGCGCGCTCAATTGTGTTTTCGAGTTCCCGCACATTTCCCTGCCACGAATAAGCCGTCAGCAGTGCAAGAGTTTCGGGCGCGATTTCAAGAGACGCGGCTTTTTGTTTCTTAGCTATTTTCGCTAAAAAATGCTCGACCAGCAATGGAATGTCGAACGCGCGTTCGCGCAGCGGCGGAATGTGCAGTTGAATGACGTTGACGCGCCAGTATAAATCTTCGCGGAATTCGTTAATCGAGACGGCTTTTTCTAAATCGCGGTTCGTCGCGGCGATGACGCGCACGTCAACTGATTGCTCGCGGCTGTCGCCGACGCGTCGAATCGTGCCTTCCTGCAAAACTCTGAGCAGTTTCGGCTGAACGTTTAATGGCAGTTCGCCGATTTCGTCTAAAAAGAGTGTGCCACCGTTCGCGGTTTCAAAAAGTCCGGCCCTTGCTGCTCGTGCCCCCGTAAAGGCTTGTCCGGTGTGTCCGAAAAGTTCCGATTCGACGAGTTCGGCAGGAATCGCGGCGCAGTTGACGGCGACGAACTCGTTTTTGCTTCGGGCGGAAGCGTCGTGAACGGCGCGGGCGACGAGTTCTTTGCCCGTTCCCGATTCGCCCGTGATTAAAATGTTGCTCGTCGAACGCCCGGCGCGATTAATGATGTCGAGCAGTTCGCGCATCGGGCGCGATGCGCCGATGATGCGGTTGTTCGGCGTCGGAATTTCGCGGCGAAGGCGAGCTTGGAAGCGCGCCGGCTCGGACTGCACTAGCGCAGCGCGGACGATTTCCAGTAAATCTTTCGTCGCAAACGGCTTCGTTAAATACGAATATGCGCCTCGTTTAACCATCTCGACAGCGTTTTCGACCGAGCCGAAAGCCGTGATGATGACGACCAGCGTCTCCGCGCGAGTCTGACGCACTTTGTCGAGCAATTCATCGCCCTTGAGTTCGGGCATCTGCACGTCCGTCAAAACCAGATCAATCTGTTCCTGCTCGTTTTCGACGTGAGCGAGCGCAAAACGCCCGTTTGCCGCCGTGATGGTTTCGTAGCCGGCGTCAGTCAAAATTTCTTCCAAAAGCTCGCGCATATCAGCGTCGTCTTCGGCAACTAAAATTCGTTCGTTCATATTTAATTTTCAGCTACAGAGTTCACAGAGAACACAAAGAGAGAAAAATTAGCCGCGAATGACTGCGGACGACGCGGATTTAAGAAAGAGATTTTTCAATAAATCCGACCTTTCTGCTTTATCTTATCCGCGTCATCAGCAGCTAAAATATTTTTTTCAATCGACAAATAAACCGTAAATTTCGCGCCGCCGTCCGCGTTGTTATCCGCTTCGATTGCGCCGCTGTGTTCTTCGACAATCCGGCGCGAAACCGCCAGCCCCAATCCGGTTCCTTGTCCGATGTCTTTAGTCGTGTAAAACGGGTCGAATATTCGTTCGAGATTTTCCGCCGCGATTCCCTTTCCTGTGTCGGAGATTCTGACGGCGGCGAAGTTTACGCCTTCTCGCTCGATTTCTTTAATCTCAATTCTTATAGTTCCGTGTCCGTTCATCGCCTGCGCGGCGTTATGAAAAATGTTAACGAAAACCTGCCGCAGAAAATCCCGATCGCCCGAAATCGTTAAATCATCTTTCGCCGCAAACTCGATTTTCAAATCTTCGTTCGCTTCGAAATTTTCGAGAGCGGATTTTACCAAATCGTTCAAATCAATCGCTTCAAACCGCAGATTATACGGGCGCGCTAGATTCAAAAGCTGGCGGACAATGTGCGTGATGCGCGCCGATTGCGTGCGAATGATCGTAAGGTTTTTGATTTGCTTTTCTCGCGGCGCGTTCGCGTTTTCAATCAATTGTTCCGCCCGCGCGTCAATCACGTTGAGCGGCGCGCCGAGTTCATGCGCGATTCCGGCGGCAAGCCGCCCGACGGAGGCGAGTCGTTCGCTGTGGCGAAGCTGCTTTTCGAGATTTAGACGATTTTCAGCTTCGATTAGCGAGGCTCTACGCTGTCCGGCTAAATTGTCTGCCATGCGGTTAAATTCCGACGCCAATTGCGCCAGCTCGTCGCCCGTTGCCGGAACTCGAACGCGGTGTGATAAATTGCCTTCGCCCAAAGTCCTCGCGCCGACGAGCAGAGCCGAAATCGGGCGCGACAGATTGCGGCGCAGAACGACATAAACCACCAGAAAAATCGTCGCTAAAAGCAGCAAAGTGGTCGAGAATCGATCAATCCGCGCTCGCGCGATGTCGGTTTCGATCACTGCGAGCGGCTTGACGATTTCGACCGCGCCGCGTTTTCCTTCCGCGAGGCGAAGTGGCAAAATGATTGATAAAAATTTGCGGTTCTCGATTGAACGGACAAACTCGATCGCTTCGCCCGTTTGCAAAACCTGCTTGAGTTCAGGCGGCTGACGAAAGTTTTCCATCGTCTCCTTTTGCGAAAAGGATTGCAGGTTTCCGCGTTCGTCGAACAGCAAAACACCGTAAACTCTGGAATTTTCCCGCAGGCGATCAATCAAAATTTGAGCTTCGGCAGCGCGATCGTTTTTGTAATTTTCTTCGAGCGCAATTTGTAAGGTAACGGCGTGTGCCTGCAATTCGTCGCCGAGCGCCGCCTCGAGCGCCGCTTCGCGCTGTCGCAGCGCCAGAAAACTCGCTACAAGCATCACCGCGCCGACCGCCAGCGTTAGCAGCAAAACCAATTTCGTGTTGATGCTCATTCGTTTAATTTTCGGGTTGTGGCGGAACATCTCAACCGTGTAGAATTTCGCCACGCTTCGCTTGTCATTCTAAATCTTCCCGCCGGTTTCTCAAAAAACATAAAGTCTTTTATTTTCCGCGTCGTTTCTCGATTTCGTCCGCATTTTCCGGTTAAAAGCGGTTTGTTTTTGCGTTTGGCATTAGCCTTGCGAATACGCTTTGCACAAACCGCGCCGCGAAAGAAATTTCCGAAGCGCGAAAATGACGGGAGGAAACCGCGAAATGAAAAAATTACTGTCGAATCGAGTTTTTTGGTTTTTATTAAATTGGCTTCGTTCGCGTCTCGCTGCGAAATCCGGCGGCAAATCTAATTTTAGTCCGGTCAAACGGCATAAAAAATTGTCCCCTAAACACGAACATCTGCTGAAAATCGCGCGGCTTTTCAAAACCGCTTCCGGCAGATGACTTATGCGAAACATTAAAATCACCGCCGAAGCATGACTTAATCGAAATTCGATTAAGTTTGCTGAAAAGAAAGCGGCTTGTTGAGAGCGACCTGGCGCAAAATCAAAAAAAGGGCGTATTGGCACATAAAACCAAGCGAACGCCATTCGAGAAACGATAAATGCGACGACGAGCGATGAGACGAGCCGCTTTTAACAAAACAATCGCCAATTATTTTCAACGAATAAAAAATTTAAAGCCGTCCGCCGATGGCAAAGGAGCGAGAAAAAAAAATGAATATGTTTTACCGACGAAGCATCAACGAATATCGAAGACAAATCAGTTTAAAGGAATCGTTCGCCATCCAAACCGAGCGCTTGCGAGAAACTCTCGATTCCGCCGAAGAAAACGATTTCGCCGGTCTGTTCGCTGACCGCAGCGAATTGAGCCAACATTTAAGACTGCTACTTCTCTCCCCGCTCGTCGAAATCGCGTGGGCGGACGGGCGCGTTACGCGCGGCGAATCGAACGCGATTTTTGAGGTCGCGGAGGGTTATGGGTTGTTTCAAGACGACGCGCAGTATTGCGAATTGTTAGAGAATTTGACTTCGCGCCCGGCTCCGCAAACGGTCGGGCAAATGTGGCAGGATTTTAATCGTCTGTTTGAGTATTTGCCCGAAACGGAGCGCGAAGACATCGCGTTTTGCCTCAAAGTTCAAGCCAGATTTGTCGCCGAACAAAGCTCGGATAATTTAGTTTCTTTCCTGCGCGGTGAGCGCATTTGCCGCAACGAGCAAGAGGCTTTGCAAATCGTCGAACAGCAATTGGAAAACGCGTTGTCGGCGGCGAAAGCAATCGAAGAAAAACGAAACGCGGTCGTTCTGGGATCTGAAGCGCAATCAAGCGAGAAGCATGAAATCGCCCCGCCCGCCGCTACCGATTATTTCGGCGAGACTGAACAGCAAACAGCGGTGACGCTCGAAGATTACGGCGCATTAAATCCGCTCGTTCCGCTCGTTAAAACAGCTTGGGCGGAAGGCAGAATAACGAAACGCGAGCGTTATCTGATTTTCGAGGCAGCGGCGCTTGCGGGGGTCAACCCAGGCACGGCGGCGCGCCGTCGGCTTGAGGAATGGCTCGAACTGCACCCGACGCCGGAGTTTTACGTCGAATCGCTCGAACGATTGAATGCCGAATGGCAAAATCTGCCCGAAGAAGAGCGAATGCTGCGGCGCCTTCATCTGCTTTCCGACTACGTAAACATCGTTGAAGCGTCAGGCGGCACTAACCGTTATCCGGCAGGCGGAGCGCACGTCTGCGACGAGGAAATTGAGGCGACCAAGCGCATTTCTCGAAAACTGAATGCGCCGTCATCGGCTCTGTCGGCTTAAACAGTATAAAGAAAGGAGAAAACGTGATGAAAACCGATTATGTATTTCCGGCTCAGGTAAACGAAAAAGGAGCAGAACTCGGCTATGCGCCGGACAAACTGGCGCTGCTTTTCCTGACGCCGTTCGTAAAGGTAGCTTGGGCGGAAGGTTTCGTGCAGGCGAGCGAGCAAAAAGCGATTTTGCGCTTTGCCGAAAATTTCAGCGTTAACCCCGGACATCCCGATTACGAAAGATTGCTCGGTTGGTTCGACGAACGCCCAGCGGAAGAATTTTTCGCCTGCTCGATCGAGGATTTACGCCGATTGCTTGAAGGAATTCCGCCGAAACAAGCTGCCCGCCTGCGAGCGATGCTGCAGTTCGGCTGCGTCGAAGTGGCGCAAGCCGCCGGCGACATCGGTTTGCTGCGCGGCAGCTCGAACATTCGCCGCGAAGAACGTGAGCAATTAAAGTTTATCGGCGAACGTCTCGGGTTGACGCATAGCTACGTTTAGTCGTAGTAGACGAGAAAAGAGCTCTAAAACTTGTCCCTTGGAAATCAGAAACGGAGCAAAAAAACGGAGCCTTTTTAACAAATTCACGCAATAGTAATTTCAAGAGTAATTTATATGGGGAAATATATAAAAATGTCGAAAAAAAATTCTATCTTATTGACGCTTTTTAGTTTGGTGATTTTTGCCGCGTTTTCCATCGTCATCGTCGCGCACGCTCAAAAAGCGCCCAATGCGCCGCAGGAAAAGAAACAGGTGAAACGGCTAACGCAAACTAAGGAAACGCAGGCGGCGATGAAACCGGCGCGGGCACTCGAAGTGCTCAAAGAAGGCAATAAAAGATTTGTCGAAGGGCGAATGATGAACCGCGACCTTCGGGCGCAAATAACCGAAACGGCTGAAGGTCAATATCCTTTTGCGACGATTTTAAGCTGTCAGGATTCGCGTACATCGAGTGATTTGCTGTTCGACTTGAACAAAGGCGACGCGTTCAGTCTTCGTGTTGCCGGAAACGTTGTCAACGAAGATATGCTGGGCGGAATGGAATTCGGCGCAAAAGCGGCAGGCGCGAAACTGATTGCCGTCATCGGACACACAAAATGCGGCGCGATTTACGGTGCATGCGACAACGTGAAAATGGGAAATTTGACCGGCTTGCTCGATAAAATCAAACCTTCAATCGCAGAGACACCGATGTCCATCATGCCCAGAAACTCGACGAATCCGAAATTCGTTGACGCCGTAGCGGAAGCGAACGTTCGTTATCAAATGCGCCAAATTCGGGAGAAGAGCCCGATTTTGAAAGAAATGATTGACAAGAATGAAGTTATACTTGTAGGCGGAATGTATGATATCTCTACGGGAGAAGTTAAGTTCTTAGATAAATAAAGTAATTGATTTCAACTGCCGATCAAAAATGAATGCAGGTGAAGTCCTTGATGTTGGCAGCCGAATTGCGCCTTCTGCTTATTACTTAAAGGGGGGCGTTTTACACCTAATTTCTATCCGTTTTTCAGATCAGAAAGATTCGAATTCAAACCAAAAAAGAGTAATTCTTATTCAATTATATTACCGGTGAAGTTGAGATCTGAATCCAAAAGAGGCGTTTATAATACTCATAAGAAGAGTCAAATTTTAAGTTATCAGAAAGACGGGAAGAATTGGGCAATAGTATTTTGAGAAGTTCCGCAGTTGCCTTGGAAATATAAACTGGACCGTTAAAACCGTTTTTTACCAATCGTGGAAGATAACCGGTATGATCGATTAATGGCATCTAATTCCGCCAGATCAAACGGCGGGTCTTGATGCTGATTTTATTAGTGAGCAGTAATCACTTTCACCGGAGGAATGCGTGAGCAAATGAGCGAAAGTGTATCAGTTGCGAAAAAGTGTTCGGGACTTTTACGTTCGTAAGATATTTGTTGACGTTGCCATCAACTTTATTTTTTGCTGTCAGCGAGTTGTAGCAGAGCAATCGGGGTAAAAACTTTTGTGATCGAGCCTATTTATTAGGCGAATGCAGTATATCCGAGATTTTACGCGCCAGAGCGTGTGCAGCGAAAGGTTTTTGGATAAAATTTGCACCGGCTTCGGCGATTCCGTTAACAATCCTGGAATCGTTTGTATAACCGGAAGCAAAAAGCACGGGTATTTGCGAGTGGGATTTGGATATGATCTCCGCGAGTTGGCGCCCATCCATTTCGGGCATCACGACGTCCGTCATTAGTAAATCAATCTCGAAACCGGGTTGCGTAAATAATTCCAGAGCCTCAGCGCCGTTGCAGGCAGTGATGACCCGGTAGCCGCATGATTCAAGAACCTCTCGCACTAATTCACGTACCATATCTTCGTCTTCGACCAGCAGCACGGTTTCTGTTCCGAGTGGGAAAGCCTTCTCAGAGTCAATGGTTTCGTTCGTTTCTAGTGTGCTCTCGACACAGGGCAGATAGATTTTGAAAGTTGTTCCGCAATCTACTTCACTGTCCACCCAGATGTAGCCGCCCGACTGTTTCACGATTCCGTACGCGGTTGCTAGACCAAGCCCGGTCCCCTTGCCGATTTCTTTTGTAGTAAAAAAAGGGTCGAAGATGTGCGGCAAGACCTCTTTGTCTATTCCTAAACCGTTGTCCCTCACGGTCAGCATCACGTAAGAACCGGGTTCCGCGGACACGTGCCGGTCGCCATATCCCTCGTCAAGGTAGACATTCGCAGTTTCCATACTGAGGATGCCACCATCGGGTAGCGCATCCCGGGCATTGACTGCCAGATTCATGATCACTTGCACTAGCTGACCGGGATCTGCTTCTATCAAATTCAAATCGGGGCACAGAGAAAGGTTTAGCCTGATGTGTTCGCCGATCAAACGCTGGAGCATTTTGGAGGTGTCGCTGACCACCTCATTGACGATGAGCACTTTCGGCTGAAGCACCTGCTGGCGGCTGAAAGCTAGGAGTTGATGAGTCAGTTCAGCTGAACGATTACCGGCTTTTTTAATTTCTTCTAAGTTCGCTCGCAAAGGGCTGTTTTGATCGAGTTTTCTCAAAATCAAATCGCTGTAGCCGTTGATGGCAGTCAGCATATTATTGAAATCGTGCGCGATTCCTCCGGCTAATCTGCCCACCGATTCTAGCTTTTGCGACTGGAGAAGCTGAGACTTCATTTCTAGAAGAGTTTCTTCAGCCTTTTTCAGTTTGTCGATGTTTGTATTTGTTCCGACCCACTTAACGATATTTCCGTCTTCGTCACGCATTGCGGAAGCCCGCCCGAGGTGCCATCGATATTTACCGTCATCTCCTTTAAGCTGGAACTCAACCTCATAAGTCTCTCCGGTTTGCAAAGAGCTGCCCCATTTTTGGGCGCAAGTCGAAAGATCGTCCGGGTGAACAACGTCCTGCCATTCCATATCCAACCCTCGATTTTCCGTATACCCGAAATAATCGATGCAGCGTTCGTTAACATAATCCAAAAGTCCGTCTGCGCCTGCCGTCCAGACTTGCTGCGGCATCGCCTCAGCCATAAAACGATATTGCTTCTCGCTCTCATGCAATCCTCTTTCGGCTTCGCTTTGTTCCGTTACGTCGCGTGTATGAACCATTACGATGTCTGGCAAGACAAAGACAAAACTCACTTCGAGGCTTCTTAATTCGCCAGTTGTTTTATACCGGAATTGTCCGCTGCTGCTAACTACGCCGCGATCTTTATAACAGCGGCTGAAATTTTCGATCAATTCGGGCTCATCACTATAAACTTCAGTTGCCTTAGAGCCAATAAATTCTCTGCCTTTTCCCTTTGTGACTTTGTCGGCGGCGTCGTTGTAATCAACTAAAATAAAATCATCGTCTACTCTCCTCCAGGTGTAAGTTGGTATCGGAACGCCTTTGTACTGCGCTTTAAACCTTTCTTCGCTTACTTCTAAAGCATCCTTTGCTTCGGTCGCCTGCCTCCGCTCGTCTTCGAGCAGCCAAACGACCAATCCCAGAGACGTCCAAAACAGCAAAATCGTTTCGGTCAAAATATAGTAAAACAGCAGATTGGATGAACCCGCGCTGTTAAAAGAGGGTAGAGACAACGTCGCGTAGAAGAATTGATACACTCCGTAGAGGAAGAAACCACTGAGCGCAATCATACTTCCCGGCTTCCGACTTAGTGACCAACCGCGAAATATCAGGTAAACGCCCAGTAGGAAGGCGCCGCCGGAAACCAGCGAGTGGAGGCCGATGCGCAGGAAAAACCTGACGGACGGATCTGTTATAAAGGTAGTGAGAACTACCAGAGCGATGGCGAAAGCCGCTGCCGATACGAGCAACCGGACGAGAGTTCTTGTCGAAGCAATTTTCCCGGACGCTAATTCGTAAGCCCCAAGCAATAAAAGGGGCACCTGTAGGTATCCCGCCGAGAGGTAAAGAGAAGATGTTAACAATCTTAAAGGATGGCTCGGCGAAAAATGCGTTATCAGAGCAAAACTTGCGAGTCCGCCGAAAAAGTAGGCGCTGAAGCAAAGCCAGCTCCATGCCCAGAGCTGCAAATAATGCCTGCGGTAAGTGTAATAAAATTGAAAGAAAACGAGTGATACGAGCAGGGTTTGGACTCCCTGCATAATAATCGTGAGGTTAATTAAGCCGCTTATTTCCATAAAAGAAGAACCTTATTTCCAAACTAATGACGCAACGGGCTTCTGGGCAATTCCTCTACTAAAATAAGTTAACTACATCAGTAATCCCGCTAGAATTTAAAGGAAAGTAAAAACGAGGTTGACAGTGAATGAAGGAAGAAGAGAAAAACAAGCGAGTACCGCTGTTTAGCCTGTTTTTAGTATTGCAGATTTTTCTTAATTTTGAAAGATAAGAAAATAGTCATCTTTGTTTACAAGGTCGCTCCCCAAATCAACAATCTCCGTGCCGTTGCTTTCAGCGACTGCAGCAACGCCCGTTATGCGTATAAATAGAAATCTAACCGAAAAACTCGCGGCTCGATTTGCTGGCGACGCTTTTCGTTCAGATGACCGGGCAATCCGTTATCCTACTTGAAGCGACCGCGCAGAATAAATTTAAATTTGAAGCTACGGGGTTAGTTTTGGTATTCGACCATGCAAAAAATCAGATGACCTTTCAACAATGGAATCGGGCGATATTTTCACGAAGGAAAATTAGCCATCTTAAAATTGTAGGGGACTTATTGGTGACGACGCTCCAAAGACTGGAAGGATGACTTTTTGTTTTGCTTTTCATTTATGTAGTCTTTTGACCCGTTCTTTAGCTTACAGAAACTCGATTTTTTTTGTATATCAAATGTTTTACTACTGTCCAAAAAGAACTCTTTTTGGACACTCTGAAAATGAATTTTAAGAGTTAATAAATACGGGCGTTTCATAAACGAAACTTAAAAGGTTTTTGGGCATACTTATCGCCGAGTTGAACTTTGAGCATTAAAAGCAGAAAGCACGTCTGCAATTCTAGTCACCGCCTGAGTATCTGGATTAACATATCTTGCGAATGTATTCATTTGAGTATGACCTGAAACCTTCATTACTTCCATTGGAGAAAGTCCGGCTTGAATCATTCGAGTAATAGCTGTGTGCCGGCAATCGTGAAAACGAAACCCTTCAATTTCAGCGTCACGACAAGCGGAAGCAAATGATCGTTTAACTGTATCCTTAATGCCAAAAACAAGTTCATCTAAATCCCTCGGTGATTGTTCCCAAAGGCTTATAAGTTCATCATAAACACGTTGCGTCATTCCAACAGTTCGGGCTTTTGCTGTTTTCGTGTTGAAAGCCAAAATATTTACAGTTCGGCTTTCAAAATCAATATCGCTCCAACAAAGTTTGAGAAGTTCGCCACTTCTCATAGCCGTATCTAATGCCGTAATTATTAAAGGTCTTAAGTGTTCCCGGTTGCTTTTATGATGTGCCCTAATTTTCTTTCCATTTCTTTCATATTCAAGCGTTATAAACTCGCTACAAGCACGAAGTAATCTTTCTTCTTCATCAGAAGTTAAAACTCTTTCTCGTTTAGTTTCGTCGGAAAGGCTAACTAACCCCTTAGCATTAAGAAAAGGCGAACGAATAAGCCAACCGTTATAAACCGCATCATTAAGCATTGTTCGCAGCAAGGCGAGTTCTCTGTTGACGCTGGCGATAGCACGAGGGCGTTCAAACGTTTCCATTTCACCCTTATTGTTTTTTCTTTCGGTTTTTATGGGCTGATCTAACCGCTTTTGTTTGAACTTTTCAATATCAGAGGGTGTGATGTCCTTGATCCGTTTATTACCGAAATACAAAAGCAGGTTATTAAGAAAATTTAAAGCGGTTCGATGCGAGCGAAGTCCTGCAACTTTTCTATTTTGGTGGTACTTTGCCGGAATCAGTTTTCGTTCTTTATAATCATCGGCAAGTTCGCGAAAAGTAAGTTTGTCGCCTTCAATGCCCCTTTCGCCGCGATCGTTGAAATTGTCGGAAAGTTCATCTCTTAAACGCCGGGCATGGCTTTTACTTTCAGCTTTTTGAGTGTATTGCTTTTTTTTGCCATCACCTTCGATTCTGACGATGCGAGCATACCAAGACACATTACCGTTTTTATCCTTTTTCTGAATGATTCCGTAATCTCTTTCGCTCTTTTTTTGTTCGGTTTTATTTTCCTTACTCATAACAACTCACACCTTTACTCACACCTGAATATGATATTCGGTGATAGTATGTGACATGTCAAGATGAGGCACAAGCAGATATGAGCGAGCGAACAAAAGGGTTTAGTGATATTTTGAAAGTCCTAGATTTCCAGAGAAAGTAAATGAGTGTTAATTTGTAATCATCAGGTCGGCGGTTCAAATCCGTTCACCGGCTCCATTTATCTTAAATAGAATCAACTATTTAGCAATGAAAAAAGGCAAGCTCAAAAGCTTGCCTTTTTTCATTGAGTGCCTGTTGAGTGCCAAACTTAAAACTCACGTTCCAAACATCATTTTTTCGAGTTTATTTGTTGCGCCTTCCTGCATTGTCGGTAAAACGTGGCTGTAAGTATCAAGCGTTAAAACAAAGCTTGCGTGTCCGAGCCTTTCCGAAACTACTTTAGGATTTTCACCGGCAGATAAAAGCAAACTTGCCGTTGTGTGTCTTAAATCGTAAAGCCGAATACCCGGCAATTCCGCTTTTTTCAGCAATGGCTTGAAATGCCGATCAATCAAATTTTTCGGCTGGATCGGCGTTCCAACTTCTGACGCAAAAACCAAATCAAGATTTTCATACGCAGAGCCAAGTTTTAACTTCATCTCTAATTGGTGACGTCTGTGAGTTTTCAAAACATTTATCACAGAGTTGACCCTTTTTGAGACTTTTTTGATTAAATAGCAAAGAATTTATTTGTCAAAGCCCAAACTAGAAACAGGCAAAAATGTGTTTTCAGTATTTGCCTGTTTTGAAATAGCGGAACTCTGTAACAAAAGTTTTATAACTGCTAAATTCAGTAAGCTGAACACTGTTAAGACTATTCCGAAAAATTGTATTGGAATTAGCGGGATTGTAACTGCTAGTATTATCCAATTTGCTCGCAATGCTTGACCTCTTCCGTTTTCATCTTCTGCTTTAAGTACCAAAGCCGAGCGTAACAAACTGATTCCTTGCAGAAAAAGAATGCTTCCAAGAAGTATTAGTGAGTAAAGATGAAAGTCGTAAGTGAAATTATCAGAAGTTTGCTCAAAAATACGTAATCCCAATATGACAGTATTATGCATAAACAGCATTACTGTCATAAACGCTCCATAAAAGAAAATATAAGTAATTGCCATCAGTCGCCGTCTGCTCACGCCTTGTTTCCAAAGATAAAAGGCAAATATCGCAGTTGCAGCGAGCTTGAAAATGAACAGATATAGTTCGGGGTTCTGATAAACAGGTAATTTATTATATATGTTTGGATTTAAGTACCAAGGCATTTATATTATCTTCTCCAATAGATAGCTTCTGCTAACTTATTTAACGCGGAAAAAGGAATATGAAAATATCAACCCTTTTCTATGGAAAACTTGCTTTTATAATCTCATCAATAATTCCGAAAACAAGAGTGATTCAAAAACGCCCTCTTTGGATTCACATTCGGTCAGCCGAAGCGTCAACATTGTTACTTCTGATACGCCGGAACTGATTGCTCCGATGAACAGTTTGTAATCTTTTTATGAAATATCTGGTAATGAAAGGAAGACACAATTTCAACGCGGGCGAAGCCGACGTTATGTTTGGGACAAATAACAAGCAGGAAGCGATTGAAGCGGCAAATGATTTCGGTCAGGTAATGGAATAAACCTTCAATACTCTATTCTCCCTGCACGGAATTTGGAGATTTAAGTCTTTTTATAATAATTCTCTACCTTTTTGTGAAACCTTTTCAATATATTTTCCGCGTTATAGCTTGAAGCCATTTTCGGTTTTATATCAACGGCTTATAACTGTATAAAAATATGAAAAGTTTATTACCCCTTTTTATTCTAATACTTGCTTTTTCGACAAAAACGTTTGCCGCGGAATTGATGGTGAATTTAACTGCCGACGGGCACGATGCAAACACGGCTGACGGTATCTGCGATATTGATGCGACAACTCCAGGCTTGCAATGCACTTTGCGGGCGGCAGTTGAGCAGGCAAACGTTCTTTCTTCATCTGACTTAATAACGTTTAATAGTTTGCCTTCCAATTCAATAATTACTTTAACAACCACTAACGGCGGAGAAATTCCGATAACAAACAACGGCAGTTTGACAATAAATGGGTTGGGCGCCAATCTGCTGACTATTAACGGAGGCGCAGGAACAAACCGCATCTTTTACTTAAATCAAGCTGATGTGACTATAAAGGATGTAACCTTGACGGGCGGTAATGGTACAGGCTCATACTTTTCGGGTGCAGTTGGAGGAGCAATTCTTACCCTCAGCGGAAGGCTCGTCCTCGATAGGGTTCATGTTACCGCAAACTCAGTAACGGGAGATCCTAATTCTAACAGCGTGGGAGGCGTATATTTCAATGGGGGATCAAATCATCAAATTCTCAATTCAACCTTTTCGGCTAACACTAGCAGCGGTTCTTGTGGCGGTTTTTTAAGTCAGACCGGCATCACGATTATCAACTCAACTTTCTCCAATAATACAACGCAAGAAAGTGGAGGCGGCTTTTGCCTTAATGGCGGCTCGAGCACAATGAGAAGCGTAACAGTTACTGCGAACACGGCAAGTAATGGCGGCGGGATTGTTATTTTCGATGGCTCAGTTAATTTAGGAAATACTATCGTCGCTGGAAATACTGGAGGCGTCGCACCTGATATTTTTCGTAATGCCGGCAAAACAATCACGACGGTTGGCTACAATCTCATTGGGCAAAATACTGGTGTCGAAGCCATATTTCCGGCGGGAAATCCGAACGGCAACAATGATATTGTCGGGACTCCTGCATCGCCTATTAATTCGCTGCTCAAGCCTTTAGGCGATAATGGCGGCACTAATCGCATTCCCACGCATGATATGCTGCAAAGCAGCCCGGCTTTTGATAAAGGTAACTCTTTTAGCTTGCCTTCAGATCAGCGCGGTTTTGTTCGTCCGGATGATAATCCGAATATCACTAACGCAGCAGGCGGCGATGGTTCAGACATTGGCGCTTTTGAACAGCAGAGTTCAATGACGTCCGGTAGTATTTCAGGATCAATCAGATACGGAATTACGGAAGCCAATCAGCCTCAAAAGTTCGTTGCCGGCGTATTGTTATCAGCGACCGGAACAAGTTCCGCATCAGCCAACAGCGGCGATGCAACGGGCGCTTATACGATCAACGGATTGATGGTTGGCGGCAATTACACGGTCACGCCGACAAAAATCGGAGAAGTTAAAGGCATTAATTCACTAGATGCCACCCGCATTCAGCAGCACAGGGTTGGACTGATTACTTTAACAGCTAATCAGTTGATTGCTGCTGACACTGATAACAACGGCACGGTCAATTCACTAGATGCGACACGGATTCAACAGCGTCTTGTCGGCATCCAATCAAGTAATATTATCGGACAATGGAAGTTTGTGCCCGGCAGTAAACATTACAATTCTGTTGACGGTAATTTGGTTAGTGAAGATTATCAAGCTTTATTAGTTGGAGAAGTATCAGGTAATTGGGCAACGGCTTCATCATTTGCCGGTGATTCTCAAACTGATGAGGAGATTCTGCCTAAACAAGATAATCAAAGCGATGCAAGTGCGATAGGAAGATTTGAGGATGAAGTCGGAGAACAAATCAACGAGATAATGAAACAGTCTGCTCATTCAAAACCGAGTGAATCAAAATCTCAATCAGCTATTGTCGGAGGAGTAGCAGTCAATGTCTCATTACCGTCAAATGCGACGGCATCAAGCGGCACTACTATTATTGTTCCGGTAACAATCGGAGCGGTTCCTACGGGGAGTCCGATCGAATCATTTGACTTCACGGTCTTTTACGATCCTGCTGTATTGCAGCCAGCTGCGCCGTCAGGTAGTAATGCCGGAACTTTAAGCGCCAATTGTTCTGTATTATCAAATTCACCGCAATCAGGCAGAGTTGTTGTTTCCGGTGCGTGTGCTTCTGCCATTACAACTGCATCGGGCGGAGTGTTATACAACTTGCAGTTTAATGTCATCGGCACATCAGGACAGCAAACCGGTTTATTGTTTAATAATCCTTCGACTGGAACACAAACATTTCAGTTCAACAGCGGAACTCCGGCAGCTAACACAATAAATGGATTATTTAGTGTTTTGCCCGGACCGACTGCTGCAGGTGTTAGTGTTTCCGGCAAAGTAACAACCGCATCAGGCAGAGGCATTAGAAATGTATTGATTACGATGACTGATTCTCAAGGTAATCAGCGCACAGCACAAACAACTGCATTTGGTTATTACAAATTTGAATCGGTTGTAGCAGGAGAAAGCGTTACTATCTCAGCCAAAGCCAGACGATTCCGGTTCAATCAATCTTCTATTGTTAGAACAACCAATGAATCTGTGACTAATGCTGATTTTGTTAGTGAACAGTAATCGTCAGAAAATAGCAGTTAACAATCAAACAGATAAGTCGTAAGCGTCAAAACTTGCGGCTTTTCTTTTCTTAATACTTTGACTATATTATTGCCAAAATCGGCTCGTCACTAAAACTAAAAGATTAGTCTGGTCGCGGGCATCTATCACACAACCAAATTATTAGTGATTTTACGAATGTGATGAACATATTGGTAATCTGCATATAAACTCCTACATAAGGTTTTGTCGTGGGAGACTTCCAACTTTTACTATCTGCAAGCAGTAAGCCACTCATATTAAACGTAAAAATAAGGGTATTTTCTGTATATTGAAAAGAATAACACTCGATAAGGGGTAGTATGTTTACCTATTGGGGTTAATCCGAATATGTGCCTTTAGCTAATCTTTTAGCTAAAGGCACTATTTATTTTCGTGCACAATAAATCTGCCTGTCGCTAGTTAAATCGTTCTTTAATGTTGAATTTTGATATTGACAGAGGTGATAAAATATAAAGACAAATAAAAAACGGGAGATTGATTCTATGCGACCGCCAGAAATCTCAGAAAGGGACGCAAGGTCTGCGCTTTATGTCTTAATAGCAATGTTAGTAATGCCAATACTACTCGTCTTAGTTTTGGTGAGCAGACTGTTGTAGTAAGTCAGATAAAATTCTCTTTATTAATTGGTATTTTATTGATTAAACCGTTCTGGTCACCTAGCGTCGGTAATGAGCTGATAAATTCCTGCACTTTAACCTTAATCTCTGCTGCCGTTCTACCGTTTTCTCTGTCTCGTCATCTGACGGATTCTTTGGTGAAAATGCGTTCATCAATGGGAACCTGTTACTTACCGATTTTCAGCTTGGACTTATGCTAAAGAACGATGTGAGCAAATTTGCGGTAATAGGTCGCTCGCCCAGGATCGAAGTCAAATACTTGCTCGCCGACAAGAAGCTTTTAATAAAATTAACAAGAAAATAGTATAATCGGGGCGCGCCGCGAAAGGTAGACCCATATGTAGCGTTGTGTCATAAACGACCCTTTTTGCAACAAAAATAACCTTAATCTTTTTAACTGCATCAGACGATTTATGAAATCACTCTTTCTACTTTCCGCTCTTTCTTTATTTAGTATCACTGTCACGGCACAAAGAGTTCAGAAACCTATAAAGGCTGAAACTTGTGATGATGCAAAAGTATATAGCAGACTTCCAAGAGATGTTATACAAGTAGGTTTATTGTCAGAGATTCATCGAAATAGAGTAGAGTGCGTTAAAGAGATTCTCAAAACAGGATTAAACCCAAATTTCAAGCTTAAAAATGAATCAGGAACCGAACCAATTTTAGCTGTCTTAGACAAAGGAAATGCAGAAATAATGCGTGAACTTATCAAAGCAGGCGCAAACGTTAAGTCAGAAGAAGGTAAAGTTGCCTTACACGCTTCAGCTCAATTTGGGTATTTTGAGATAGTTAAAATGTTATTGGATGAAGGTTTAGATGTAAATTCTGGACTAGGAAATAAAACTATGCCATTAATGCTTGCCTCGAATAAAGAGCGAGAAAATGTTGTCCAATTATTATTGAAATCTGGCGCAGATGTGAATGCAATTACTGATGAAGGATTAAATAGTTTAATGCTTGCTGCTAATAATTCTAACATCGTCAAAGCATTGATTAAATCAGGAGCGGAAATTAGCGCAGTTGATAATAAAGGTTGGAGCGCATTATTTTATGCTATTAGAGACGCTCATGCCGAAAAACTAGAGATTCTTTTAGAAAGTGGCGCGGTGATTAATCAAACGGATAAAAATGGAATGACTCCGTTACTGCTAGCAGAACAAATAAAAGATTCATTTCAAAAGGAAAAAACAATCTTACTTCTCAAAAAATACAGTGCAAAATAGATATTGCCTTAATCAATCAAACGTGTCATAAACGTCCCTTTTTGAAACGATTTTACTGATAGTAAAAACTTAAAGAAGTTAAAGTATGAACGCTAAAGTCATATTATTCAAATACAAACAATCCGCGATTACTAAAGAGGCTAAGATTGTAATAGGTTTGTTTCTTTTTTTTTGTATTTCTGTTTTTTATCTCGGTTATCAGACTTATAAAAGTGCAGAAGAAACAGCATCAATGTCTTGTGTTCTTTCAATGCAAGCATATTTAGAAAGGAAAATTGCAAATGACGCACAAGTAAGAGACGTAGTTAAGCCATCTAATGAATGGAAGATTCTTGGAGAGAAGGAACGAGTTTATCTATTTAGTCTTATTGATAATCCAAATCAGGTTGATTGTGGCGGCAAACTTATGAAAGGAAAAACAACAAGTGGCGAAAATTTACAAATATCAGTTAAAGAAGGCAATTATGGCGTGATATTCAAAATTGAAGGTTGGCAATAACTTGTGTCATAAACGACCCTTTTAGAAACAGAAAGAGAATATGAGTTATCAGGCGATTATCGAGTCCAATTTGAATGATTTGCTTAGTCGGAATGGTCAGGCTTCTTTGAAAGGTAAAGCTATTCACTACGCTTCTGATGATTCTGTTTCTTGTGAAGATTGGACAATTCGGAAATCGAATATTCTTAACCAAGATTCAATTAACAACTTTCTGGAAACAAAAGCAGAAGGACGTGATTGGATACACGCTAATCTAATCCAAACGGATAAAAACGACTATCTGATTACAGTTCGTGTTGGTTCAAAAGTCGGAAATCCTAATCCAAGCGTCAATGTCAGTTTTGAGCCAAATCATTTGGTGAAAATTATCAGCTAATCAATAACAGTCTCAAAACCCCTCCTTTTTGACACGCTTTTGCAGCGCATTAAAATTATTAGAATGGCAAAGAAATTTATAAATCCTGAAAGGTGAATTTCTTGATTCCAGTTAGTACCTGCCAATGATGCCATTGATTTTAACTACAAAACAACCTCTTATCTTTTAGAAAAGCGGTTCAAGTATCTATCTAATAAAGAGCAAATTAGGACTTTACTGAATTTTCTACAACTCGTATTTCGTCTGCTGACAAATCGTATAAATTATAAACGAGCGTATCAATCTGTTTGTCTAGAGAATCACAGAAACGCTCGCAGAATTGTTTGTCTTTATCGGTCTGCGCGACGGTAAGTGATTTCTTAGCATCGAGCATATTTTCGACAAGTTTAACCATTTTATCCTGAGTGGCTTTTTCTTTTGGATTGGTAAAATCTATCGTGCGTATTGGAAGTAGCCCTACAAAGACAGTCTTTTTAATCTTTGAGGCGATGCGCAAAGGAAACCTATTGGTGCAGCTTGATCAAGGCTTATCAAGGAGTTTTTATTTCTTTGCTGATTTTGAGTTTTTTAATCTTTTATATTGTTCTGTTAGTGCCGCTAGTTCTTCTTGTAATTGATCGTCAGTCGCAGCGTCTGTGTCAAAATACCCGACATCTCCACCTAAGGCTTTGATAGCTTTAATGGCATTGCTGATACGAGTTCGTAGTTCCGGCGCGTTTGATTGGGGTACAGTTGGTTCTGGTGCAGATGATTCAGTTGCAATTGGATGCAGCGCAGATTCTTTCGCCGGTTCTGGATTATTAACCGGCAATTCTTCTTTACTTGATGATTCCTGCCGCTGAGCGGTTTTAAGGTCAAAAACAATACACTCCAAAATACCAATCAAAGCAAATTCCGGTATTCCGTTATTTTGTATCTGATACTTGCCGCCACCTTCAGTAATTACAACACTATTTTCGCTCATAGTTAATCAGTTTATATAATTTCAAATATACACTAATAGCACCCCATTCTGGGACTGAATTATTCAGAAGATAAAAGTTCGTAATTAAAAAGCCGTGAGTTTAAAGCTTGCGGCTTTTCAACTTTCAAAATAGATTTCTCTTATGGACACGTTAATCTTTAATCCGGATAGACTTTATGCTTTTAAGATAACCATCTTTTAGCTGTGAATAATGCTGAACATGAGCATTAAAGCCGAAACTCAGAAGTTTGCCCTCGAAAACGGTCGAATACATATGATAGTGATATGGCGTGTCATCCGGAGTTTTCTGTGGTTTTGCGCCCTTCTCCGGCGGCGCGACGAGTTTGGCAAGTTCATCCATCTCCGGAGTTACATACTCAAAGTGATACCACTCTCTGCCGTTCATTTCCACTAGTTCGCTGGTTATCCAGCCTGAGTAATTACGGTGTATTCCTTCGGTAAACTTCTTTATTTCTGCTAAGTGTTGAGGGTGAAAACGCATCGTATCATCAAGCCCTATCGTAATGCTGCCTGTCTGGTCGGAGTTAGCGAGAATCAGCACTGGATTGGCATTATCCGGTAAATTTCTTTTGAGCTGCTTTCTTGTTAAAGACTTAAAACCTGCGGGCGGTATAAAAGATACCTGATTGTCATAAAATGAGATTCGCTCGTCTTGCTTTATAGCCTTTGCAGGAATAGTCATCGTATTATTATCAGCGCCTTCTGCTGATGTGCAAGCCATTACAAATGACAGCAGCGTGAATATATAAATCGAAGTGAACAGCGAAGTAGTCGGTTTCATCGTTTTTCCCAGCAACATCGCATAACCTCTTATTCTCTTCTTCTTTCAAAAATTTACTTCGTATTTTTTACTGCATAACCAAGCAGCAAAAAACCCAAAGTCACGCCGCCGATAAAAATCCATCCGCTGTTTTCCCGACCAAACAATGCACTCGAAGCCATAAACAAAGGCAGCGCGAATCCGCACAAAAAAGGCGGAATTAAACGCCACCCATTCCACACGCCTGTTTTCCAAACGGCAAAGCCGACAATAATCATTAAAACGTGACTAAATGGATAAGCTATATCAGTAATGAAAAAAATGGTGCTTTCTCTTAAATTAGGAGCAGCATATTCCAAAATATCGAACCACATCGCCAGAAATAAACCGATGACCTGCACACAGAAAAGAATGGCTGCGCCAATTCCGCTACCAGTGGCGCGAAGCCTTCGCATAGCAATCGCGCTTGCTATTGCTCCGGTTAAATACAGCACTCCGAAGATGCTTGAGAAAAGTTGATTGGCTTTTGGATCGTCAAAATTATCCGAATGAAAAAACCAACCGATATAAAGCGCCGGAGCAAATAACATTCCGATTACTCCAAGAACCCGATTGATATTGATTGAATTTGCCGGATTGACTGTTAAATTTAATTCGTTGACTGACATTTGACGCCTCGAAAATTTCAAATTGATTCTGATTGGTAATCGGTGAAAAGATTGAAATTTGTATCGCGGCGATAAACAAGAATCTACCGCTGCAAAAAAGTATTTTAATTTGAAAACGAACTAATCATTCGTCCGCGGATAGCAGATAATATCTTTGACTTCGGTTTTGCCGACTTCGCGCAGACATAAATATTCTTTGTCTTCTTTTGTCCCGACTTCAAAATTGTAAGTTTTTGCCTGCAATTCTTTGTTCGTTTCCTTGTTGGCGGATGGGTAGCAGCTGTTCGTATTGAGCCAGTAATCTTTACGCGGCGCAAAAGTTATCCGGTCACCTTCAACTGAGATTTTCCCGCGCTGGTCGTTCCAAAGCGTCGTCGTGCAGCCATACATCGTTGACTTCATCAATCCGGCGTATTGAAAAGTGCCGTCGGCGTTGATTTCATAACCGATGGAACTGCCGTAACGAGAGGCGACCGCGCCGGTTGTCATATTTTTCTCCTGCAAAATCGAAGCGCTCCCGCTAAACCATTTTCCGACCAAGTTACTTGGAACCTGCGAACGAGTCTGCGTTGCCATCAAGCCGACCATCAAAATAGATAAAATAATTGCTGTTGTGTATTTCATTTTCCCCTTTCTCCAAACTTGTTTTTGCGCGCGTTTTTTATACGCAGCAGTTTTGTTCTGCACCTTTTTAACGCGAAGAAAACGGGAGAAAAGTATCAAACTTTCGAGAGATAAATTAACTCCTTCTTTTGGCAGGCACATTTATGAACAGGGGAATATTCAGAACTCTTGTTTGAGAGTGCAAAATCCTTCATCCAGGCGCATACCCATTTTCGTTTGATTGATTCAATGAACCGACTCTTTCGCTTCGAGCACTTTAGCGCGCAGGAAATCAAAATCAAGATGGCGCGCTTCGGAAAACGTCGCCACGACTTTGTCCATATCGTAATCTGGATACTTTTCAAGGAAGGTAAGAATCCCTTTGACGGCAGCTCGTAGCTTGTCATCATTCTCGCGCGGCAGTTGCTTAATACCTTTGTATTCGGCTAATTCTTTGCGCGCGTCCGAAGCTGAATACATTTCAACTGATACCGATTCTCCGTATCTGCCCGGCGTGCGCTTGATTGATTTAATTAAATGGATCGCACCGGTTTGCCGCGCCTTTTCAATATCGAAATGTCCCTTTTCATCGAGAACATCGTCAATAGTTCCGAATGTGGGCGCTTATTGTGTGCCAACACTGAGAAACTATGTTCCGAACATCATTTTTTCAAGTTTGATTGTCGCGCTTTCCCGCGCAGTTGATAGGATAGAGAGAATAAGTGTCGAAAGTTCGCTTTCCTGATTTTCAAAACGGCAGCTTAATTTTATTGACTTCTTTCGACGGCAATAAAATCAGCATTAACGATAGATTCATTTGTCGTTCTGACGATCACCGGTTGGTTGAACCTATGTCTCTTTGCTTTTGCCGAGACTGTTATCGTTTCACCGGCTGCAACCTCGTCAAATCGGTAATAACCGAAGCTGGTCGTTTGAGCTGTTCGTTCGTTTCCATTTGAATCAATCATTGTGATATTAACGTTTCTAATGCCTCTGCCCTGCGCATTGGCAACTCTGCCCGACACCATTACACTGGAAGCTGTCGGAGCAGCAACAATAAACTGTTTGTCTGTGGTTTGGGCTGTTGGATTTCCCTCATTGAATAGAAACGTATTGACTGATGTTGTCGGATTGGTAAAAGACAAGACGGTTTGCTGATTACTACTTCCAATGACAATAAACGACAAATTATACAACGTACCTGAACCGGTTATAATCGGAGTTCCGCCGCACGCTCCGGAGACCTTCACTCTGCCCGGTGAAGGTGAATTTGAGATGACTGAACACTGTGAACTTAATGTTCCGGCATTGCTTCCAGATGTTGAAACCGGCTGCAAAACATTCGCGTCAAAAAACACCGAGAAATCAAACGATTCAATATCTGTTTCTGCCGGCAATTCTCCGATTGTAACGGGAATGGTAACAGCCGCGCCAGTTGAGGCTGTCGCATTTGCAGGTAGTGAGACTGTTACACTTGTTTCCATTGCTGCCAGCTCAAATTGAGAGTCGATCTTTGTCGAATTATTGATGGCTGACCGTTTTTCGGCTGACAGTTTCATCTTCTCAGAAATCTGCGCTGAGAGTTCCGCTTCGAAATTTTCGTTATTATCATTTAAATGCACAGTCTCTGCCTCATTTTGCATGTATGAAGCAAATCCGGGAGACGTCCAGTTCCCCGAAACTTCGCCGATTAAAATGGCTTCATAATTCTGACCATTTAGACTGTTTGTTAAAGCATTATACTGCCGACTCGCGGGAACGAATCTCCAGCGCCCGATATTGTTATTCGATGAAATGCCGACCAAATACTGCTGCAGCCTCGAAGCGTCGAGCGATGTAACCACGCCGCTGCCGTCAACGTCTGCCGCGAGCAATTGATTCGGCGTCAAAGTTGTTAACCCGACTAAATACTGCTGAATACGCGACACATCAAGTGAATTGATGCCGTTAACGTCGCCGGCTTTTGACGCCGCAAACGTGTAACTGCCGCCTGAAGTTAAGCCTGATAAATGATAATTTCCCGAGCCGTCACTTACAGATGATAATACGGAACCGTCAGTGCTGGTTAAATTAACTCCGGTAACATATTTAGCGGATTGACCGACCGGCGTCGTTCCGTATATTACCGCGCCGCTAATATCTAATAATGAGGGGACAGTCCCTGATTGATC
>JAESGR010000478.1_pt1 | contig 29276 bp, 28 predicted proteins | sample 9269771 | NCBI WGS metagenome assembly JAESGR01 (sample SAMN15739572, study PRJNA653492) | algae metagenome | isolation source: Chroococcus sp. CMT-3BRIN-NPC107 and co-occurring heterotrophs from well... | place: USA: Clark Mountains Wilderness, California | collected 2010-04-18 | reverse complement strand
CGCGTCTCGACGACGCGCAAACCCCAACCATCCAATGCGATAATCGACCTGCCTGTATTGGAAAGGAGCACCATGTCCTGCACGCCCAGGTCGACCAGGATCTGTGCGCCGATCCCGTAGACACGAAGGTCGCCGGGCGGGCGTGCCTTCTGGCCCAGGCTGACCAGCACCCGCTCCGAAATCGCGTTCGGTGTCGGCTCGCGCAGCAGGACCACCACGCCACGCCCGACGCGCCCGATCTGCTCCATGGCCCGGTGGAGCTGGTCACCCCGGCCGCTTTCGCCCTCACCCAGGAGGTCCTCCAGCATGTTGACCGAGTGCATGCGGACCAGGACCGGCTCCTGGGTGGTGACGTCTCCCTTCACCAGCGCCACATGTTCCACCATGTCGACCGCTGACTTGTAGACCTGCAGGCGCCACTGCCCGCCATAGCGGCTCTCGAAGCTGGTGGCGACGTCCCGCTCCACCAAGCGATCGTAGCGCAGCCGGTGACTGACCAGATCCGCGATCTTGCCGATCTTCAGGCCGTGAAGCTGAGCGAACGCCACCAGGTCCGGCAGGCGGGCCATCGTGCCATCGTCGTTCATGATCTCGCAGATCACGCCCGCGGGATACAGGCCCGCAAGCCTGGCGATGTCGACCGCCGCCTCCGTGTGCCCGGTGCGAACGAGCACGCCGCCCTCGCGGGCCATCAACGGAAAGATGTGACCTGGAGCCACCAAGTCGTGGCGGGTGGCCTTCGGGTCGATGCAGACCGCGATGGTCCGCGCACGGTCGGCTGCGGAGATCCCTGTCGTGACGCCCTCGCGCGCCTCCACGCTCACGGTGAAGGCGGTGCTGATCCTGGCTTCGTTGCCCTGGGCCATCAGCGGCAGCCCAAGCTCTTCGCAGCGCTTGCGCTGCATGGCGAGGCAGATCAGGCCACGACCGTGCTTGGCCATGAAGTTGACTGCCTCGGCTCCGCAGAACTCCGCGGGGATCACGAGGTCGCCCTCGTTCTCGCGGTCCTCGTCGTCGACCAGGATGAACATCCGGCCGCTGCGGGCGTCCTCGAGGACATCGTCGATCGACGAGAGATAGTCTGCGTAGCTGTGCAGCGGGTCGGCCATCAATGCTGTCCCAACTGACGGGCCACGTAACGGGCCAGCATGTCCGCCTCCAGGTTAACCACGTCGCCGGACTGGCGATCCCCCAACGTGGTGTGGCCCCAGGTGTGGGGAATGATCGTGACGTGAAAGGAGTTGTCCGTCACGCCGTTCACGGTGAGCGAGATGCCGTCGACTGCAATGGAACCCTTGACCGCGACCATGCGGGCTAGGTCGGCCGGCAACGAGAACGTCAGCCGATAGCCGTCGCCCTCAGGCTCGATCGAGCGGATCGTTCCGAGGCCGTCGACATGACCGAAGACCAGATGGCCGCCCAGTTCGTCACCCATGCGCAAGGAGCGCTCGAGGTTGATCCTGGTACCTTGCCTCCAGCGGCTGACCGTGGTCAGCGCCAGCGTCTCCGGGGACGCATGGACGCGCCAGCCGTCCGCGGTGTGCTCGGTCACGGTCAGGCATACCCCGGAATGAGCGATCGAGGCACCGAGCGGCACGCTCGCGGGATCGTAGGAACTCTGGATGAGCAGGTCGCGCCCATCGGTGTCGATCACGTCCACGACCTTGCCGATGTCGGTGATGATGCCGGTGAACATCGGCTTTTCCTCAGTGATGGCCAAGAGCGTCGAGTTCGACCAGCCGGTCGCCGTCGAGCCTGCGCTCCCCGACGATCTGCCAACGGCCCGCATCTTCCAGTCGCCTGACGCCGAAAGGCGCCAGTCCCGCGACACCGTCGCCGCCGATCAGCAGGGGTGCCCGGAAGAAGTAGAGGCGATCGACCAGATGCTCACGCATCAGGCTGGCCGCAAGAACCGCTCCTCCTTCGACCAGCAGTCGCGTGATACCCCGCTCGGCCAGCCGCGCCAAGACAGGCACCAGGGCCACGCCGCCGCTGGCTGCCGCCGGCACCTGCTCGATTCGCACGCCCTGGTTGATCAGCACCCTTGCCTTGGCCCGATCGTGGTCGGGCGCGGTGAACAGCCAGGTCGGGGTCTGCCAGGCGGTCTGCGCCAGCGTGCTCGCCACTGCCAGGCGCAGCCGCGCGTCCAGAACCACCCTGACCGGCGAGCGGTCCTGCAGGCCAGGAAGCCGGCAGGTCAATGCCGGGTCGTCGGCCAGCCCTGTCCCGCTTCCGACCATGATCGCGTCGTGTGTGGCACGCATGCGATGCCCGAAAGAACGTGCATCCGGCCCTGTGATCCACTGGCTGGCGCCGGTCGACGTGGCGATCCTGCCGTCCATGGAGGTGGCGAGTTTCAGCGACACCAGCGGCCTGCCACGGCGAACCTTCGAAAAGAATCCGGCATGATCGCGTTCGGCCTCCCGGCGCAGCACCCCTTCGACCACCTCGATGCCGGCCGCACGAAGCCTTTGGATGCCCCGCCCGGATACACGGGGGTCCGGGTCCGGGCATGCCACCACCACCCGTGTGACGCCGGCCGCGATCAGCGCATCGGCACAAGGCGGAGTCCGGCCCACATGAGCACACGGTTCCAGGCTGACATAGGCAGTGCTGGCGTGCGCTGCCGGGCCGGCGAGCCGGATCGCTTCGGTTTCCGCATGAGGGCGCCCCCCGCTCGCCGTCACCGCGCGCGCGATCATGCGGCCGTGCTTGACGAGCACACAGCCGACCGACGGATTGGGCCAGGTGGCACCTAGCCCATGCGCGGCCAAGTCGATGGCCGTGCGCATCCAGCGCTGATCGATTTCCGGGATCGCAGACGACACGGATCAGTCCGAGGAGCGGTTCAGTTGGCCGATGAAGGTCTGAAAATCCTCCGGTCCCGCGAAGTCGCGGTACACGGAGGCGAACCGCACATACGCCACCGGATCGAGGTCGGCGAGGCTCTCCATCGTCATCTCACCGATGCGCGTGGAAGGGATCTCGGCTTCGCCCGATGCTTCAAGGCGTCGGATGATGCCGGCGACGATCCGGTCGATGCGCTCCTCGTCGATGCCACGCTTGCGTGTCGCGATGCGAATGGAACGGGCGAGCTTCTCGCGGTCGAAGGAGACGCGGCGCCCGTCCTTCTTCACCACTACCAGCTCCCGGAGCTGCACCCGCTCGATCGTCGAGAACCGTGCACCGCAGCCGGGACACGACCGGCGGCGGCGGATGGCGGCACCATCCTCGACAGGGCGACTGTCCTTTACCGAACTGTCCTCGTAACCGCAGAACGGGCAGCGCATCGCTGGATCGCCTCGACGACGTGCACCTGATGCTACCCGACGGCGGGGCCAGGAGCAGGGTCGTGGACAGGGTGGAGCCATATTTCCTGATGGCGGCTGCGCCCCTGCATCAGGAGTTCGCCAGCTAGCTCAGCGGCGATAGATCGGGAAGCGTGCGCACAGTTCCTGCACCTTGCGCCGGGTCGCCTGCTCCACCTGCGCGTCTCCTTCGGGATGACGCGCCAGTCCATCCAGGACGTCGGAGATCAGGTGCCCGATCATCTCGAACTCCAGGGCTCCGAAACCGCGGGTCGTGCCGGCAGGGGTTCCAAGCCGTACGCCGGAGGTAATGGCCGGCTTCTCGGTATCGAACGGGATCCCGTTCTTGTTGCAGGTGATGCCCGCACGCTCGAGCGCCTTTTCCGCCACGTTGCCCTTCACCCCCTTGGGCCGCATGTCCACCAGCATGAGGTGGGTGTCCGTGCCTCCGGATACGACGGCGCAGCCACGAGCCATCATCACCTCCGCCAGTGACCGTGCGTTGTCGACGACCTGCCTGGTGTAGGCCTTGAACGACGGTGTCAGTGCCTCGCCAAATGCCACGGCCTTGCCGGCGACCACGTGCATCAGCGGCCCGCCCTGCGAGCCCGGGAACACCGCGCTGTTGAACTTCTTGGCCAGGGCCTCGTCGTTGGTGAGGATCAGGCCACCGCGCGGGCCGCGCAGGGTCTTGTGCGTGGTCGAGGTGACCACGTGGGCGTGCGGGAAGGGTGATGGATGTGCTCCGCCGGCCACCAATCCTGCGAAGTGGGCCATGTCGACCATCAGGACGGCGCCGACGCTGTCGGCGATCTGCCGGAAGCGGGCGAAGTCGATGATGCGCGGGTAGGCCGAGCCGCCGGTGATAATGAGCTTTGGCCGGCTTTCCTCGGCCAGCTTCTGTACGGCGTCGTAGTCGATCAGGTGGTCGTCCTCGCGCACACCATATGGCACGACCTTGAACCACTTGCCCGAAACGGCGGCCGATGCGCCATGGGTGAGGTGGCCGCCGGCCGCCAGCGACAGCCCCATGATGGTGTCACCCGGCTGCAGCAGGGCGAGAAACACCGCGAAGTTCGCCTGGGCCCCGCTATGAGGTTGCACGTTGGCGAAGCTGCAGCCGAACAGTTCCTTCACCCGGTCGATCGCCAGTTGCTCGACCACGTCGGCAAACTCGCATCCGCCATAATAGCGCTTCCCCGGGTACCCTTCCGCGTACTTGTTGGTCAGCACCGAGCCCTGCGCGTCGAGCACCGCCTGGGAAACGATGTTCTCCGAGGCGATCAGCTCGATCTGGTCCTGCTGACGATGCAGCTCGTTCTGGATCGCAGCGAACAATGCCGGGTCAGCCTGTTGCAGGCTGGTGCTGAAGAAGCCGTCGTGACGGGCCTTGGACAGGTCGAACGCTGCTGCCATGGGGGAATCCTTTCCGACGGACGGCAGAACTGGATGCAGAGCACGTCGCTGGCGCTTCCAAAAAAGGAAGCCGGGCTGCTTGTCGAGAGGCTGGCGCGCCGCTGGCCCGTCCGCCCCCGGCACGGTCGGTTCAATAGCACGCCTTGACGACCAGCGCATACGTGCTCACCGCCATCCGCGTTGGCGGCAGCGACGTCCGGCCACATATGAGATGGGCTACAGCGAATCGGAGCGCGTCAATTGCCAGCTATCTCCGTCCTCGACCTCGCCCATATTGTGGAGGGGTCCACCGCGGCCGATGCGTTCCGGCACACCCTGGAACTTGCCCGCCACGCGGAAAAGCTCGGCTACAAGCGCTACTGGCTGGCCGAGCACCATAACATGATCGGCATCGCCAGTGCCGCCACCGCCGTCGTGATCGGCTACGTGGCCGGCGGCACCAGCACGATCCGGGTCGGATCTGGCGGTGTCATGCTGCCCAACCACTCGCCCATGGTGATAGCCGAGCAGTTCGGCACGCTGGCTACCCTCTACCCTGGCCGGATCGACCTGGGCCTTGGACGTGCACCGGGCTCGGACATGCGCACCGCCCGCGCACTGCGCCGGGACCCGGAAAGTGCCGACCGGTTTCCGCAGGACGTGCTCGAACTGCAGGCGCTGCTGGGACCCGAGCAGCCGGGGCAATCGATCCGGGCCGTGCCGGGCGTCGAGACCAACGTGCCGCTCTGGATCCTGGGCTCCAGCCTGTTCGGTGCCCAGCTGGCCGCGGCACTCGGGCTGCCGTTTGCGTTCGCCTCGCACTTCGCGCCTGATGCCCTGATGCAGGCCCTCGAGATCTATCGCAGCCGTTTCGAGCCCTCGGCGCAACTCGACCGGCCTCATGCCATGGTCGCTGCCAACGTCGTGGTCGCCCCTACCGACGGTGAGGCCCGCCGCCTGTTCACCAGCATCCAGCAGCAGTTCGCTCACCTGCAGCGCGGCGACCCGGGACGGTTGCGGCCTCCTGTCGACGACATCGACAGCTACTGGTCACGCTTCGAGCGGGCCCGGGCGGAACAGATGCTGGCCTGTTCGTTCGTCGGCAATCCCGATACCGTGCGTGAGGGCTTGTCAGGATTTCTCGATCAGACGCGCGCGGACGAGTTGATCGTCGCCGCGCCGCTCTACGATCATGCTGCACGCCTGCGCTCGTTCGAACTGCTCGCAGGAATCGCCGCCACGTTGCCTGGACCTCCTCGATGAATGACGAACCCGTCGATGACCCCACGCCGCAGCCCCAGGTGCGCGGAAGGCTCGCCGAGACCAAGCAGAAGTGGGCCGAGAGCGGTCGCTTCCTGACCGGGATTGATCATTCGCCCGAAGAGCGGCTGCCGCCGGGTCAGAAGCTGGTGACCAACTGGCCGATCCTGGACCTCGGGACGCGCCCGCAAATCTCCCTGGATCGCTGGGAGCTCAGGATCTTCGGGGCGGTGGAGGAGTCGGTGACCTGGAACTGGCCCACGCTGCTGGAACAACCTCAGGTGAAGTCGGTCTCGGACATCCACTGCGTCACCACTTGGTCGCGCTACGACAATCACTGGGAAGGGGTGTCGACGGCACACATCCTGGCGACCGTCCGGCCGAAGCCCGAAGCACGCTTCGTGCTGCTCCACAGCTATGACGACTATACCACCAACCTGCCATTGGCCGACTTCGCCGCGGAAGATGCGCTGCTGGCCCATAGCTGGGAAGGTAAGCCGCTTCCGATCGAGCATGGTGGCCCCGTGCGCTTGGTCGTGCCGAAGCTTTACTTCTGGAAGAGCGCCAAGTGGATCCGGCGGATCGAATTCGTTCTGGAGGATCGTCGGGGCTTTTGGGAAGACCGAGGTTATCACGACCGAGGCGATCCGTGGAAGGAACAGCGCTATCACGAGGATGACGACGAGGCGGATGGAAGTCCGCGAATTGCATGAATGAGGTTGTTCGAGGGAGCCTCCGCCCGCTTGGGCCGTTTGTACGGCTGTCCAGTGCTAAAAGCCACTCGACGAGGCATTCCGTCTAGCGGCGGCGCGTCGTCAAATCTCTGGTCACAAGCCAAGGCGGTCTTTCCCGATGTCCTCCGACATGCTTCATCAAGACCTGCCTTCGCTTCCCTTGAGCCAGATGGCGCTCTTCCTGGATGTGGACGGGACGCTGCTAGATATTGCTCCGACCCCTTCGGAGGTGGTCGTCGGTGACGGTTTGAAGGAATTGCTGGCGAACCTCTACCGGCAGAACGGCGGGGCCGTGGCCCTGGTGAGTGGCCGGGCGATCGCTGACCTCGATCACTTGTTCGCTCCCCTGCGCCTACCGGCGGCGGGTCAACACGGTGCGGAATGGCGGATCGGCCCGAACGATGCGCCAGAGCGGCTGACGGTTCTGCCCGAACCATTGCGCCAGCAGGCTGTCGCCCTGGCGCAGCGGCATCCAGGCATGCTGGTCGAGGACAAGGGCGGCGCTGTCGCCCTCCATGTCCGGGCCCGGCCGGAACTCACCGAGGAGATCGCGGAAGCCTTGGCCGACATGGTCCGCTTCCACCCTGAATTCGAGGTACTTGGCGGCAAGGCGGTCTTCGAGGTGCGGCGCCGCGGCGTGCACAAGGGTGCGGCGGTGGCGAACCTGCTGGAGCATCCACCCTTCGCCGGCCGGACTCCTGTCTATCTGGGGGACGACACGACGGATCTGGATGCGATCGAGCTGGTGAACGCCCGGCATGGCCATGGGCTGCTGATCGCGCCGTCGGGACCCCTGCGATGCCCGGCCGATGTCCATCGATGGCTCGGCGCACTCCTGGACGACAGGCCCGCTGGATGTGCATAACCGGCGCATGAGCGACCTCGACGTAGCCGTCATCGGGAACGGGACCATCGCGTCGCTGATCGATCGGGATGGCCGCCATGTCTGGACGTGCTGGCCACGTCTGGACGGTGACCCAGTGTTTCACGCCCTGCTCGGCGGGGAGGGCGGCTACTGGGCGATCGAGCCGCACTACCCGGCGACGGTTCGCCGGCGCTACCTGGGCAATACGGCCATCCTCGAAACGGAGATCGAGGATGAGACTGGAGCTGCCATCCGCATCACGGATTTCGCGCCGCGCTCGCACCGCTTCGGCCGCATCTTCCGGCCGGCCATGCTGGTACGCAGGATCGAGCCGATCCGCGGCCGGCTCCGCGCCACCGTGCGCCTTCGCGCGAATGGGCGCTACGGTGCCGAGACGCTGCGCAAGGTTCCGACCAGCAACAGCCTGCGCTTCGTGGGCGAGGATCAGACGATCCGGCTGACCACCGACATGTCGGTGGCCTGCATCGCCGAGGAATTGCCGATCCTCGTTCATGCACCGATCCACATGCTGCTGGGTCCAGACGAATCGGTACCGGCTGCCCCGAGCCAGATGGTCAACGAGCTGCTCGAGGAGACCCTCTTCTATTGGGAGGAATGGTCGCGCTACCTGTCGATCCCATTCGAGTACCAGGAAGTGGTCTTGCGCGCGGCGATCACGCTGAAGCTCTGTGCGTTCGAGGAAACCGGCGCAGTCGTCGCGGCACTCACGACCTCGATCCCGGAAGCACCCGGTAGCCAACGGAACTGGGACTATCGCTTCTGCTGGCTGCGCGACACCTACTTCACGGTCCATGCGCTCAACCGTCTGGGCGCCACGCGGACGATGGAGGACCATCTCCGCTACATCACGACGATAGTGGCACTGTCCGAAGATGGCACGCTGCTGCCGCTTTACCCGGTTCTACCTGGAACCGATCCCGACGAGCGAACGGCACCGGCCCTCACAGGCTATCTCGGCATGGGTCCCGTTCGGATCGGCAATGCCGCTTGGTTCCAGCGCCAGCACGACGTCTACGGAAGCGTGGTCATGGCGGCAGCGCAGATGTTCTACGACCACCGCCTGCCGCGGCGGGGCGACATCGAGCTGTTCCGCCTTCTCGAGCGGTTGGGCGAGCAGGCGGCACGCCTTGCCCTGGAGCCGGATGCCGGCATCTGGGAATATCGCGGCCGCGAGCGCGTCCATACTCACTCAGCACTGATGTGCTGGGTCGCCTGCTCGCGGCTGGCCAAGATCGCCGGCGTGCTGGAATTGACCGAGCGGGGCGACTACTGGCGGATGCATGCAGCATCTATCCGCAGGGCCATCTTAGAACAGGCCTGGGATCCGGAGCGGCGGACTTTTGTCGAGAGCTTCGGCGGCAAAGACCTCGACGCGGCCTTGTTGCTGATGCACGAGGTGGGATTCCTCGCCGCGGATGATCCTCGCTTCATCGGCACAGTGGAGGCGATCGAAAAGGAGCTTCGGCGTGGCAATCACATGTTCCGCTATGCGGCGGCCGATGATTTCGGTGCGCCCGAGAATGCTTTTACCGTATGTACGTTCTGGTTCGTCGATGCGCTCGCTGCCATCGGGCGGAGGGACGAAGCGCGCCAGATCTATGAAGAGTTGATCTCTTGCCGAAATTCGATGGGTATTCTGTCGGAGGACGTCGATCCCGCCACGAGGGAGCTTTGGGGTAATGTTCCCCAGACCTACTCGATGGTCGGCTTGATTGTTTCGGGCATGCGGCTGTCCAAGACCTGGGAGGAAGCATTTTGGCGCGACTCGTGATCGTGTCTAACCGCGTGAGCGTGCCGTCCAGCCGCCGTGTCGAGGCGGGCGGGCTGACCGTTGTGCTGCGTGATGGGCTTCGTCGAGCGGAAGGACTGTGGTTCGGCTGGAGCGGAGAGCTAACTGATCATCCTGGGCCGGCGAAGGTCACGACCCGCGGCAAGATGAGCTATGCCCTGCTCGATCTGAAGTCGGCCGACTACAGGGGCTACTATTTCGGGTTTGCCAACGGATCACTGTGGCCGCTGTTCCACTACCGGCTGGGCCTGATGGAGTGGAAGTCCGAGCATTATCGGGCCTATCGCGCGGTCAACCGCCACTTTGCTGAGGAGCTGATCAAGCTGCTCCGTCCAGGCGACCAAGTCTGGGTGCATGACTACCAGTTGATCCCTCTGGGGGAAGAGCTCCGCAAGCTGGGCTACAAGGGCACGATCGGCTTCTACCTTCATATCCCATTCCCGTCGGGCGATGTGGTCGAAGTACTTCCCGCGCATGCCGAGCTGGGAAAGGCGCTGCTGGCCTACGACCTGATCGGCGTACAGACCGACCGCGATCATCATGCCATGCTCGACTTCCTGGAGCGTTGGGGGGGAGCCAAGCGCGAGGGTGCCGACCTTCGGTATGCCGGGCATGTCATCCGAACGGGTGTTTATCGTGCCGCCATCGACACGGTCGGGTTCGGCAAGGAAGCGGCGACTGCGATCGGCAGCCAGGATGTGCGCAGTCTGGAATCGTCGCTTGGTGGCCGCATGCTGCTGCTGGGGATCGAGCGCCTGGACTACAGCAAGGGTCTGCCGCTGCGCTTTGCCGCCTACGAGCAACTGCTCGCTGGCCATCAGGACTGGCTGCGTAAGGTCATCATGCTGCAGATCGCCCCTGTCAGCCGGGGCGAGCTTGCACAGTACCGCACGCTCCGTTCGGACCTGGAGCGTGCCACGGGCCGCATTGCAGGACGTTTCGCAGCTCCGGACTGGAACCCGATCCGCTACGTCAACCAGCCAGTGCCGCGCAAGGTGGTCTCGGGCTATCTTCGCCTTGCCCAGGTCGGGCTTGTCACGCCGCTGCGCGACGGCATGAACCTCGTCGCCAAGGAGTTCGTCGCTGCTCAGGATCCGGACGATCCGGGCGTTCTGGTCCTGTCACGCTTCGCAGGTGCCTGCGAGGAACTCGGCGAGGGAGCTTTGCTGGTCAATCCATTGGACATCGAGCGCACTGCCGATGCTATGCACGAGGCCTTGAGCATGCCCAAGGACGAGAGGATCGACCGCTGGCAGCGCTGCATGGAGCCGCTTCGTGCCTGGACTGCGCGTACCTGGTACGACGCTTTCGTCCATCGGCTGGACGAGATCAGCGCGGCCAAGGGCAGTTTGCCATCCGCCGCATGAAAGCCGGCCACGACCAGAGGCGACCCTGGACCACCAGCTGTACGATCCCAGCTGAGATGGTTCGGGTCGAACTTGGCGATGGCTGGAAGAGCTTTTCGAGCATCGCGGGGCTGGGGTGGCCTGCCAGAGCACGACCTCAGGTGCCGGCGGGTGGTAGCCGAGTGAGGAGTGCGGGCGGACGGTGTTGTAGTGCCGGCGCCAGCCCTCGATCACGATCCTTGCCTCCTTCAGCGTGGTGAAGATCTCCCCGTTGAGCCGCTCGTCCCGGAGCTTGGCGTCGAAGCTCTCGCAGTAGCCATTCTCCCAGGGGCTGCCGGGCTCGATACAGGCGGTCTTCGCCCCGACCGCCAAGATCCAGCCCCGCACCGCCTTGGCCACGAACTCCGGCCCGTAGCACATCAGGAAGATGGCTTGGCGGTTCTTGCTTGGTGCGTGGAGCCCTGCAGGACGTAGTGCACTGCCGGAGCGGCCATGGCCGGTCAGCAGGTCTCTGGAGTGACGTTGTTCGAAGCCTCATTCCGGAGACGGACCGACCATGACCCATCGCCAGCTTACGCCCATCACAGGCGTTCTCGTAGCCATCGACGTCGCCAAGACCCGCAACGAGGTTCTTATCGAGGTGCCAGGCCAGCCACATCGGCGCCGTTTGACGGTGCTGAACACAAGGCCTGAACACGACCGCCTCGTGGCGCTGCTCACAGGTCTTGGCCAACCTGTCACCTGCGCCTTCGAGGCCACCGGCAACGATCACCGCCCGCTCGCTTGGCGACTGCTCGAAGCCGGCTTTGGGGTACGGCTGATCTCCTTCCTGGCGCTCGCCCGCACCCGCGAGGCCCTGCACAATGGCCCTCGGCGGCCTGCTGGCCGCCGGCATTGCATGCGCGGATCACGCCAACTGCTGTAGCGTGATGGGATAAGAACGACCCGAAGGACGCCCAGGTCATCTTGCACATGCTCAGGATCGGCGCTGTCCAGCGCTATCATGATCCCCTCGCGGCCGGCATCCATGACGTGCAGGAGCTCTCCAAGACCCACGAGGCGGTCTCGAGGGCCAAGACTGACGTGCTCCACCGCATCCTCACTCATTACCTCCCCTTGTACTTCCCCGAGATTGATCGCTTCCGACACAACAGCCGCTCAGACTGGTTCTTTGCCTTCCTCGACCGCTTTCCGACGCCAGGCAGCATCACTGCACTCGGCAAGGAGGCATTCGTTGCGGCGGCTTGGGACGTGGTTGGGCGCAAGGTCGCCAAGGTGGGATTGCTGGGCGACGTCTACGAGACCGCGCGCACCTCGATTGGCCTGCCCATCCCACCCGACGCGCCGGCCGTACGCATGTTTCGCCTCGTTATCGATGAGGCACGCAGCCTGATCCGGCAGCGCAACGCGATCGAGCGGGAGGCTGACGCGCTGCTGGCCTCCAGCACCGACTATCAGCTGCTGCGCCGCATTCTTAGGCTCGGCCCCATCACTGCGCTGACCATCCTGGCCGAGGGCGGAGACCTGCGCCGCTTCGGTCATCACCGGCAGTTCCTGAAGTTTTGCGGGCTGGATCTCTCGACCCAGCAGTCGGGCACCTTTCGTGGCCAGACCAGGCTGTCGAAGTACGGCAATGCGCGTCTGCGCCGCGCTCTGTGGATGGCTGGCCAGGTCACCATCCGGCAAAAGGAGAACAGCTTCCGTGACAAGTTCGAGCGCTACACCTCACGGGACCGGCACAACGCTGACCTCAGGCGCAAAGCGCTGACCGCGATCACCGCCAAGATGGCACGCGTGGTGCACGCCATCATCAAGAGCGGTGGCGATTACCGGCCCTTCATCGAAGGACCGGTGCCAGGTGGGAGAACCCCTCTCAGTCGAGCCGTGAGGGCGTGAGGATCACGACCCTGTAGACAATGCTCGGGTCTCCTGCCTGGATTGGCATCTCGTGTTGAGGACGGTGAGGACCACGACGCATGGTGTGCTCGCTGGATCCCGGGGTTCGCTATGGCCGAGAGCTTTTCCCTCACCCGCAGGAGCCGCCTGGCTCGATATTGACGACCCTCACGCTGCGAGCGCATCCTCGCGGACAGAGACCTGCTGCCCAGTCCGCCATCCTCCTTCGCTACGTAGGACGTTGTCGGACCGGACATAGCCGGACACGCCATGCAGGATGAACAGGTCGGACAGGACGTCGATGACGTCGCTCGAGTTGAGCTTGCGGTCGATCCGGATTGCCAGGCACTCGCGGGTGAACTCGTCGATGACGTTGAGCATCCGGAACCTGCGCCCGTCGTGGGTGCGATCCTCGACAAAGTCGTAGGACCATCATCCGTCAGTAGACGGATAATTCTTTCTTCAGCGGAGCAGCGGCCAGCAGGCCGCTGAGGGACATGGTTGGGATGCTCTGGCCGCAGGCGAAGGCAGGATCCCTCGTTTAGCCAGAGCCGGCCCTTCTTCGGCTGCTTGTGCGGCACTCTCAGCCCATCAACCGGCAGGGTTGAGCCGCGCAGCAGATCGACGATGATCCGACATCCGCAGGATTGGCGTCAGCAGACCGTCGAGGCCCGCCGCCAGATCCGCTCGACACGCTTGACGTTCACCACCCACCCCTGGCCGTGCAGCATCGCCGTGATCCGGCGGTAGCCGTAGCGGCCATACTGGCTGGCGAGCGTGATGATGTCGGCGGTCAATGCCGCCTCGTCCGGACGCGCTCTTAGGATTTTGCGCTGCGTCGAGTGCTTGAGCAACGCTCCCAAGGCTCAACACCTGACAAGCCAGACGCTCGGACACGTCGAACCTGGCCATGACATGCTTGATGTAGCGGCGACGGCGGGCGGGGCTCAGAAGTTTCCCGCGGCAGCCTATTTCAGGATCAGCTCCTCCAGCGTGAGCCTGCCCTTGGGCAATGATTCGGGAGGCCACATCGACGCCTGCGGGGTGCGCCAAGGCCCAGGAAAGCTGTTCATGTTGCTCGCGATCAGCCGTCAGCCGACGGCTGATCCGATCTCCACGGGAAACCGGGCCAGCAGGCCCGGGAGGCGACGGGGCTTCGTCCACGTTGCCTTCCTGGACGCCAGCACCGAAGCCAATGGCGCTGCCTTCCTGCCTGAGGTCGTCGTCATCTTCCCCTGCCAGATCCATACCGTGCTCACCGACCATTGATCGCTAGCAGGCCGTCGACGGTGTGCATGGCCAGGCTGAGCGGATGAACCGGACCAGCAAGGACGCCACCATCAGGTCCTTCCACGATCCGGACCTCGAGGCACTCCAGGTCTACGTCTCGGCGTTCGTCACCGCCTATCACGTCGCGAAGCACCTCAAGGCCTTTGCTGGCGGACACCCTTCCAGGTCGTCTGCGACGCCCGAAAAGGCGGTCTAACCATCATCAAGATCGATCCGCACCACGTCATCTTGGGAGCATACACCCAGTGGGCCGCTCCGATGGCCACCTCAAAACCGCAAGAATGTCCACCACGTCAGCAGACGCGACCGTCTGGGCAATGGTCGCCGCTGGCCACGACCCGATGGAGTCGCCAAACAGCGCCCACCCCAACGCGGTCTTCGGGCGTAGCCACCGGCATCCATGAATGGCCGATGCTACACAGCCGACGGTAGTGTTCGACCCGCCGCGAGGCGATCTCGTCAGTCTTTTGCTGGCCATCCGGCCGGCCACCGCGACGCCACCGCCAAAATCCCGATTGCGCTTCTCTGCATGACCGGTGTCTGGCGAGCGGGCGCTCGCTGTGGCCGCTAGCCGCTCGCCTCATCCGAACGTCGGGCGATGGTCCAGGGCGTGCTTCACCATCGCCTCGACCCAGGCCCTTTCCTCGCCCGCGATCGTCAGCCTTGGGGCGCGAACCATCTCGCTGCCGCGGCCGACCAGATGCTGGACCAGCTTGATGTACTGGACGAGCTTCGGGCTGGTGTCGAGGTGGTACATCGGCGTCGCCCAGCGGTAGAGCGTGCGTGCCTCGGCCCAGCGCCCCTCTTCCATCAGCTTCCAAAGCTGCACGGTCTCAGCGGGAAAGGCGTTCGCAATGCCATGGACGCAGCCGGTCGCACCCAGCAGCCCGCTCTCCAGCATCAGGTCGTCGACGCCGCAGAAGAGGGTGAAGCGATCGCCGGTCAGGTTGACGATGTCCGTCAGACGGCGGACGTCGTCCGAGCTCTCCTTGATGGCCACCAGCGTCTTCTGGTCGGCGAGTTCGGCAAAGGTCTCCGGCTTGATGTCGACGCCGTAGACCATCGGATTGTTGTAGGCGAGGACCGGCAGGTCAGTCGCATTCAGCACCGTGCGGAAGTGCTGGACGTTCTCGCGGGTGTCCGCCTTGTAGATCATGCCGGGCAGCACCATCAGCCCGTCCAGGCCGAGGGCAGCGCAATCTTCGGCGTAGCGGCAGGCATCAGCCGTACGGTTCTCGGCGACCCCGGCAATCACCGGTACCCGGCCCGCGACCAGTTCCTTTGCAGCCTTCAGCACGTCGCGCTTTTCCGAAGCGGACAGCGAACCGTTTTCGCCGACAGTGCCCAGCATGATCAGCCCATGAACACCGCTCTCGAGCAGCCATTCGACATGCTTGGCATTGGCTGCGAAGTCGATGCTCTCGTCGTCCTTGAACAAGGTGGTGACGGCGGGAAACACGCCGCGCCAGTTGATGCTCATCGATCGTCTCCTCGGATGGTCGGCGGAATCAGGCAATGGTGAAAGCGGGCGGACCAAGCTCGTCGCGGCGCGGGGTCACGCCCAGGCCAGGGCCGTCCGGCAAACACATGGTCCCGCCCATGCGTCGCGGTGCCCCGTCGGCGAAGGAGTGGGTGACATAGCCGTTGAAGTCGGTCGCGGCGAAGAGGTTGCGGACAGGCGTACTCGCGGCTGCATGCGCGATGGCAGCGGTCGCTACGTCCCCGCCCCAGCTATCCTCGACGATCATCAGCATGCCGAGCCTTGCGCACAAGTCGCGGACCAGACGGGCCTGGGTCAGGCCGCCAAGCTTGCTGAGTTTGATGTTGACCATGTCCATGGCGCGATCGTGTGCTGCTCGCAGCAGAGGTTCCAGGCCGTCGATGTTCTCGTCCAGCACGAAGGGAAGAGTGGTGCGTGCGCGGATCGACAGGCATTCGTCATAGCTGAGGCAGGGCTGCTCGATGAAGACATCGAGGTCCCGCACCGCGTTCACGACCCGCATCGCGTCGGCGGGCAGCCAACCGGTGTTGGCGTCCGCCACCAGCTTGTCCGAAGGTTCCAGAATCGCGCGGCAGGCTCGGATGCGGCGGATGTCCTCGTCTGGATCACCGCCGACCTTCAGCTGGAACCGCCGGTAGCCGTCGTCGCGATAGCTGCGCAGATTCGCTGCCATCTCTTCGGCAGGGCGCTGGCTGATTGCACGGTAGAGAGGGATCTCCCGACTTGTGATCCCGCCGAGCAGGGTGGCCACGGGCAAGCCTGTGACCTTGCCAAGGATATCCCAGGCGGCCATGTCGAGGCCGGACTTCACGAACGGATGCCCCTTGAGCTGGTCATCCATGACCTGCCAAAGGACTGCGTGTTCACGCGGATCCAGACCGAGGAGATGCGGCCCCAGCTTCTGGATACCGCCGCGGACGCCTTCGGCATAGGCCGGGAGATATACTGGGCCCAGCGGGCAGACCTCGCCCCAGCCAGTGATGCCCTCATCTGTGTCGATTGCCAGCAGCGTGCTGTCAAACACGTCCACAGATTTGCCGCCGGCCCAACGGTAGCTACCCTCGTTCAGCGGAAGCGAGACCTGCCAGACATGGACCGCATTGATCTTCATGACGTGTCGCCTCCTCTGGCGATCCAACCCGTGAGCTCGTCGCGTGTGCGTTCCAGATGCTCACGGAGCACATGGACGGCCCGTTCCCCATCACGATCGCGCACGGCCTCCACAAGCTGTCGGTGCTCGGTGACTGCCCGGGGCGCGATCCCCGCCAAGGCAAGATGAGCGCCCACATAGGCTTCGACGCGTTCGTCGAAACTCTGCGTCAAGGCCATGATGCGAGGCCGTACCGCCGGCAGGTAGAGCTGCTGGTGGAACAGGCGGTTCGCGGCCCCCCAGCCATGTCGGTCGGTTCGATCGAGTGCCGCTTCAAAGGCATCGGCGGCCGCCTCAAGTGTCTGGAGTGCCGGCGCATCGAAGCATGGCACCGCCCGCGCCAATAGATGAGGCTCAAGGAGCAGGCGCAGCTCGAACAGCTCGGTCACCTCCGTGGCCGACAGACCTGAAACGAAGGCACCGCGATGCGGTGCAAACGTCACCCATCCCTCCGCGTCCAGCCGCTGCAGGGCCTCGCGCACAGGGATCCGACTCAACCCGAACATCTCGGCCACGGCTTCCTGACGCAGATGAGCGCCCACAGGCAGTTCCCCTGTCAGGATCCTGCGGCGCAACTCGACTGCAACCTGATCGGCAGCGGTTTGGTGGATGCGCTGCATAACGCTCCTTCTACCAGCGATTATTGGATACATTATCCAATCTGTTGCTGCAAGCTGCTGATTCGGGCTTCCCGGATCGTGCCGTGCCCCATCACAGGGCAGGACCCGCCTCGACGTTACGCCGGCCGACCGTGCGGAGCTTCAGGGATGTAGAGCGATGGTGAGAGGGTCGGCTCGTTATGGGTGGGAGTACCGGCCGATCATGCATCCTCCGGATGCTGTGTGCCCTCTAGCTGGAGTCCGAAGCTGAAGATCATCCTGGCTCACAGCCGATGTTCAAGGGCGCGCGGACCCTGGTCCGGAACACAGGCGGACTGTTCGCGCGGCTCACCGCATAGGATCCACCGTCAGTGCGGGGGCCGCACTTCAGCCCATTTTTTGGGTCAGGATGCCGCGGCTCACGCAGACAGGCTTCTGGTTCAGCTTTCCAGGCGGTAGCCAGCGGGACCGCCATCCAATGTCAGAACCTCGAGTTCCTCGTCGATCCCACGAAGTCGGAAGCAGCCGAGGCTGAGGACCGGCTGCCTGCATCGCGCGGCAAAGGAGGCGGAAAACAGCAGGGACCGGCCCAGGCGTTCGCATAAGCCTTCGATCCGGCTGGCTTCGTTCACCGCACGTCCGATCACGGTGAAGTCGAGCCGCCGGGCCGCTCCAACATTGCCATAGACCACTTCGCCCCGATGCAGCGCGATATCGAGTGCCAGCGCGGGCAAGGCTTCCTTGCGTCGGGCAGCGTTGAGAGCGGCCGTGCGCGCCAGCGTCTCCTGTGCTGCCGCCAGGGCATGAACGCAGGCCTGCTCCCCATCGGGCCCGTCCTCAGGGAAGACGGCCAACAACCCGTCACCCAGGAACTTGAGGACCTCGCCGCCATGGTCGGACAGCGAGCCGCCGATGGCCTCGAGGTACTGGTCGAGCCAGCGCACCACGCATAACGGATCTTCCCGGCTGGCCAGGGCAGTGAAGCCGCGAAGATCCGCGATCAGGATCGCCGCGTCGATCGCACGGCCGGTGCCGCGATGGACTTCCCCCGCCAGCACGCGTTGGGCCGTCATCGGGCCGAGATAGACGCTCAGCAACTCCGATGCGGTCCTGGTCAGGGCGAACCGGCAGGCGGCCAGCCCGATCGTGGGCAGCAGCGCGTCGAGCGCAGCGAGTTCGTGGCCACCAAATCCGCCCAGCCGATCGGTCGCGACGCCGAGCGCCATGCCAGGCAGGGCGGGCGTCGTCGGCCCGCCGAAGCGAACCAACCACATCACGTAATGTGTCGCCCCTTGCTGACGCAGTTCCGCCAGGATCGGGATGACGTCGCAACCCTCGCCACGTTCGAGCTGCCAGCAATGAACCTGCAGGTCGTGGGACAGCATGTAGACGATGGGGCTGCGCCCGTAGGCGGCCTCGTCCTCGTCGGCGGCCATGTAGGGAGTCTCGTCGGTCGCTACATCAGTGCCAGGCCGCCAGACGAAGGAAAGCGCCCGGACAGTAGGATCGATCGCGCGCATGCTCAGGCTGACCCGCCAGAGCGGGATGCCATGACCCAAGAGCTGCTCGCAGGCCTGCGCCAGCAGATCGCGCAGATCGTCATTGGCAACGGCGCCCCGCAGGACCAGGTCGCTTACCTCCATGATCCATGAGGGAACGTCTTTATGCACCGATCGGCCTCACGATTCGGAAGTTGGACGTGGCCGGCACCCAATGAGCCAGCCTCAGGCGCCATGGCCGGCATGCTTGATGCTGCTCAAGTGCCGCCGAGCTCAATCTACCGCGCTACCGCGGCAGCAACCGACACGAATCCTGACCAGCCAGAGCCTTGCCTTACCCGCCGGGGACGTTCAACGATCCTTGGCATAGGGAACGCCGATCGCCTTGGGTGCCACGGCCTTGCCGACGAAACCAGCCAGGAGCAGAACGGTGACGACGTAGGGAATGGCCTGCACAAACTGGCTGGGGATCTGACCGATCCCCGGAATTGCATTGCCCTGGAGGCGGATCTGCAGCGCGTCGGTGAAGGCGAACAGCAGGCATGCCAACATGGTCGGACCCGGCCGCCATTTGCCGAAGATGAGCGCGGCCAGGGCCAGGTATCCCTTGCCGGCGCTCATGTCGCGGAGATAGCCGGCATTCTGCGCGATCGAAAGATAAGCGCCGGCGATGCCGCAGACGGCGCCTGACACCATGAGCGCGCGGTAGCGCATCCAGGGCACGGAGATGCCGGCGGTGTCGACAGCGGCCGGATTCTCGCCGACGGCGCGCAGGCGCAGCCCGAAGCGGGTCTTCCAGACGACCCACCAGGTCAGCGGGACCGCCAGTGCCGCGAGGTAGACGAGGAGATTGTGGCCGGAAATCAGCTCGCCATACAGCCCGCCGACGATCGGTACGCTGCGCATTGCTTCCACGAAGGGCAGGTCAATCGGTGTGAAGCGGGCCTCGTCGGCACTGACCGGAATGCGGCCGGCCTGCTGGAACCAGGCATTGGCCAGCACCGGTCCCAGGCCCGCCACCAGAATGTTCAGGGCCATGCCCGACACGACTTGGTCACCACGATGGGTGATGGTAGCGAATCCGTGCACCAGGGCCAGCCCGGTACCGAACAGCATGGCAGCCAGAAGGCCAGCCCAGGCATTGCCGGACAGCTCGGCCACGGCGGCAGCGGCGAACGCCCCACCCAGCATCTTGCCTTCCAGCGCGATGTTGACCACGCCTGCGCGTTCACTGAACAGGCCGGCCAGTGCGGCCAGCACCAGCGGAGCCGCCAGGCGCAGCGTGCTGTCGAGCAGGAGGAGGGCAGGGATCCACCACTCGCTCATGCCGCCACCATCATGCTGCGGCGGAACAGGCGCTCGAGGGTCGGGCGGAAGAAGTGCTCGAGGGCGCCCGCGAACAGGATCACCAGACCCTGAACCACTACCACCATGTCCTTGGTAATTGCGGGCATGTCGAAGGCCAGTTCCGAGCCACCCTGGTAGAGGGCGCCGAACAGGATGGCGGCCAGGATGATGCCGATCGGATGGTTGCGGCCCATCAGGGCCACTGCGATGCCGACGAAGCCGTAGCCACCGGTGAAGTTCAGGAGGAGCCGATGCTGGCTGCCCATGATCTCGTTCAGGGTGATGAACGAGGCGAGTGCGCCCGACAGCGCCATGGCCATCATCTGCCATTTGGCCGGTGAGATGCCGGCATACACGGCCGCTTGGTCGTTGCGGCCGACCACGCGCAGTTCGAACCCGGCCCTGGTCCTGGTGAGGAACAGCCAGAACAGGAACGCGCAGATCAGCGCCCAGAGGAAGGAGAGGTTGAGCGGGGTCTCAGGCAGCGACAGGCCGAACCGCTCGGCGATCTGCCAGAGCTCGGGTAGCCAGGTGTTCTCGGGAAACATCGCCGACTCGGGAGACGAACTGCCCGGCCGGATCAGCACGTAGACCAGCAGGTAGGTCATGATCGACGCGGCGATGAAGTTGAACATGATGGTGGTGATGACGATATGGCTGCCCCGCCTGGCCTGCAGCCAGCCCGGAACGAAGCCCCACGCCGCGCCGAACAGGGCCGAGCCGATCATTGCCAGCGGCAGCACGAGGAAGAAGGGCAGATCGCCCAGATAGAGGCAGACCAGGGTAAGCCCCAGGCCGCCGATATAGGCTTGGCCCTCCGCGCCGATGTTGAACAGGCCGGCATGGAAGGCGATGGCCACTGCCAGGCCCGTGAACACGAAGTTGGTGGCATAGAACAGTGTCCAGCTCAGCATCTCGGCATTGCCGAATGCACCGCGAACGAGATAGCCGGATGCTTCCAGCGGACTCTCGCCGAGCGCCACCACCACGAGGCCGGCGATCAGGAAGGCGACAGCCAGGTTCAGGAGCGGCAGAAGGCCATAGTCGGCCCAGGCTGGCAGGCGCCGGACGCCCGATGCGGCCATCACGCCGCCTCCTTTCGGATGCCTGCCATGAGTAAGCCGATCTTCTTCTCATCGGCCTGACCGCCAGCGAGTTCACCGGTCATCGTGCCGTCGAACATGACCAGGATCCGATCGGCCAGAGACATGATCTCGTCGAGCTCCACCGAGACCAGCAGGACGGCTTTGCCTGCATCCCGCATCTCGATCAGCCGCCGGTGGATGAACTCGATGGCGCCGATGTCCACGCCCCGGGTCGGCTGGCCAACCACCAGGAGGATCGGGTCGTGCTCGATCTCCCGGGCCAGCACCAGTTTCTGCTGGTTGCCGCCGGAGAAGGCCGTGGCGTCGTAATTGGGGTCTGGCGGACGGACGTCAAAGATTCTCATCCATTCGGCGCAGCGCTCGACCAGCTTGCGACGATCGAGGAACAAGCCATCCGTGCAGTCAGGCCGGTCCTGATAGCCCAGGAAGGCATTTTCCCAGGCGGGAAAGCCGCGGACCAGGCCCATCCGCAGTCGGTCCTCCGGCACGTGGCCAAGTCCTTCTGGCCGGTGGCCGCTTGCGTCGACTGGCCGCCCATCGAGTTCGACAGAACCCGACGCCGCCTTGCGGATGCCAGTGATCGCTTCGAGGAGTTCGGTCTGGCCATTGCCCGCCACGCCGGCAATGCCGAGGATCTCGCCACGCCGGACGTCGAACGAGACTCCCTTGACCCTCTCGACCCCCTGCCGATCGGTCACCACGAGATCGTGCACACGCAAGGCCAGCGTGGTCGGCTTGGCCAGCCCCTTGTCGACCCGCAGGAGCACCTTGCGGCCGACCATCAATTCGGCCAGCTCCTCGCGCGACGTCTGGGCCGTCGGCCGGTGGGCGACCATGGCGCCCTGGCGCATGACGCTGACATGGTCGGTCACCGCCATGATCTCGCGGAGCTTGTGGGTGATCAGGACCACCGTACGCCCTTGTGCCTTCAGGCTGCGCAGGATGCGGAACAGATGGTCAGCCTCCTGCGGCGTCAGCACGCCCGTGGGTTCATCCAGGATCAGGACCTTGGCGCCTCGGTAGAGAGCCTTGAGGATCTCGACCCGCTGCTGCACGCCGACGGGCAGGTCGGCTACGACCGCATCGAGGGGGACGTCCAGCCGGTACTCGCGCTCCAGCCGCAGCACTTCCGCCCGTGCCTTGGCCGCCCCAGCGGCCAGCAGGGGTCCGCCCTCTGCGCCCAGCAGCATGTTCTCCAGCACGGTGAAGGTGTCGATCAGCATGAAGTGCTGGAACACCATCCCGATACAGGCACGGATCGCGTCCTGCGGACCCTGGATCCGCACAGGCTGCCCATCGATCAGGATCTGCCCTGCATCGGCCTGATAATAGCCATAGAGGATATTCATCAGGGTCGACTTGCCGGCACCATTCTCCCCGATGATCCCGTGGACGGTGCCGGTCTGGATGTCCAGGTCGACGGAGCGGTTGGCATGAACCGCGCCGAACCGCTTGTCGACGCCGCGCAGGCTGATGGCTAGCGGCGCCGAGGAAGGCTGCTGGCGCTGGAACATGGTACTCCGGTCGAAGTGCAGGACCGCCGGCTGGGCTTACTGCTGCTTGGAGTAGTAGTCCTGCACGGTGATCTCCCCTGAGATGATCTTGGCCTTGGCCTCGTCGAGCTTGGCTACGACGTCCGGCGTGAGGACCTCCTTGTTGTTCTCGTCCAGCGCATAGCCCACGCCCTCCTCCTTGAGGCCGAGGTTGAGCATGCCTGCCTGCCAAGTCCCAGCCTGTGCTGCCTTGAACGCCTCGTATACCGCTACGTCCACGCGCTTGAGCATCGAGGTCAGCACGTTGCCGGGGTAGAGGTGGTTCTGGTTGCTGTCGACGCCGATCGAGAACTTGTCCTTGTCCTTGGAAGCTTCGAGCACACCCAGCCCTGCCGCACCTGCTGCGGCGTACACGACATCCGCGCCATTGTCGTAGTGGCTGAAGGCAAGTTCCTTCGCACGGGTCGCATCGGTCCAGGCGGCCGGAGTCGTGCCGACATAGTTGGCGGTGAGCTGGACCTGCGGATTGGCCGCCTTGGCTCCCTGCTCATAGCCCCACTCAAAATTGTGAATCAGCGGGATGTCCATGCCGCCCACGAAGCCGATCTTGCCGGTCTTGCTGGTCAGCGCCGCCGCCATGCCGACAAGGTAGCTGCCCTCGTGCTCCTTGAAGAGGATCGACTGGACGTTGGGCTTGTCGACGCTGGCGTCGATGATGGTGAACTTGCCATCCGGGTACTTCGTCGCGATCGCCTCGAGCGAGGTGCCGAAGGCAAAGCCGACGACGACGACGACGCTCGCCCGCCGCGCCATGCGCTCCAGCGCCTGATCGCGCTGGCTTTCGTTGGTCACCTCGAACTCGAGATAGTCGATGCCGGTCTCGGCCTTGAACTTCTCGGCGCCGTTGTAGGCCGCCTCGTTGAACGACTTGTCGAACTTGCCGCCCATGTCGAAGATCAGGGCCGGCTGGAAGTCCTGCGCCTGCGCCGCGACCGACAAGCTGAGCAAGCTCGCTGCTGCGAGAAGAACCGAACGGCGGATCATCGCTGTCTCCCACGTGACAAGATCGGGCGGGTCGACCGCCGCACGCATGACTGGAGCCTAAGCAAGGCGTAGCACTTGGCAAGCGCTGTTCACTGCCGGATCAAGACGACCGGATCCAGCGGCGCGCCAGCAGGACCATGCCATTGCACACGCCGAGCCCAAGGAGCGCCGGAATCAGGTGGGCGAAGGCACCTTCGGCCGGGGCATAGGCGAACGTCCAGGCGATCTTGGTGACGGTCATAAGGTTGAGGACGACGAGGCCCCACAGGAACGACCGCACCCAGAACGCCATCGCCAGTGCCGTCAGCATCAACGGCACGAGCAGGGCCAGTGCCAGCTTGGCAACCGTCCATTCGCCAAGCAGGTAGTCGCGCTCCGCATCCAGCATCGCCTGGACGCCTGGCGAGACTGTCGTCGGAGCTGGAAACCAGAACATGCTGGTTGCCAGGGCCAGGAGCGTGCCCACGATCCCCACCAGACTGCGCTGATAGGCGAAGTAGCAGAACGGCAGCAGGAACAACGGCCGGATGTACCAGCTGAGCAGATTGTGGTGCCTGGCCCAAGCCCACTGCACGACGTCAGCGAGTTCCATCGTTCCACGGCCATGACGTCACCGAGGTGCCGCCGCCCGCTGCAAGCGGTCTCGGATCGCTTCCGCCAAGCCGTCACCAGGGATGGGCATCACCGCGATGCGCGCCGCACCCGAGCGGTCAGCCCGACGCAGCATCGCGAACAAGTTGGCAGCGGCTTCCTGCAGGTCACCGGATGGGCTGAGGTTGAGGGTCACGCAGGCGCCCGCCGGCACGTCGTTGCCGAACGCCAGGAGTGCCTCATCCGCCGACACCGTCAGGGCATCGAGGCGCACCGCTGCCAACGGTGCGTAGTGGGAGGACAGCATCCCAGGTGAAGCGGGACGATCGGGATCCGGACCAGCCTGCCCAAGCTTGCCCAGGACGGCCTCCAACTCGGCTCTTGGCAGACCGCCCGGCCGCAGCATCACCGCGCGATCCGGCCGGGACAGGTCGATCACCGTGCTTTCCAGCCCAACCGGGCATTCGCCGCCATCCAGCACCATGGCGACGGCCGCGCCCAGGTCATCCGCCACGTGCCGGGCAATGGTGGGGCTGATCCGTCCTGACGGATTGGCCGAGGGTGCCACGATTGGCAGGGCCACTTCCGCCAGCAGGGTACGTGCCACCGGATGCGCAGGGACCCTGATCGCGATCGTGTTGAGCCCCGCCGTCGCGTACCGGGAGATCGGAGCATCTGCGCTGGCAGGCAGGACCAGCGTCAGTGGTCCGGGCCAGAACCGTTTGCCCAGCCGGAGGGCGCGCTCGTCGAAGCGTACCAGTGCTGCGGCGGCGGCCACGTCCGGTACATGGACGATCAATGGGTTGTGAGACGGACGGCCCTTGGCCTGGTAGACGCCCCGCACCGCCGCATCGTCCGTTGCGTTGGCGCCCAGGCCATAGACCGTCTCGGTTGGAAACGCGACGAGGCGGCCGGAGCGTAGAAGCTCGGCCGCCTCGCGGATCGAAACTGGGTCCGGTGGGACGATCCGGTTCACGCCTGCCGGCGCAGCCGGAACATGCCGACGCCCACGGCGATCGCAAACAGGATCTTGGCGATCTCGCTGGGGAGGAACGGCAGGACGCCATGCACGATGGCATTGTCAAAGCCAATCAGGACCGAAAGCCAGGCAACACCCACGACGAAGATCGCGAGAATTCCGCCCGTGACCGCCAGGGCCATACGGGCAAGGCCATGGCCGCCCTGGACGATCCAGCCGGCAATCGCGGCGGCGGCGACGAATCCGAGCAGATAGCCACCCGTGGGGCCGACCATATAGGCGAGGCCAATGCCACGCTCCGGCGTTCCCACGAACACTGGCAGGCCGACCGCACCCTCGGCCAGATAGGCCACGACTGTGGCAGCGCCCAGCCGCCACCCATAGGCCATTCCGATCAGCACCACGACGGCCGTCTGCATGGTCATCGGCACCGGCCAGAAAGGCACCTGCACCTTCGCGGATGCATAGAGCAGCAGCGTGCCGAACAGGACCAGCGCCACGTTGCGCAGCATCGGCCGCTCGGTCGGCCAGAGCTTGTCGATGGGAGAGACGAACGTGGTGGACATGACGATTCCCGGACGGCTTGTGGCAGGGCACAAGCTTAGGTCGGTCACACGTGAGCGCAAGTGTCAGGAATGCGCGGCCGCGAGTGCTCGCCAGCCGATGTCCCGGCGGCAGAAGCCATCGGGCCAGTCGATCCGGTCGACCGCCTGATAGGCCCGGTCACGTGCTTCCTGGAGTGACGCACCCAGCCCGGTCACGTTCAGCACGCGCCCGCCATTGGCGAGCAGGCGTTCGCCGTCGCTTACCGTGCCTGCATGAAAGAGAAGCAGGTCGTCGCCTTCCAGCCCTGCCGTACCGCGGATCTCGGTGCCCTTGCGATAGGGGCCCGGGTATCCCTTGGCTGCCAGCACGACGCTCAAGGCATGCGCATCGAACCAGCGCAGATTCATGTGGCCCAGCTGTCCGTCGATGGCGCCCAGGATGAGTTGGCACAGGTCGGTCATCAGGCGGGGCAGGACGACCTGGCACTCGGGATCGCCGAACCGGACATTGTACTCGATCAGCTTCGGCCCATCTGCGGTCAGCATCAGGCCGGCATAAAGGAAGCCCTTGAAGGGCTGCCCCTCCGCCGCCATGCCTCCTAGCGTCGGGCGGATGATCTCCTGCATCACGCGCTCGACCAACTCCGGCGTCAGGATTGGGGCGGGCGAATAGGCGCCCATCCCGCCGGTGTTCGGCCCGGCATCGCCATCGAACGCGCGCTTGTGGTCCTGGGCGGTGCCGATCTCCAGGGCATGGGTGCCATCGCACAAGGCGAAGAGGGATGCTTCCTCGCCCTGGAGGCATTCTTCGATCACCAGCGTTGCACCCGCCTCGCCGAAGCCACCGCTGAACGCATCGTCGACGGCCGCCAGCGCCTCCTCGATGGTGCCCGCCACCACCACGCCCTTGCCCGCGGCCAAACCATCGGCCTTGACTACGATCGGCGCACCTTCCGCCCGCACATAGGTGCGAGCGTCCTCCTCCTGTCCGCGGGTGAACGTCCGGTAGCGGGCGGTCGGGATACCGTGCCGCGTACAAAAATCCTTGGTGAACGCCTTCGAGCTCTCGAGCCGCGCCGCTGCGGCGGACGGACCGAAGGCACGGACTCCAGCCTCCGAAAGGCGGTCGACCAGGCCAAGGGTCAGCGGCAGCTCAGGCCCGACCACGACCAGCCCGACGCCCTCGTCCAGTGCCAGCCGCAGCAGCCCCTCCACATCGTCGACCGGCACCGGCACGCAGCGGGCCACGTTGGCAATACCGGCATTGCCAGGCGCGCATAGCACCTCGCTGACCAGCGGCGAGGCCGCCAGCGACCAGCAGAGCGCGTGCTCGCGCCCGCCGCTGCCGATGACCAGGGTCTTCATGCAGGATTTCCCCTAGAGCCAGTAGATCAGACGATCAGGATCACGATCGCATGGCCGGCCAACAGCCGGTTTGTTCGCACCGAACGGGGACAGCATTGGCAGCTGTCGGCCAGTGGCCGCAAGATGGCCGTGCGCCGCCGCATGCCTAAGTCAGGCCATACGGATGCCGACTGATCCGGCCGCCAGCCGGCTTGCGGCAATAGCGGTGGCACGAGCATGGATAGTGCTTGTCAGGCCGCGGCACCGACAAGGCGCTCTTCGGGCTGGCCGAGCATGCTCCCACCGTTCGCGTCCGCCGCGTTGCAGGCAGGCCGTTCCGGTTCTATCTGCTGCCCGTCGGAAGGAGTGAAGGACATGGCGGCTTCGAAACTGGCGGTGGGGGTGCTGGGCGCGTCGGGCTACACCGGTGCCGAGCTTTTGCGCCTCTTGGGTCAGCATGACGGGCTTCGTGTCGAGGCGCTGACTGGAGACCGGATGGCGGGCAAGGAGATCGCCGAGGTCTTCCCCCACCTGGCTCCCCAGAAGCTGCCGCGCCTGGTCAAGATCGAGGATGTGGACTTCGCCACCCTGGATATCGTGTTCTGCTGCCTTCCGCACGGGACGACCCAGGAAGTGCTGCGCGACCTTCCACACAACGTGAAGATCGTCGATCTGTCCGCAGATTTCCGCCTCTACGATCCGAAGGCGTATCAGCAGGTCTATGGGCACCCCCATAAGGCGATCGAACTCCAGCGTGAGGCCGTCTACGGCTTGACCGAGCACTACCGCGAGAAGGTGAAGTCCACCCGGCTGGTTGCCAATCCCGGTTGCTACACCACGACTAGCGAGCTGCCGTTGATCCCGCTGCTGGCAGAGGAGTTGATCGAGCGGGACCCGATCGTGATCGACGCCAAGTCGGGCGTGTCCGGTGCCGGCCGGTCGGTGCGGGAGAACCTGCTCTTCACCGAGATCGCCGACAGCTTCGCAGCCTATGGCGTCGGCAATCACCGGCATGCCCCCGAAATCGACCAGTGCCTGGGCGACTTCGCCGGTGGCACCGTCAAGGTCAGCTTCACGCCGCACTTGGTACCCATGGTCCGCGGCATTTTTGCTACGACCTATGTGCGGATGAAGCAGGGCGTGCTGGTCCAAGACCTCCAGGAGCGGCTGGAGGAGGCCTACCAGGACGAGCCGTTTGTCCATGTGCTGCCGATGAGGTCGCTGCCGGCGACCAAGCAGGTGCGTGGCTCCAACCACTGCCTGATCGCCGTGCACCCGGATCGGATCGAGGGGCGCGCCATCCTCCTGTCCGTCAGCGACAACCTGATCAAGGGCGCATCCGGACAAGCGCTCCAGAACATGAACGTGATGGTGGGGCTGCCGGAAACGGCGGGCCTTACCATCGGCCCGCTCTTTCCGTGACCGTCACGTTCGACGATGTCCGTGCAGCACAAGGGCGCATCGCCGGTGCGGTCCTCCGAACGCCCTGTCTGCCCTCCCGCACTCTTTCCGAGATCACCGGCGCGCAGGTCCGCCTGAAGTTCGAGAACTTCCAGTATACCGCCTCGTTCAAGGAACGGGGCGCCCTGAACCGGCTCTTGCAGATCAGCGACGCGGAGAGGCGGCAGGGGGTCATCGCCATGTCGGCGGGCAACCATGCCCAGGGCGTAGCCTATCACGCCAGCCGGCTGGGCATCCCGTCAGTCATCGTGATGCCGGCTTTCACTCCGATCGTGAAGGTCGAGAACACCCGCAAGCTGGGGGCTCGGGTCGAGTTGTTCGGGGCCAGCGTCGAGGAGGCCGGCGGCCATGCGCGGGAGATCGCTGCGCGCGAGGGTCTCCTGTTCGTGCATCCGTTCGACGATGCCGAGGTGATCGCCGGCCAGGGCAGCATCGCCTGTGAGATGCTGGACGAGCATCCCGACCTCGAGGTGCTGGTCGTTCCGATCGGGGGCGGTGGGCTGATTGCCGGCATGGCGACGGCGGCCAAGGTCATCGCGCCAGACATCGAGATCATCGGGGTGGAGGCGGCACTCTATCCCTCGGTCTGGCGTCTGCGGCGCAACCTGCCGATCGAGGCGGGTGGTCCGACGATCGCCGAAGGCATTGCCGTCAAGAACCCCGGTGTCCTCACGTTACCGATCATCGAGAGGTTGGTCGACGACGTTGTCCTG
>JAESGR010000477.1_pt1 | contig 29528 bp, 28 predicted proteins | sample 9269771 | NCBI WGS metagenome assembly JAESGR01 (sample SAMN15739572, study PRJNA653492) | algae metagenome | isolation source: Chroococcus sp. CMT-3BRIN-NPC107 and co-occurring heterotrophs from well... | place: USA: Clark Mountains Wilderness, California | collected 2010-04-18 | reverse complement strand
GGGGTGGAGCCCTCCTTGGAGGTCAGCACGGGGGTGCCCAGCGTCATCGCCTCGAGCACCGGCAGGCCGAAGCCCTCGTAGAGCGAGGGGAACAGCACCGCCTTGGCGCCCCGGATCAGCGTGATCAGGATGTTCGCGGGAACGTGGTCGAGGCGGCGCACCCGGTTGCGCACCGAGGGGCCGAGAGCTTCGTAGAACCCGAGTTCCTGATGCGCCTTCCAGGCGTTCTGCCCCACGACCAGGAGAGGCGCCGCCACGTTGGTCGAGAGATAGGCCTCGATGAGCCGCCCGACGTTCTTCTTCGGCTCGATCGCGCCGAAATAGAGGAAGTAGCCGCGGTGATCGAGGTTGAAGAGGCCGCGGAGCACCTGCTGCACCGACTCGACCGACTGCTTCGCGTAGGCCTCGGGGATCCGCGCCGCCTGGTAGGTGTTGGTGACCTTGTCGGCGGGATAGTCGAACAGGTCGCAGATGTCGCGCTTCGACTGCTCCGACACGGTGACGATGTGGTCGGCCGTGTCGAGCAGGGCCCGGATGAGCCGGCGGTAGCCGGCGGTGCGGGTCAGGGTCGTGTAGGGGAGCTTGAGCGGCACGAGGTCGTGCAGGGTGTAGATGTTCTTGGCTCCCGGGATCCGGATCGGGAACGGGTAGGTCCAGTGCGCGATCCCCGGCGTCTCGGGCAGGTGCACGGGCAGGATGCGCCCCAGCCCGGTGAAATGGGCGCGGGCGGCGCCGAAGATGTCGGACCCGTTCCAGATCCGGTCGGCGACGGGGAGGCGGTCCCGGAACGGCGCGGCGACGACCCGTCCGGTGAGCGGGATCTCGTGGATCGCCGGCCCGCCGGGCTGGAGCACGACCTGCTTGACCCGGTGGAGCGCCAGGCGCGGCAGCCCGTGCGGTCGCTGCGGCAGGGGATCGAAGAAGAAGATCTCGCGCAGCAGCGGGTCGTCGACCCGGGGCATGCGGAGGCCGTAGAGCACCTCCACCCGGTAGCCGAGGCCGTGCACGGCGGCGCTCAGGTTGCGGGCATAGGTCGCGACTCCCGTCCCCCGCTCCAGGCCGAGATTGTAGCCGTCGATCAGTACCGTCTGCCCCGCCATGGTGATCCCTGCCTGCACCGGCCGCGCGCCGGCCCGCCGTCGTCTCTGGCGCAGGGCCGCGCAGAAGGGAAGCGCCGATTGGCGGGGAGGAGCGTGGCGCGCCCGCCCGGGCGGGCGGGGGGACCAGGGTGTCCGCACAGGATCAGGACAGCCGCGCAGGATCAGGATGTCCGCCGGGCGGGCTCGGGCGGGGCCTGGACGGCCGCGCAATGTACGCCCGGTGGGCTCGCGCGGGGCCCGGACGGCCGCGCAGGATCAGGGCGCCCGCGCGGCGGTCATGCCGTCGGCCCGGCAGTCGAACCGGTGCGGCCGCACCGGTCCGGGCTCGCCCGCGGCCACGTCGAGCCAGAGGTTGCCCTGGCTGGGGCTCAGGACGATCCCGAGCCTGGGATCGCGTTCGTTGCGCCCGCCGAACCAGGCCACGAAGGTCTGGTCGAGGCTGTAGCGGATCGGATCCCCGCCGCCCTCCGGCGTGCCGGCGGCCTCGACCAGGATCGCCTTGTCGGCCGGCTCGACCCGGACCCGCACGGTCTCGGGCACGTCCAGGCCTGCGCCGTCGCCGGCGCGCCGGCAGGTGAAGGCCCGCGGCCCCGGCGGCAGGGCCGCGCCGGCCGCTTCGGCCCCGGCGGCGGACCGGACCGGGTCGGGGGATGCGGCCTGCGGCGGCGGCGGGTCCGCGGTCGTCCGCGCGTCGACCCTGGCGAGATCGGCCGCGGAGACGCGGAAGGGCGCGGGCTGATTCGCAGCGGCGGCAGGAGCCGGGGCCGCACGCGGGTTCGCCCCCGGGGCCGCTGCGGCACCCACGGAGGGCAGGCTCGGGGCGGTGCTCGGTGCGGCGGCGCGGGCAGGGGGCGGGCTCGGCGGTGCGCTCGCCGTCGCGGCTGCAGCCGGGCGGGCCGGCGGCGCGGGGGGAGACGCGGCGGGCTGCGCCGGACCGCGCGTCGCCGCCCGATCGGGCCGGCTCGCTCCGGTCGACGGCTCCGGCTGTGCCGTCCCGCGGGCCGACCGGTCCGGGCCGGGCGCGCCCGCGGGCGGCGGCACGGCCGGTCGGGCCGCGTCGGAAGCGGCTCCCGGCTGAGGCCCTGCCGCGCGGGCTTGGCCGGAGCCGAACGGTGAGGCCTGCCGAGGTGCGTCGCCGGCGGGAGCGCTCGGGGCGGCCACGGGCGCATGGCCCTCCGCGGCGGGACGGCTCGCGGGTGCCGACGGCGACGGCGTCGGGCTCGGCACAGGGACGCCCGCCGCCTGCGACGGCATCGGGCCGCGGGGGTTTGGTGCCGGGATGCCCGCCGCCTGCGGTGCCGTCGGGGCGCCCGCGCTCGCGGCCGGGGGAGATCCTTCCACGGACCGGGGCGGCGGGATCTCGGCGGTGGCGCCGGGCCGCGCCGGCGGCGAGCCTGCGGTCCGGGGCGCCGGCTCCGGCGGGGACGCCGCGGCGGCCTGCGGCTCCGGCGGGGCGTCGACGACCGATCCGGTCGTGTCGGGATCGAACGGGGGCGGCCTGTCCGCCGGGCCCGAGGCATGGGCCGGTGCGACGCCGGCGGTGCGGAGGGGCGGGCCCGCTTCCTGCGCCGCGGCTTCGGCGCCGTGGCCCGCGAAACTCGTGTCGCAGCCGAACCGGCCGCGCGCCCGCTCGAGGCCTGCGCGGCTCGCCTGCGGCAGGCAATCCTCGTCCGCGGCCCATCCGAGGCGCAGATCCCGGCTCCAGTGCGGCCCCTGGCCGATGAACAGGCCGAGCGCGAGACCGAGAGCAAGACCCAGGAAAGCCCAGAACAGGGAACGCATGACTTCGACGCCTCGAATGCGCCGCGGCGGCGCGGATGCCCGAGGCCAACGTCCCGCGCGCCGATTCGTTGCGCCGACCCGGCTCCCTCTCCCCGCAGCACGTCTCCCGCGCTCCTCTCCCTCTCCCCGCCTGCGGGGAGAGGGTTGGGGTGAGGGGCCGGTCGGTGGAGCGCGGTGGATCCGGATCATACCCCCCTTGCGGGGAGGGTGGCGAACGTCAGTGAGCCGGGTGGGGGTTGGTGCAGGATGAGGCTGAGTGGTGCCTCCTGCACCAACCCCCACCACCTGACCCCTCCCCGCAAGGGGGAGGGGCTATTCTGAGACCGCTCGCCTCACCGACCCGCCCCTCACCCCGGCCCTCTCCCCGCAGGCGGGGAGAGGGGGACGCGCTGCGGAAAGGGGGCGGCGCTACTGGTCGTTCTCGGTCGTGAGCTGGTCGGGCCGGAGCCCCTCGTCGGCGGGACCGGGCTTGCGCAGGCCCGCCGCGGCGCGCAGGGCTTCGTTGATGCGCTCCTGCCAGCCGGGGCCGTCGGCCTGGAAATGATCGAGCACGTCCCGGTCGATCCGGAGCGACACCGTCTCGCGGACGCCCGGCAGGGTGGTGGCGGCGGGACGCTTCGGCAGGGGAGCCGGCACCGGTTTCGTGGTCACGGCCTTGAAGGCCGCCTCGGCGGCCTGGCGGGGATCGGACGTGCGGCGGAAGGGGGGCTTGGACATGGATTCGGGTCTCCGTGCCTCCGAACTTAGCGCTTCGGCGGCGATGCGCGAGCGTCGGCGGCAATCTGCCCACAGGAGCCGGAGCGGGGACGGCGGCTCCCGGGCGGGTCCCGCCCGGCGGCGGGAGCGAGGGCCGGCGGCCCCGTCGCCCGGCGGCATCCGGGACGCGGGCGCTTGACAGCGCCGGGGCGCGGGACGGCTAATGGCGGCACGGGGAAAGGGTTACATGGCAAGGGCTTCCAAGGCGCAGGGCATTTCGCGCCGCATCCGGGTTCTCGCCGTCCTGGCCGGCCTGCTGGCCGCGCTGCCGGGCGGGCGCGCCGCGGCCGCGGAGCCGGCGGCCTGCCGAGCGGTCCGCTTCGCGGAGGTGGGTTGGACCGACATCGCCGCCACGACCGCGCTGGCCTCGCGCCTGTTCGAGGGCCTGGGCTACCGGCCCGAGACCCGGCTCGTCACGGTCCCGGGCGCCTATGCGGCCATGCGGGCCAAGCGGGTCGACGTCTTCCTCGGCAACTGGATGCCCAGCATGGCGGCGGACCGCCAGCCCTTCGTCGACGACGGCTCGGTCGAGGTCGTGGGCGCCAACCTGGAAGGGGCGAAGTTCACGCTCGCGGTCCCGGTCGAACTCTACGGGGCGGGCCTGAGGACCTTCGCGGACATCGCCCGCTTCCGGGAGCCCCTGCAGGGGCGGATCTACGGCATCGAGCCCGGCAACGACGGCAACCGGCTGATCCTCGAGATGATCCGGACCGACATGTTCGGGCTGAGCGGGTTCCAGCTCGTGGAGACGAGCGAGCGGGGCATGCTGGCCCATGTGGAGCAGGCGACGCAGCGCGGCCAGCCGATCGTCTTCCTGGGATGGGAGCCCCACCCCATGAACGTCATGTTCCGCCTGCGCTATCTCGACGGGGGCGACGCCGTCTTCGGGCCGAATTTCGGCGGCGCCACGGTCTACACCAACGTCCGCGCCGGCTACCTGAGGGAGTGCCCGAACGCGGGCCGGCTCGTCCGGAACCTGAGGTTCACCTTGGGCCTCGAGAACACGCTGATGCGCATGATCCTGTTCTACGGCATGGATCCCGCGCAGGCCGCCGAGCAATGGCTGCGCGCCAACGCGCCGGTCTGGACGCCCTGGCTCGAGGGCGTCGCCGCCTTCGACGGCCGGCCGGGCCCCGACGCCGTCAAGGCGGGCCTCGGCCTGCGCTAGAGCATGATCCCGGAAGCTGCAGGCTTTTCGGACAGGATCGTGCGGCACAACAAAGGCCTGGACAGCCTGAAGCGATCACGCTCCCGACCCCGGGATCCGGCCTGGCCCTGACGCCGCGGGCGGTCTCGGCCTGCGCTAGACCCGAGACTCGGCCTCGCCGTCAGCGCAGCATGGTGTCGAGGGTGCGCAGGATCTGGATCGCCAGCAGGCCGAGGAGGACGAGCGCGCCGGTCACGATCCATCCCGTGCGCCGGGCCTGCGGCCGGCGCAGGAAGAACGTGACCGCGAGCGACGCCAGGACGAGGAGGGTCAGGGCCTTGAAGAGCATCGCGCGATCCTAGAGCATTATCGCGCCGGGTGGATCCACATGTCTCGAGGCTCCGGGAGAACGCCTCGCAACGGATCGATCCCGGACATCGCGAAAGCGCTCGAGCAGCCGCTCCCGGAGCGGTCCCCTCCGAACAAGGGGCGCCGCCGGCACGGATGCCGCAATCGCGCTGTGCGCCGGATCACATCGGGAGCGCCAGGGTCCGGCCTAGTCTCGCCGTCGGCAGGAGGTCATGCGCCTGCCATTACTCTCATGCCTCACCTTGGGCCGCCCGACAGCGGCCCTTTTTCTTGGGCCCCCGTATCCCCGTACCAGGTCGCGCCGGCGGGAGCGCGTCGATCCTCTCCTCACGAGGCCGGTCGCGCCGGCAGGAGCGCGTCGTCGATCTCGCGCGCGCGCACGGCCGCGGGCCGGCTGCCGATCCGCGCCCAGTAGCGCTCGAAGGCCGGGCGCTTCTCGATCGTGCCGAACATCATGCCCCAGCCGATCTGCGAGCCCACGTAGACGTCCGCCGCGGTGAAGCGCCCGCCCGCGACGTACTCCCCCTGCGACACGGCCTGCTCGAGGGCGTTCACGACCTCCTCGGTGCTGCCGTAGCCCACCATGGCGCGGCGCTCCGGCGGGACGTCGACGCCGAGGGCCTTGTTGCTCAACGACGCCTCGACGGGGCCGGCCGCGAAGAACATCCAGCGGTAATAGGGCGCCCGCGCCGGGTCGCCGGGGGGCGGCGCCAGCCCGGCCTCCGGGAACGCGTCCGCGAGATAGGCGCAGATCGCCGCGCTTTCCGTGACCACGGCGCCGTGATGGCGGATGGCCGGCACCTTCCCCATCGGGTTGAGGGCGAGATAGGCGGGCGCCTTCATGGAGGTGCCGAACTCCAGCACCTCCGTGCGGTAGGGCCGGCCGACCTCCTCGAGCATCCAGCGCACGATGCGCCCGCGCGACATGGGGTGGGTGTAGAACACGAGTTCGTCGGACATCCGCCTTCGCCTCCGGGAGAGGCGGGATCTGAAGGCCTCCGCCGGCACGGGTCAAGCCACGGGCGCGGACCGGCGGGGCGATACGGGAAAGCCCGCTGCGGCGGAGGGGCTGCCGAGCGGGCTTCCTGAGTCGATCGCCGTGGCGGTGCGGACGGCGATCGGCCCCGAACCTAGCCCGGAGCGCCTGTCCGGCGCCTGTCGGGCGGATGACCGTTTGTCCATGTCCGGCCCCGCCGGCCGCTTCAGGCGAGGTGGAACAGGGTGACGAGCGGCACCTGGACGGGCGAGTTGTCCGGGTTCGTCTCCATGATGTCGGCCATGGCGGCCCACCAGCGCCGCATGACGGGGTGCTCGGGCAGGGTGTCCATGCGGTGGTCGACGGGACGCCGGAGCACGGCGAACAGGGCGTTGGTCTCGCGGTCGAGATGGATCGAGTAATCCGACACGCCGGCCGCCTTGAGGAGCGTGACGAGCTCGGGCCAGATCGCATCGTGGCGGCGCCGGTACTCCGCCTCCATGCCGGGCGCGAGCCGCATCCGGAAGGCGTATGTCTCCAGGACCGCCCCCGCGCTCATCCCGCCCTCCCGCTCGACCGCCGCTGCCGGGATCGTGCCGATTCGCGCCGGCTGCGGCAAGGCGGGCCCGGGAGCCCGTCCGCGCCCCGCTCCGCGCGGCGCCGCACCTCGCGTCCGCGCGGTTCCCGCTGTAAGTCTCGGATCCGATGCCTGCCGCCGAGCCCCCCACGCGCCCCTCGTCCGGGCGCCCCGCGCGACCCGGGCCCGGCGCCCGTGCGCCGGCCCGCGTGGGCGGCCCGTGAGCGCGTCCAACGACAACAGCCCGGCCGCCGCCTGGGCGTGGACGATCGCGGAGGCCTATGCGGAGTCCCTGCGGTCGCGGCCCCTCACCGACGCCATGCTGGACGTGCTGCGGCAGGAGCTCGCCCGGCAGATCGAGATCGGGCTCGCCTTCAAGGGCACGATCTGGCTGCTCCACGCCAACCACGTCCTCGACACCTGGGACCGGGAGCGGGGCGTGAGCGACGACACACTGCGCATCGTCGAGGCCGAGGGGGCGTTCACGATGAAGCCGCGGTCGAGGGCCGGCCCCTTCTAGAGCATGACCGCTTCAACCCGGAGCGGTCATGCTCTAGCCTCCGCGCAGGGGCCCGGCGGCGCCCGGCCCGAGGAGACTGCCCGTGGATCACGGCCCGATGCGATCGACCGCGCCGCGCTGCGAGGTCTGCGCCACCCCGCTCGGCATCCACGACATCGGCGGCACCTGCCGCAGCCTCGCCTGCCGGGCGGCGCTCACCATCCGGGCGCGCAAGCGGAGCGAGGAGGAGGGCCGCGCCGCGGCGGCGCGCGCGGCGGCCGCCCTCGCCGAGGCTCACCCGCACCCGGACGGCATCGTGGTCGGGGTCGTTCCGTTCGTGGCCGCCGAATGCGTTCCCGCGGATCCCGCGCGGATCGCGGCCTTCCGGGCCTCCCTCGAGCAGGCCGCACGGGAGGCCCTCGGCAGTCTCGACGCGGCCGGCGGCGTCGTGGAGCCCGCGTGCGCGGCCTTCGGCCGCCTCGAAGGCCCCCCCGAGGCCCCAGGATCGGCGCACGAGACCCCCGTCGGGCTCCGGGATGCGGGTGGAGCCCCGGAGCCGGCCGGCGGGAGCCCGCTCGCGGCCGAGCCTCCGGCGAGGGCGCTCGCCGCCTGCGGGGTGTGCGGCGGACGGTGCTGCTGGCAGGGCGACACCCACGCCTTCCTGACGCCCCGGGACCTCGCCGCGAAATTCGCGCAGGCGCCCCCGGCCTCGCCGGCGGCGGCGGTTGCGGCCTACATGGAACGGCTGCCCGAGCGGTCCTACGAGGGATCCTGCGTCTTCCACGCCCGCGACGGCTGCGCGCTGCCGCGCCGGATGCGCTCGGACGTCTGCAACGGCTACCGCTGCCCGGGCCTCGCAGCCTTCGCCGCGGCCGTCCAGGCGGCCCCCGCGGCTCCGGCCTACGTGGCTGCGGTGCACGCCGGCGAGGTCCGGCGGGGCCTCCTGCTCGACCCCCCCGCGGGATGAGGGAAGGGGAGCCTCCTGCCCGGCCGCCTGGGGGGTGAGGGAAAGGGAGCCTCCTGCCCGGCCCGCTCGCGGGATGAGGGGGCGCCGCGCTCCGCCGGACGCTCGGGCCCTGCCGGCCCGGGCGCGGCCGGAACGGATGCTCCCGCTTCACGTTGACCGGGCGGTCACGGACAGCGGAACCATGGCGGGCGAAATCCGAGACAACGTGGAGCGCAGCCGCTTCGAGCTCGACGTCGGCGGCCTCGTGGTGTTCGCGAGCTACCGGCGCCAGGGCGCCCATCTGGCGATCTACCACGTGGAAGCGCCGCCGCCCCTGCGCGGCACCGGCGCCGCGGACCGGCTGATGCGCGGCGTCGTCGAGACGGCCCGGCAGGAGGGACTCAAGATCCTCCCCTATTGCGGCTATGCCGGCGCCTGGATCCGCCGGCACCGGGAGCACCGCGACCTTCTCGCCTGACCCGGCACCGGGAGCCCCACGACCCCGCCTGGATCGACAGGCATCGGGAGCCCCACGACCCCGCCGGGATCGACAGGCATCGGGCGCACCGCGACCCCGCCGGGATCGACAGGCATCGGGCGCACCGCGACCCATCCTCGCCCGCCTCCGCAGCGCAGACGCCGTCCGGCCGTCACTCGTCGGGCCGGTCCGCCCGCGGCACCGGCGGCCTCGCGCCCGAGAGCAGCAGCCGCAGGGTCTCCGCGAGTTCGCCGCGGCGGTAGGGCTTGCGCAGGAGCGGCATGTCCTCCGGCCGGCCGTGGTGCTCGAACACCTCCTCGGGGTAGCCCGAGGTGAGGAGCACCTTGATGTCCGGCCGGATCTGCCGGGCCCGCTTGACCAGCTCCACGCCGCTCATGCCCCTCGGGAGCATCACGTCCGTGAACAGGAGGTCGAACGCCCGGCCGCTTTCGAGGAGGTCGAGGGCATCCTGTCCGGCCGAGACCGCCGTGACCTCGCAGCCCAGCGCCAGAAGCTGGGACGACACGAACTGCATGACCTGCGGCTCGTCCTCCACGGCCAGGATGCGCGCCCGCATGGCGGCGGGCGCGGGACCCCGCGCGGGCGCGGGCGCGGCCTGCTCGACCTCGCCCGTGACCCCGGGCAGGACGAGCGTGACGGCCGTGCCGGCCCCGACCCGGCTCTCGATGGCCACATGCCCGGCCGATTGCTGGGCGAAGCCGAACACCATGGAGAGGCCCAGCCCCGAGCCCTTGCCGACCTCCTTGGTGGTGAAGAACGGCTCGAAGGCCCGCTCCACCACCTCCGGGCTCATGCCGGTGCCGGTGTCCGAGACGGTGACGAACACCACGGGCTGGCCGACCGGCAGGGCGCCCTCGCCGTAGAGGGCGGTCCTCTCGCCGGTCGCGATCGTCAGGACGCCGCCCTGCCGCATGGCGTCGCGCGCGTTCACGACGAGGTTGAGGATGGCGCTCTCGAGGAGCGACCGGTCGACGAAGGCCGAGAGGTCGGACGGCTCCGTCCCGGTCCGGAGCTCGATGTGCTCGCCGATCGTGCGCTGCAGCAGGGGCGCCATCCCGGCGACGACCCGGTCGAGCCTCAGCCGCTGCGGCTTGAGGGACTGGCGCCGCCCGAAGGCGAGCAGCTTCTGGTTCAGGTCCGCCCCGCGCTCGGCGGTCTCCAGGATCTGGCGCGAGAGGGTCGCGGTCAGCGCGGCGTCGCCCGGGTTCTCGGCGAGGAGCTCGGCGTTGCCGAGGATGACGGTGAGGAGGTTGTTGAAGTCGTGGGCGATGCCGCCCGTGAGCTGGCCCACCGCCTGCATCTTCTGGCTTTGGCGGAGCTGGTCCTCGAGCTGCAGGCGCTCCGAGAGATCGCGCGCGATGCAGAACATCATCTTGTGCTCGTCGGACCACACCGCCGACCACAGGATCGGCACGGCCGTGCCGTCGCGCCGGATATAGCGGTTCTCGAAGCCGGTCGTGGGCGTGCCGGCCATGATCCGCGCCGCGATCTTGACGGTCTTCGCGCGGTCGTCCGGATGGACGAGGTCGAGATAGAGGCGCCCGATCAGCTCCTGGGGCCGGTAGCCCCACACGTTCACCGCCTGCGGGCTCACCTGGGTGAAGCGGCCCCGCTCGTCCATGGTGCAGATCACGTCGAGGGAATGGTCCAGGATCGCCTTGTTGGCCTCGAGCGCCGCCCGGAGCTCGTCCTCGAGCCTGCGCCGCTCCGAGATGTCGCGGATGACGCTCACGAGCTCCACGGGCGCGCCGTCGGGGTCGCGGATGAGCCGCCGCCGCGCTTCGAGCCACACCCAATGGCCGTCCCGGTGGCGGGCGCGGTAGGTCAGCGTGCCCTGGTCGACGCGGCCCTCGTAGAGCGCCGCCAGGCTCGGCGCCACCGCGGGCCGGTCCTCGGGGTGGACCATGTCGATCAGGCGCGTGCCGACGAGCTCCTCGGGCGTGAAGCCGAGGATCTCGCGGCAGGCGGGCGACACGTAGCGGCGGACCCCGTTCAGGCCGGTCCGGATGATCATGTCGGTCGCGGTCTCGGCCAGGAGGCGGTAGCGGATCTCGCTCTCCTTCAGCTCGTCCTCGGCCCGCTTGCGCGCCGAGATGTCCGTGAAGGTGCGGATGGCCGATCCGTCCGGCAGGTGCACGGTCCGGATCTCGAGCACCGTTCCGTCGGGCCGCGAGCGCTCGTAGAGCGGCGGCGAGCTGCGGATGTTGCCCGAGAGCTTCAGCCAGGGCTGGCGCTCCTCGGACATCCCGGCGAATTCGCCGATCGCGATCTGGTGCGCGATGAACTCCGCGAAGCTCGGCTTCGCGTGCCAGTATTCGGGCGGCAGGTTCAGCATCTGGATGGCGCGGCGGTTGCACACCTGCACGATCCCGGCGCCGTCCACCATGATGAGGCCCTGGTCCATGTTCTCCAGGGTGGCCTCGAGCAGCGCCGCCTTCTCCTGCGCCTCCGCCTGCGTGGCCTCGAGCAGCGCCGCCTTCTCCTGCGCTTCCGCCTGCGCGGCCTTCTCGGCCGTGACGTCGCGGCCGCTCGCATAGGTGAGCCCGTCGTCGTGGGCGCCGGTCCACGAGATCCAGCGGTAGGAGCCGTTCCGGTGACGGACGCGGGCCTCGATCGCGCCGAGCGCCCCGCCGCCCGCGGCCGCGAAGGAGGCCAGGGTGCGATCGGCGTCGTCCGGGTGGACGACGCTGCCGAGCGACGCGCCCGCGAGATCCTCGAGCGCGTAGCCCAGGATCGACCCCCAGGCCGGGTTCACCGCACGGAACGCGCCTCCGCGTTCCGCCACGAGCAGGAGATCGCGCGAATGGTCCCAGATGCGGTCGCGCTCGCGGGTGCGGTGCTCGATCTCGCGCGTGAGCGTCTCGTTGAGCGTCTCGACCCGGCGGAAATGCTCCTGCCGCTCCTGCTCGAAGAGATGGCGCTCGATCGCGAGCGCCGCGGTCTGGGCCATCACGGTCAGGGCGCGCAGGTCCTGCGGGGCGGGGCGGCGGGGCTCCCGGTAATAGATCGCGAAGGTGCCGAGCACGCGCCCGTCCGCGGCCTGGATCGGCACGGACCAGCAGGCCCGCAGGCCGTGCGACAGGGCGAGGTCGCGGGCATCGCACCAGAGGGGATCGGCGGCGATGTCCTCGACCACGACGGGCTCGCCCCGGAAGGCGGCGGTGCCGCAGGAGCCCGCGCAGGGGCCGATCGCGATCCCGTTCACCGCGGCGTTGTAGTCCGGCGGCAGGCGCGGGGCGGCCCCGGTCACGAGGTGCCGGCCGGTGCCGTCGAGCAGCAGGACCGAGGCGAGCATCTCGCGGTCCGATTGCGCCTCCAGGACGGCGATCAGGTCGTGGAGGATCTCGCCCAAGGGGGCGCCGGTCGCGATCCGGGCCAGGACCCGGTTCTCGGTCTCGAGCTGCACGACGCGGCTGTCGCGGGGAGGCCCGGCGCCGTCGGCACCCGGCGGCAGCCGCGCGCCCGCCGCCACCGGCGAGCCGCCATCCTGATGGGCCATCGTTCCCCCGAAGTCTTGCTTATCGATCTTGCTTTTTGCCCTTTCTATCATCTTGCGCGAAGTCTGTCCCGGGCTCGCGGGCCGAACCGCGCGGCCGCCCTCGCGGCACCGCGCCGGGCCGCGGAACCCCTCGGGAGGAGGAGCGCGGCGCCTCCGTAGAATCCCTTAGGAGAGGATCGGAATGTTGCGGCCGATCGGGAGCCGCTACCCCTCAACTCGCGTCACCCACACCCCGACGAGAGTTCTCCCGATGCACACCGCGCTCGCCCCCGCCGCCGTCCCCGCCCTCCCGACCGCCGCTCTCCTGCGCGGCCCGGTCCCGGCGCGGATCTCCCCCGAGGCGCGCGGCCCGGGCGCCGCCCGGACGCTCGCCAAGGACGAGGAGCTCTTCGCGGAAGGAGACCGCGCCGCCTTCTTCTACAGGGTGGTCTCGGGCGCGATCCGCACCTCCAAGCTCCTCTGCGACGGGCGGCGCCAGATCGACGCCTTCCACCTGCCCGGCGACCTCTTCGGCCTGGAGGCGGGCGAGGAGCACCGCTTCTCCGCGGAGGCCGTGGGAGATGCGGTCGTGGTGCCCTACCGCCGCTGCAGCCTGGAGGCGCTCTCGGCCTCGGACCCGGCCTTCGCGCGCCAGATCGTCTCGGCGATGATGCGGGCGCTGGAGCGGGCGCAGGACCACATGCTGCTGCTCGGGCGCAAGAGCGCCATGGAGAAGATCGCGACCTTCCTGCTCGACCTCTCCGCGCGGCTCGACGAGGACCAGGTGGACCTGCCGATGTCGCGCACCGACATCGCCGACCATCTCGGCCTCACCATCGAGACCGTCTCGCGCTCGATGACCCGGCTCGAGCGCGACAGGGTCATCGCGCTCCCCGCCCACCGCCGCTCCATCGTGCTGCGCGACAAGGCCGCCCTGGAGCGCCTCACCGCCTGAGCGGCCGCGCTCATGCTTTGCGGCAAGGCCGCCCCGGAGCGCCGCACCGCCTGAGCGGCCGCGCCCGTCCGGCGGGCGCACGCCGGCAGCGGCGCCCCGCCCGGCGGGATCCCCCTCTCACCCAATCGCCGGCGTCCGGTCGGGCTTCCGGCCGGATCCCGGCGTCGGCGAGGTCTTGCCGCCCCTTTGCGGAGAGATCGCGAGGCCGGGCGCTGCCGGCGGAGAGGGGCCGGAACCGGTCCTCCGGGGGCCTCCGGGCGGCGCGCCTTGCATTTGCCCGGTTCGGTCCCCATATAGGTCTTATCGACATTTGGCCGGACGATCGGGTCGTACCGTCGCGAGTCTTGCTCGGGCGCACGTTCAGACTTTCTCCAGACATCGACGAGCCGGGTGATCGGGTCGTGCTTCGGCACCGCCTGCGCCCACGTGCACCTGCAAACGACAAGGATATCCCGATGAACACGGGCACTGTAAAATTCTATAACGATCAGAAGGGCTTCGGCTTCATCCAGCCGGACGACGGCGGCAAGGACGTGTTCGTCCACGCCACCGCCCTCGAGCGCGCCGGCATGCGCGGCCTCGTGGAAGGCCAGAAGGTGGCCTTCGACACCGCCGAAGACCGCCGCTCGGGCAAGATCGCCGTCAACAACATTCAGACTGCGTAAAGCCCATGGCCGGGCCTTCGCGCTGACGCTCGAGGCCGCCTCGTCACGGGGCGGCCTTTTCGTTTCCACGATGGCCCGGCCGCATCCTGGAGATGCCCATGTTCAGCTTCAAGAAACCCGCCTTCACGCGCTCCGTGATGTTCGCGGTGAGCTATGCGGACGGCCGCACCGCCTATCTCGTGGTGGAGAACCACGGGACCAGCGACCAGGACTACCTCGTACCGACGATCGCCCGGGAGCGCCAGGCGCAGGGCGCGCTGCCCGAAGGCGCGATCACCACCATCAAGCGCGTCCGCTGATGCCCGCGACGGCGGGCGCCGGCCCCCGATCGGCGGGGGCGGTCACCGCCGTCGGGCGCATGCGGATGCTTCGGCTCCAGGAGGCGAACCGATGACCCACAAGTTCAAGGTCAACCAGATCGTGAAGCTGCGCCGTCCGGGCTTCTCCGACGGACGCACCGACAGCGGCAGCACCTACGAGGTCGTTCGCCTGATGCCGGCCGACCAGACGGGCGAGCCCGCCTACCGGATCAAGTCCGGCGCCGTCGAGCGCGCGGTCCGCGAAGGCGAGATCGCCCCCGTCTAGCGCGACGGCGTCCGCCCGGCCGGGACCGCGCCGCCCGGCGCAGCCGCCGACGCGGGGCACCCCTCGGCCCGGGCCAGCGTTTCTCCAGCACCGTCGCGACAGCGCCCCCGGCGCCCGCGGCGTCCCTCTTTTTCCGGATGAGTGAAGAATGAGCAGTTCGAACCCGACCCACCCCTACACCCTTGAGCTCTCGCCCTCGCCGAAGGGCGACGGATCCGTCGGATGGGCGATCCGGATGCACGGCAAGCTGCTGGAGCGCTCCGACCGCACCTACCGCTCGGAGCAGGAGGCCCTGAAGAGCGGCCAGGAGGCCGTGGAGCGGGCGCTGAAGGGCGGCTCGCAGCAGGGCGGCCCTCCCCGCCGCCGCTGACCGCGAGGCCACCCGCCTCCGGGCGACATTCCCGCCGGGGCGGGCGCCTTCGCCCCTCGCGGGATCGTCGAGAGGACGCACCCGCTCTCCGGAGCGACGCGTCTTCACCCGTGGCGGGATCGTTGAGAGGACACCATCCCATGAGCGTACCGGTCGAGACCCTTGCCGTCGGCAAGTGCTATCTGGTGGAGACCGGTCGCGTGCGGCGGGTGATGCGGCTCATGCCGGATGGGCGGGTGCAGTTCGAGCACCGGCTCGCCCAGCAGCCCCAGGCGAAGTCCTGGCAGCCCGGCATGCAGGAGGGACGCTCCTTCGCCGAGCAGGTGGAGCGCGAGGTCGCCTGCGACTGGGCGCCCGCGGGCGACGAGCGCGCCCGCCGGGGCGCGCCGCGGCCGGAATCGGCCTGAGGCCCTTTTCCCCGGCCGCCGGCGCGAGCGCGCCGCCAAGCTCCCACGTCTTCCTTCCTTATTCGCGCCCGAGCGCGCGCAGGAACGCCACCACGACGCGGGCCGAATTATCGGCCGCGAGGTCGAGGAACGTCTTCATCTCGTTCTCGCCCGGGCCCCCGCCGGCGAGGTCCGACAGGCTGCGGAAGGCGATGAAGGGCCGGCCGTTGGCGTGCGCCACCATGGCGATCGCGGCCGTCTCCATGTCGAGCACCGTGGCCTGGAAGGTGCGGTGCGTGTAGTCCCGGAAGGCCGCGTTGTCGACGAAGGCCGATCCCGAGACCCCGTTGCCCCCGACGACGAGCCGGGGCGCGTTCTGCAGGCACGGTCCGGACGCGGTGCAGCGGTCGAGCGGCACCGCGCCGGCGAGCGCCCGGGCCGCCGCGACGAGGTCGGGATCCGCCTCGAACCAGAAGCGGCTCTCGCCCTGCGGCGCGCCGGCGCTGCGCACCCGCACGGGCTGCGGGAACGCCATGCCGAAGGGCGGGAACTCCCGCTTGGCGAAGGACGGCGGCCTGAGGCCCTCCGCCGTCTCGCGGGCGAACACCGCCTCGAGGTACTGCCCCCACCGCTCCGCCACCACCACGTCGCCGATCCGCAGGGCCGGATCGACCCCGCCCGCGATGCCGCTGACGACGATCCGCGTGACGGTGAAGCGGTCGAGCGCGAGCTGCGTCGTCATGGCGGCGTTCACCATGCTGACGCCGCTCATGAACACCACGACGCTGCGGCCGCCCAGCGTCCCGGTCGTGAAGGTCACCCCGTTGACCGTGTGGGCCGCCTCCACCTGGACCTGGGCGAGCGTCTGCCGGAGCTCGGGCTCGAAGGCCGTGACGACCGCGATGCGGGGCTTCGGATCGAGCAGCCCCTGAGCCGCGGCGGGAAGCGTCAGGGCGAGGGCGAGGCAGGCGGCGATCAGGATGCGGGGCGTCATGGGGTTCCTTGCGGGTCGGCCGCGCCAGCGTAGCAAATCGCGCGCCGGCGCGCCCGCCGGATCGAGCCTCCGCCCGCTCCCGCGCGCGGCCCTCCGCAGACGACATGCACGTGCACGTCCCGGGTCCGTCGAGATCGATCCCCCGCGTGCTCCCGCTCGCGATCCTCAGGGTGCGGCATCGGCCGGATCCGCCGCGCCCCGGCGGGCGGCGGATGCCCGGCCGGCTGCCGCGGCCGCGACCGCGGCGAGGATCACGAGGGTGGCGGCCGCGAAGGTGACCGTCATGCCCGCGGAGGCGGCCTCCGGCGTCGCCCGCGCGGCGTCGCCTGCGCCGGAGGCCCGCGCGAACACCGCCCCCATCGCCGACGCGCCGGTGACGAGCCCGAGATTGCGGGCGAGGTTGAGGAGGCCCGACACGACGCCGCGCCGGTCGGCGGGGACGTCCCGCATCGCGGCGGTGTTGTTGGCGGCCTGGACCGCGGCATAGCCCGCGGTGAGGATCGCGATGGCCGCGAGGTAGCCCGCGACGCCGAAGCGCGCCGGCATCAGGGCCAGGAGGCCGGCGCCGGCCGCCATCGCGCCGAGGCCCGCGAGCGTCATGCGCTCAGGCCCGAAGCGGTCGACGAGCCGGCCGGCCGGCACGCCGGCGAGCGCCGCCACGACGGGGCCGGCCGACATCGCCAGCCCGATCGCGGCCGCGTCGAGCCCGAGCCCGCGGGCGAGGTAGAACGGCCCGACCACCAGCGTCGCCATCATGACGGTCGCGACGAGCGCGCTCGTGACCAGCGCCTCCCGCAACGCGGGATCGCGCAGCATCGCGGGGCGGATCAGGGGCGAGGCCGCGCGCCGCTCGACGCGCAGGAAGAGGGCGCCCGCGACCGCGGCGGCCGCGAGGAGCGCCCCGTTCGGCCAGCCGAAATCCCCGCGCCCGACCGTCATGGCGAGGGCATAGGCCGCGAGCGCCAGGGCGAGGAGCCCGGTGCCGGCCGCGTCGAAGCCGGGGCGCTCCGTCGTGGACGGGCGGTCGGCCGGCAGGGTGCCCTTCGCGTCGGAACCGGAGCTCTTCGTCGTGGACGGCCGGTCGGCCGGCAGGGTGCGCCAGGCCAGCGCGAAGGCCAGGATCCCGAGCGGCACGGGGGCGAGGAAGATCGCGCGCCAGCCGAAGCCGGCGATCAGCGCTCCTCCGAGCGAAGGGCCGAGCGCGGTGCCGAGGGCCGACATGGTGCCGAGGAGCCCCATGGCGCGTCCGGTCCGCTCCTTCGGCACCGTCCCGCCGACCAGCGCCATGGCGAGCGCCATCATGACGGCCGCGCCCGCCCCTTGCGCCGCCCGCGCGGCGACGAGCCAGCCGAGCGTCGGCGCGGCGCCGCTCGAGGCGGAGGCCGCCGCGAACAATGCGATCCCCGCCAGCATCAGCCGGCGGCGGCCCACGACGTCGCCGAGCCGTCCGGCGCCGACCACCAGCGCCGTGACCGCGAGGAGATAGGCGAGAACGACCCACTGGACGCTCTGGAACGACGCGCCGAACGCCTGCGCCAGGGCCGGCAGGCCGACATTGGCGATGCTGGTGCCGAGCGACGCCAGCAGCACGGCGAGCGACAGGGCGGCGAGCGCGAGCCCGAAGGCGGGCGCCCCGTCCTGGGCTCCACCGACCGAATCCGGTTGCGCAGCGATCGTCTTCACCTCGTCCTCCATGCCCTGCCGGCCCGCCGAGCGGAGCCGATCGAAACGTAAGCCCCTCCGGGGCAGGGCGGAACGCGCATCGTTTGCACTGTATTCGTGCGCGCGACGCCACATCACGGCCCCGCCCGTGCTATCGTGGCCGCATGGTCCATCCCGACCTCAACCTCCTCGTCGCCCTCGACGTGCTGCTCACCGAGGGCAGCGTGGCCCGCGCCGCGCGACGGCTGCGGCTGAGCCCCTCCGCCATGAGCCGCACCCTGGCGCGGCTGCGGGAGGCGACGGGGGATCCGCTTCTCGTCCGGGCCGGGCGCGGCCTCGTCCCGACGCCCCGTGCCCTCGCGCTTCGCGAGCGGGTGAGCGGGCTCGTGCAGGACGCGCAGGCCGTGCTGCGCCCCGCGGAGGCGCTCGACCTCGCCCGGCTCGCCCGGACCTTCACCTTGCGCACGAGCGACGGCTTCGTGGAGAATTTCGGCCCCGGCCTCCTCGCCCGCGCCCAGGCGGAGGCGCCGGGCGTGCGCCTGCGCTTCGTGCCGAAGCCCGACCGGGACAGCGCCGCCCTGCGCGACGGCAGCGTCGACCTCGAGACCGGGGTCGTGGCGGAGACGACGGGGCCGGAGATCCGCATCCAGGCCCTGTTCCGGGACCGCTTCGTCGGCGTCGTGCGGGCCGGCCACCCGCTCGCCCGGGGCGAGATCACGCCGGCCCGCTACGCCGAAGGCCCGCACGTGGCGGTCTGGCGGCGGGGGCTCGAGGGCGGGCCGATCGACGCGGCGCTGGAGCCGCTCGGGCTGAAGCGGACGATCGCCACCACGGTCGGGGGCTTCGCGGCGGCGCTCGCCTTCGCCCGAGCCTCCGACCTGGTCGCCAGCGTGCCAGAGCGCCACACGGGCAACCTGCACGCCGGCATGCACCGCTTCCCGCTCCCGGTGCCCGTGCCGGGGATCACGGTCTCGCTGCTCTGGCACCCGCGCCTCGACGCCGATCCGGCGCACCGCTGGCTGCGCGCCTGCGTGCGCGCGGTCTGCGGCGCGGCCCTGGACGATGCATGAGCCGGCCCGATCGTCCATCGACGGAAGTGCGTGAGCCGGCCCGATCGCCCGTTGACGGGACGGCCCGGCGCCGCGACAAGCCCCTATCCTCCCCGCGCGCACCGGATCGACAGAACCATGGCCACCAGCGTGACCGACCGCTTCCTCCGCTACGTCGTCATCGACACCCAGTCGGACGCGCGGTCGCCGACGCAGCCCTCGACCGACAAGCAGCGGAATCTCGGGCGCCTGCTCGTCGAGGAACTGCTCGCGATCGGGGTCACGGACGCGCATCTCGACGAGCACGGCTACGTCTACGGCACCATCCCGTCGACCAGCGCGAAGAACACCGTGCCGGTGATCTGCTTCTGCGCCCACATGGACACGGCGCCGGACTTTTCCGGCACGGGCGTCAAGCCGCAGGTCGTCCGGAACTACCGGGGCGGCGACATCCGGCTCCCCGGCGACCCGAGCCGGGTGATCCGGGTCGCCGAGCACCCCGTCCTGAACGACCTCGTCGGCACCGACATCGTGACCTCGGACGGCACCACGCTGCTCGGCGCCGACGACAAGGCGGGCATCGCCGAGATCGTGGCGGCGGCGGAATACCTGATCGCCCATCCGGAGGTGAAGCACGGCCCGATCCGCATCCTCTTCACCACCGACGAGGAGATCGGCCGCGGCGTCGACAAGGTCGACCTCGCCAAGCTCGGCGCCGATTTCGGCTACACCATGGACGGCGAGACCGCGGGCACGATCGAGGACGAGACCTTCTCGGCCGACGCGGTCGAGGTCGCGATCCGCGGCGTCGCGATCCACCCGGGCTTCGCCTATGGCCGGATGGAGAACGCGATCCGGATCGCGGGCACGATTCTCGACCGCCTGCCCAAGGACATGGCGCCCGAAACCACGCGGGGGCGCGAGGGCTTCATCCATCCGACCGGCGTCTCCGGCGTGATGGAGAAGGCCTCCCTGAGCTTCATCATCCGCGACTTCACGGAAGCGGGCCTGAAGGAGAAGGAGGCGCTGCTCGAGGCGATCGTCCGGGACGTGATGACGGCCTATCCGGGCTCCGGCTTCACCTTCACGGTCAAGGAGCAGTACCGCAACATGAAGGCGGTGCTCGACCGGCACCCCGAGATCGTCGACTACGCCGAGGAGGCGATCCGCCGGGCCGGCATGACGCCCGTGCGCGGCAGCATCCGCGGCGGCACGGACGGCTCGCGCCTCTCCTTCATGGGCCTGCCCTGCGCCAACATCTTCGCGGGCGGCCACGCCTTCCACTCGCCGCTCGAATTCGTGAGCGCGCAGGACATGGAACGGGCGGTGCGCACCATCGTGGAGCTCGCGCAGGTCTGGGAGGAGCGCGCGTAGGCGCCTCCCGAGGCCCCCGGCGCTCCTGCCGCGGATCGGAGAGGAGCGCACGTCGGCGCATGATGCCGCAATCCGGGCCATCCTTCCGGGGATGAGCGTTTCCTTAAGGGTCTCCTGAACGCGCGCTTGCGTCCGCGCCGGCCGCGCGCTCTTGTGGCCGGCCACCGAGGGTGCCGCGGACCATGCAGGGACCACCCGCTCCATTCCTGATCCGGCGCCACGCACCATGACGGGACCGCTCGCCCCATTCCTGAACCGGCGCCGCGCGCCATGACGGGACCGCCCGATCCGTTCCTGAACGGGCGCCCCGCGCCATGACGGGGCCGCCCGAACTGCTTTTGATCATCGGCCAGCAGGTCGGCCTCGTCGCGATCGTCGTCGTGCTCGTCGCGGCGCTCAGGCGCGTCGACGTGGCGCCGCTGCGGTCGAACCAGCAGGCGCTCACCGGCCTCGTGTTCGGGATCGGCGCCGTTCTCGCGATGCACACCCGCGAAACGCTCATCCCGCACATGGTCTACGACACCCCGAGCGTGTTCCTCGCGGTCTCGGGCCTGGTCTGCGGCCCCTGGTCGGTGCTCGTGACCGGCGTCCTGACGGCGTCGTACCGGGTGTGGACCGGGAGCGGCAGCCTCGCCGCGACCCTGTCCGGCATCGTCCTCGTCGGGATCGTGGGCGCGGGCTTCCACCTCCACCTGAAGCGCCGGAATCGGTCCTTCGGCTATGCCGACCTGCCCGTGCTCGCGCTCCTCACGAGCGCGGTCGTCCTGTCGAGCTTCGCGCTGCTCCCCGCCGGCATGCGCGCGGCGGCCTTCCAGGACCTCTGGCTGCAATTGACGGCCCGCAACGTCATCGGCATCGGCATGCTCGGCGGCCTGCTGATCGAGGAGCGGCGGCGGCGCGAGCTCGCGGCGGAGCTCGCCGCCGCGGCCGAGCACGCGCGGCGCCAGGCCGAACGGATCCAGGTCGCCGAGGAGCACCTGCGCCAGGCCCAGAAGATGCAGACGCTGGGCCAGCTCACGGGCGGGATCGCGCACGACTTCAACAATCTCCTCGTGGTCGTCCTCGGCAATGCCGAGACCCTCGCGGAGGAGCTCGGCCAGCCGCGGCACCGGGCCCTCGCCGAACAGATCCTCGACGCGGCCGAGCGGGCCGCCGACCTGACCCAGAAGCTCCTGGCGTTCGGGCGCCGCCAGACCCTGCAGCGCCGGCTGCTCGACCTCTCCGCGGTGGTGCAGGGCATGACGCCGCTCCTGCGCCGGACGTTGAGCGCGGCGGTCGAGCTGCGGATCGAGGCCGCGGAGGCGGCGCCCGCGTGGGTCGACCGCACGCTCCTGGAGAGCGCGATCCTGAACCTCGTCATCAACGCCCGCGACGCGATGCCGGGCGGCGGGCGCCTCACGGTCGCGACCGGCTGCCGGCCCGCGCGTCCCGGCGAGGACGACTTCGTCCCCGGCGCGCCCGTGGTGTTCGTGACCGTGGCGGACGAGGGCTGCGGCATGGACGCCGCCGTCATCGAGCGCGCCTTCGAGCCGTTCTTCACCACGAAGGGGATCGGAGAGGGTTCGGGCCTCGGCCTCTCGATGGTCTACGGCTTCGCCAAGCAGTCGGGCGGAGCCGTCCGGATCGCAAGCGAGGTCGGCCGCGGCACGAGCGTCAGCATCCTCCTGCAGGCCGCCGGCCGCGAGACGCCCGAGGGCGAGGGCGCGGACGAGACCCGATGGATGGCGCAGCCCTCTCCCGCGATCGCGATGTGATCGGCCCGTCACAGGACCGGCGACCGAGCCTACGCCCCACGAGCAGGGCTCCGTCCGTGATCCGCAGCCCCGCCGCGACGGCCGGGATCATGCGGAAGGGGCGGGCTCCGCCTCGGACGGCTCGACCGTTCAGGAATGGGTGATCTCGGCGACCTGGCCGAGCATGATCGAGGCCGAGCAGTACTTCTCCTTGGAGAGCCCGATCGCGCGCTCGACCTTCTCGGGCGAGAGCCCGCGGCCCTTGAGGGTGTATGTCAGGTGGATCGTCGTGAACACCTTCGGGTCGACCGGCGCCCGCTCGGCCTCGACCTCGACGACGCAGTCGGAGACGGGCTGGCGCCCGCGCTGGAGGATCAGCACCACGTCGAAGGCCGTGCAGCCCGCGAGCCCCAGCAGCATGAGCTCCATGGGGCGGATGCCGAGGTTGCGGCCGCCGTTCTCCGGCGCGCCGTCGAGGACGATGGCGTGGCCGCTGCCGGACTCGCCCGTGAAGGTCATGCCCTCCACCCACTTCACCCGCGCCTTCATGCCGATCCTCCGTGCCGGGTCCGCTGATAGCGAGGGGCCGTCGGTGGGGCAAGGCGGGGATTCTCACGGAGGAACGGCGCGCGCTCACCGCGGCAGGGCGGTTCCGAGGCCGGCGGCACGGGCCTTGGCGAGCGCGAGATGCGCCAGCGCCAGATCGGCGATCGCGACGCCGCGGAAGGCGAACAGCGCCCGTCGCTCCGCCGCGGGCGGAGGCGGCGTGCGCGCGAGGTCCGCGAGGTCGTGCCGGAACGGCGCCGCCGCGACGGGCCGCCCGTCGGCGTCGAGGGGCGCGGGCGTCTGGGCGAGGCTGTCGGTGACGCGGAGGTCGAAGGCCGCGAGCGATTCGGGATGCCAGCTCCGCCCGGCATCGACCGCGCAGGCGAGGGCGGCGGGCTTCATGCGGGCGGCGTCGAGGACGGGGCGAAGGCCCGGCGCGGCCGGGACCGTGGTGATCACGATGTCGCTGCGGGCGAGCAGCGCGTCCGGATCGTCCAGTGCCTCGGCGGCGAGGCCGCGCGCCGCGGCGGCTTGCGCGAGCCGCTGCGCCGAGGCGCGGCTGCGGCTGACGGCGAGCGCGGCCGTGAGGCCGGGATGAAGATCGAGGAAGGCGTCGAGATGCGCCTGCGCCTGGCGCCCGCAGCCCACGAAGCCGATCGTGCGCGGCTGCGGCGGCGAGAGGTAGGAGGCGGCCGCCGCCGAGAGCGCGGCGGTGCGGAGAAGCGTGATCTCGTCGCCGTCGAGCACCGCGAGCGGCGCGCCGCTCGCGACATCGCCGACGCAGATCAGCGCGTTGACGCCGGGATGCAGGCTGTCCGGCAGGACGGGCGCCATCGCGACCCATTTGACGGTGGCGATGCCTTGCGCGGCGGAGGCCGCCACCATGGCCTGGAAGCCGTGGCCGGGCCCGAGTTCCAGGGTGCTTTTCGGCAGGCTCCGGTTGCGTCCCGCGGCATGGTCGCGGAACGCCTGCAGCACGGCCTCGCGCGCCTCGCGGGGCGCGATGGCGAGCGCCCGGACGTCGGCGCGGGACAGGTAGAGGAGGCTCGCGCTCATCGGGGCCGCCTCCCCACGCCCGGTCCCGGCTCAGGAGGCCGCGGTCACGCGGCCGCCTGCCGGTTCGCGGCGAGTTGCGCGTCCACGAGCGCGACGGTCTCGTCGACCGTGGCGTTGCGCAGGCCCTTCTGGGCGGCGATGAGCTGGACGAGCCGGTCGACGCGCTCGATGTTGCGCGCGCCCGCGAACAGGGCCCGAGCCGCCGAGGACGGCCGGGCGAGCCCCCGCGCCGCGTTGGCGTATTTCTCGAACGGGACGAGATCCCCGGGCGCGGCGCCGAGCCCGATGCAGAGCTCGCGCACCCATTCGTACACCGCCTGCGACTGCGCCGGGTCGGTGTGGACCGCCTCGGCGATCGAGCGCGGCCCCTGCGGCGTGACGCAGCGATAGTTCCCGGTGAGCAGCATCGCCCATTTGGCGAGCGGGACGAAGACGCTGTCGTGCACTTTCAGCTTCACGGGAAGCTCGAGCTCCCGCCCGCCGTCGCGGAAGCGGACGGCCTCCACGTCGGCCTGCAGCCGGCGCAGCATGGCGGTGTGGGCGTCCGAGACGAAGCGGGCCGACTTGAAGTTCGTCGGCAGCGTCACCTGGAGCACGTTCGCGGGCTCGTCCGGCGGGCGGAAGGCCTGCGGGTCCGGGCTGCACAGGGTCATGAGGTCGGGGTCGATGCTCTGCCACACGCTCGGGTCCGTGTAGGCCCCGGTGAGCCCCTCGGCGGAGACGCCCGGCAGCCGCTTCAGGTAGGTGAGCGGCGGCATGTTCATGATCGACATGATCGGCACGCCCGCCTTGCCGCAGGCGTCGAGAAGCTCGCGCACCCCGGCCGAGCCGTATTGCGGCTCCTGCATGGCGAGCACGACGAGGTCGTAGGCCTTCGGATCGACCCCGCCGGTGCCGCCGGCGGAGAGCTTGCCGGGCCCGTTCCGGGTGTCGAGCTCCACCGCGCCGCCGCCGCTCACCGGCATGCGCACCCGCGCGCCGCTGCGGTTGATCTCCTCGGCCTCGGCGGGCAGGCAGATGAGGTGCGTGTTGTGGCCCGCCAGCACGAGCTTGGTGGCGAGCAGGGAGCCGTAGGAGGCCCCGAGAATCAGGATGTTGTAGGCCGTCATGGCGTCTCCTCCCGTGCCCGTGGTCCGGGCTGTCTTATCGACGTGTTCCGCGCCCGCGAACCGGGCGCCATGCCGTGCGCTTTCGCGCCCGCCATTCCCGCATCATGCGACCGCGCGTCGCCGGCTCGCGACGAGGGCGACGAGCGGATAGAGGACGAGGGCGGCGGTGACGATCAGGAGCACGGCGGCGATCGGCCGGGTGACGAAGATCGACGCGCTGCCGTGCGAGAGCCCGAGCGACTGGCGGAGCGAGTTCTCGAAGATCGGGCCGAGCACGAGGCCGAGCACGAGCGGCGCGGCCGGCCAGTCGTAGCGCCGCATCGCGAAGCCGAGCACGCCGAGGCCGACCAGCAGCCATACGTCCTCGACGGAGTTCGCCTGCGAATAGACGCCCGCGATGCACAAGGCGAGGATCGGCGGGTAGAGCCAGCGGTAGGGCACCTTGAGGAGCTGTGCGAAGAGGCCCGCGAGCGGCAGGTTCATGATCAGGAGGATCACGTTGCCGATGTACATGCTGGCGATGACGGTCCAGACGAGCGCGGCGTTCTTCTCGAACAGCTCCGGCCCGGGGCGGATGCCGAACATCACGAGCGCGCCCAGGATGATCGCCGTCGTGCCCGAGCCCGGCACGCCGAGCGCCAGCATGGGCACCATGGCGCCCGAGGCGGCGGCGTTGTTGGAGGCCTCCGGGCCGGCGACGCCCTCGATCGCGCCGGAGCCGAACCGGGACGGGTCCTTGGCGACCTTCTTTTCGACCACGTAGGCCACGAAGGACGCGATGGTCGCGCCGGTGGCGGGCAGGACGCCGATCAGGAAGCCGATGCCGGTGCCGCGCAGGATCGGCATGCGGCTCGCCCGCCAGTCCTCGCGCGTCGGCAGGAGGTTGCGCACCTCGGTGATGGGCCGCAGGGCCGCCATGGTGCAGCTCGAGAGCACCTCGGCGACGCCGAACAGGGCCACGGTCACGACGATGAACTCGATGCCGTCGAGGAGCCAGACCTGGCCGAAATCGAAGCGCGCCACGCCGGTCTGCTGGTCGATCCCGACCGTGCTGACGAGGAGGCCCGCGACGCCCGCGGCGAGCCCCTTGAGGAGCGAGCCGCCGACCGCCGCGAGCGCGGTGAGGCCGAGCACCACGAGCGCGAAATATTCCGGCGGGCCGAAGGAGAGCGCCGCGCGGGCGAGCGGCGGCGCGAGCAGCGTGAGGCCGAGCGTCGCGGCCGTGCCTGCGATGAAGGAGCCGATCGCCGAGATGCCGAGCGCGGCGCCGGCGCGCCCCTGCAGCGCCATCTGGTAGCCGTCCACGGACGTCATCACGGACGAGGCCTCGCCCGGAACGCTGACGAGGATCGAGGTCAGCGTGCCGCCGTACTGGGCGCCGTAATAGATGCCCGCGAACAGGATGATCGCCGAGGTCGCGTCCGTCCCGAAGGTGAGCGGCAGCAGGAGCGCGATCGCCGAGGCCGGACCGATCCCGGGCAGCGCGCCGACGAGCTGGCCCACGAACACGCCCGCGAAGCACATGAGGAGGTTCCAGGGCGTCAGCGCCCCGGCGAAGCCGGACCCGAGTTCGAGGAGCGACGACATGGCTCAAAACCCCCACGGGCCGGCCGGCAGGGGCACCCCGAGCCAGGTTCTGAAAATGACGTAGAGCGCGCCCGCGGTCGCGGCCGACACCGCCGTCGCGACCACGACGGGGAGGCGCTCCACCACCGCGTAGAGGAAGAGCAGCAGGGCGAACACCGCGGCCACGAAGCCCAGCGGCTCCAGGGCCGCGGCCGCAGCGACCAGCGCGCCGGTCACGACGAGCGGCTTGCGCACGGGCTCGCCCGCGAGCGGCGCCTCGCCCCGGCCCGTGAGGACCGGGACGAGGATGACGCCCGCCGAGAGCAGGGCGAGCAGCGCGCCGTAGACCAGCGGCAGGAAGCCCGATCCCGGCGCGAAGCCGTCCCACAGCGGCATCGGGGCCGCCGTGAGCACCCAGAACAGCCCGGTTCCGCCGAAGGCGGCGGCAAGCAGGACCTCGCCGACGGAGGGACGGTAGGGCATCGGTCAGGCCGGCTTGCCGAGGAGATCGCGGTAGAGGCGTTCCTGATCGGCGATGAACTTCGCGAAGGCGTCGCCCTGGATCAGGGCTTCGGCGGCGGCGTTGTCCTTCAGGTACTTCTTGAAGGCCGGGGTCGCGACCACCTTGGCGACGATGCCCTCCCAGTACTTGGCGGCCTCGTCCGGCGCGCCCTTCGGCATGGCGACGCCGCGCCACATCTGGAACGGGGGCGTGACGATCCCCTGCTCCTTCATGGTCGGCACGTCGGGCAGGACCTCGAAGCGGGTGTCGCGGAAGACGCCGAGCGCGCGCACGGCCTTCGATTCGAGGTGGCCCATGAACTCGAGCGGGTTGCCGAGGCAGGCCTGGACGTGCCCGCCGAGGAGCTGGGTCAGGGCCTCGCCGCCGCTGTTGAAGTTGATGACGTTGTACTCGACGCCCGTGGCCTTGGAGAGGACCGCGATGGCCATCACGTCCGTGGTGCCGCCGGTCGCGAAGGCGACGCTCTTCGGGGGCTTCGACTTGGCATTCGCCACGAATTCCGGCGCCGTCTTCCACGGCGCGTCGCCGCGCACGAACAGGAGGAAGTCGTCGAGCATCACGTTGGCGACCGGGCGGATCTCGGACAAGGTCTTGGCGGCCGGGTTGAGGATCGGCGTGATCTGCGTGGTGCCGTTCACGAGCACGATCGTGTGGGGATCGGCGCGCCGGCTCGCGCTCATGTAGCCGATGCCCGCCGCGCCGCCGCCGCCGGGGCGGTTGTTGAGCACCACGGGCGTGGGCACGAGCTTCTCGTCGATCATGATCTTGTGGATGATCCGCGCCAGGAGATCGGCGCCGCCGCCGACCGCGAACGGGATCACGAAGTCGACTTCCTTGGTGGGCTTCCATTCGCTCTGCGCGAAGGCGGGCCGCGAAGCGGCCGCCAGCGGCAGGAGCGACGCGCCGATCGCGAAGTCACGTCTCGAAATGCTCATGGTTTCCTCCGTCGTTTCGCTTGTTGCCCGGAGCCTGTGGGTCGCTCCGTTGTGAACCGGTTGCGCGGGCCCGCGGCCGGAGGGAGGGTGCCCCCTCACGCATGGCGGAAGCCCGCGAGCAGGTAGGATTCGTTGCCGACTTCCGTGACCGTGGAGACGATCGCGCCGGAGGCGAGATCGAGGAACCAGACCAGGCTGCTGCGCGGGCCGGTCTTGGCGCCGCCGACGATCGCGGCGTGGCGCCCGTCCGGCGTGATCACGATGCCCCGCGGCCGGGCGGGGCCGCCGTTGGGCGTTTCCGGCCTGAGGCGCAGCACCTCCGCGGGGCGGCCCGCGAGCGCGGCCTCGACCTCGACGAGCGAGACCGTGTTGGAGCGAAAGCAGCTCGCGATCACGTGCCGCCCGTCGGGCGTGAAGGCGACCGCGAAGGGGCGGGTCTCCTCGTTCGCGTCGTCGCTGCCGATCCGCACCCGCGCGACCTCCGCGCGGGCGGGATCCGTAGCGGCGCGGTCCACGTCGACGAGCGAGATCGTCCGTCCCTCCCGGCGCTCGCGCATGCTCTCGCGCGCCGTGACCGCGACGAGCCGCCCGTCGGGGCTCAGCGCCATCGCGAAGGGACCGGCCTCCACCGGGACGCGCCCGATCTCGGCGTCCGGAGCGCCCGCAAGCGCGCCGGCAAGGTCGAGCACGGCGACGTCGTCGGTGCCGCCGTTGCCCGTGAAGATCAGGCCGCCGCGGCGGGGGCTGACCACGATGCCGTTGGGATTGGGGTAGCGGCCGTAGCTCGGATGCGGGCTGTCCTCCGGGCTCGGCCCCGCGGCTTCGTGGCCATGCGTTTCCCTCAAGGGGATCTGGCGCAGGACCGTCCGGGTCGCGAGGTCGATCGCGGTGACCTCGGCGCCGCCGTCCTCGCTGCCCGCGGCCTCCGCGACGCTCACGAACAGGGTGCCGCCGTCCGGCGTGATCGCGCAGCCGACCGGCCCCTCGCGCCCGGTCGCGATGAAGCCCTCGACCGCTCCGAGGGTGCCGTCATGGACGGCGTCCCGCGCCCGGGCCAGGTCCACGACCGTGACGAGGCCGGGATGGCCGTGCTGGTAGGCGCCCGCGGCCTCAGGACTCGTCGGCCCGGAATGATTGACCACGTAGGCGGTGCGGCCCTGCGGGTCGACCGCGACCGAGACGGGCTGGCCGCTCGCCTTGACGGCCGGGCCGCCGGGGACGGGAACGATGTCGGGCGTAACGCGGGGACGGGACAAGATGGCCCGGGGCGTGCGGTCGTTCGCCGGATCGAGGGCCGCCGCCACGTCGATGATCGCGACGTTGTCGTCCCAGCGTCCGCTGACGATGAGAGAGCCCCGGTCCGGCATCGATCGTATCCTCCCGGAGGGTGGCACCCTCCTCTCCTGAACGGGCCGCCGTCGTCGGGGCCATTGACGTTCGGGCGGAGCAAATCACATTATGTATTCAGAATGCAATAGCCCTGTTGGGATGCTTCGGCACCGCCCGCACAACCAGCGCCTGCCTGGAACGGGACGCGTCGCCGGCGCCGGCCCGGCGGCGAACCCGGGTTTTCAGGTCGTGTCCGACCGTTACGCGAAAGAGGCCATGAGTCGCATTGAACCGCTCGGCATCAGCCGCCGCTACCTTCACGACGAGGTGGCGGAGCGCCTGCGGGCGCTGATCCGCGAGGGCGAGCTCGAGCCTCGCGCCCGCGTCAACGAGCTCGAGCTCGCCGAGCGCTTCGGCATCTCGCGCACGCCGCTTCGCGAGGCCATCAAGATCCTGGCCACCGAGGGCCTGCTCGAGCTGCTGCCGAACCGCGGCGCGAGGGTGGCGAGCATCACGGAAGCGGAGGTGAACGACACCATCGAGGTGGTGGCGGGGCTGGAGG
>JAESGR010000476.1_pt1 | contig 29629 bp, 21 predicted proteins | sample 9269771 | NCBI WGS metagenome assembly JAESGR01 (sample SAMN15739572, study PRJNA653492) | algae metagenome | isolation source: Chroococcus sp. CMT-3BRIN-NPC107 and co-occurring heterotrophs from well... | place: USA: Clark Mountains Wilderness, California | collected 2010-04-18 | reverse complement strand
CCCGCGCGTCCGGATCGGCGAGATCGTCCGCCAGGTCCGTGCGGCCCTGCACTGGACCATCCATCATCCGGATGTGCACGGCGGCGACATCCGGCGCCTCACGATCTCCGGCCACTCCGCAGGTGGCCATCTGGTGGGCATGATGCTGGCGACCGACTGGTCGGCTTGGCGCAGCATGCCGGCCGAACCAGTTGCGGCGGCCGTGGCGTTGAGCGGCCTCTACGACCTGGCGCCGTTCGCCTATAGCTGGCTGCAGCCCGTCCTGCAGCTGGACCATCACGACATCGAGCAGTTGAGCCCGGTCCGCCAGGTCAAGACGCAGGCGACAAGCCTAATCCTGGCGGCTGGCCAGCTGGAGAGCCCGGCCTTCCACGCACAGGCCGGCCTGTTCGAGGCGGTCTGGCGGGCTTGCGGCAACCGCGTCGAGCGGTCGACCTGCGGGGACCGCGACCACTTCACGATCGTCGAGGACCTGCCCGCCCTGCTGGAGCGGGAGACGCGGCGGTGAGCCGTCAGCCGCCGGTCACGCTCATGTGGCGCGAGACCGAAGGCACGTTGCGGCGACGGTCGATGATGAAGTCGTGGCCCTTGGGCTTGCGCGCGATCCCGTCCCGGATCGCCTGCTCCAGGGCCTGATTGCCCTCCGACAGGCGAAGCGGCGTGCGCAGGTCCACGGCATCATCCTGGCCAAGGCACATATACATGGTGCCTGTGCAGGTGACGCGCACGCGGTTGCAGCTCTCGCAGAAATTGTGGGTCATCGGGGTGATGAACCCGATCCGGCCGCCCGTCTCGGCCACCCTGACATAGCGGGCGGGGCCGCCGGTCCGGTAGTCGAGATCGCTGAGCGTCCATCGCTTCTCGAGCCGCGCGCGCACGAGCGAGAGCGGGAGGTACTGCTCTGTCCGGTCGCCGTCGATGTCGCCGAGCGGCATGGTCTCGATCAGCGTCAGGTCGAAGCCCTGCCGGCCGCACCAGTCGACCATGCCGTCGATCTCGTCCTCGTTCACGCCCTTGAGCGCCACGGCATTGATCTTGATCGCAAGCCCCGCCTGCTTGGCGGCCTCGATCCCGGCCATGACCTTGTCGAACTTGCCCCACCGGGTGATCGCCTGGAACTTCACCGGGTCCAGCGTATCCACGGACACATTGATCCGCCGCACGCCGGCCTTTGCCAATCCTTCGGCGTGCTTTGCGAGCTGGCTGCCGTTGGTCGTGACGGTCAGCTCATCCAGGGCACCGCTTTGCAGATGGCGTCCTAACTGCTGGATCAGCCACATCACGTCGCGCCGGACCAGGGGCTCGCCACCGGTCAGCCGCAGCTTGCGCACGCCCATCTCCACCAAGGTCGAGCAGAGCCGGTCGAGCTCCTCCAGCGTCAGGAGCTCGGCCTTGGGCAGGAACGTCATGTTCTCCGCCATGCAGTACACGCAGCGGAAGTCGCACCGGTCGGTGACCGACACGCGGACATAGGAGATCTTCCGAGCGAACGGATCGATCAGCATCGCATTCCCAGCATCGGCCGACATCGGCGAACGTTATTGCCACGACCGGCGCCGCTGGTCACGTGGCTAGCACCTGTCTATGCTTCTGAGAGGGTACTTAATCACTCGGGGCCGGGAAGTGAACCGCCTCGGCGATCAAAAGCTGGGCGGCGAACCAGCATGTACATCGAGCGCCGGGAGGTCGGACCGAACGATGGCCGCCAACGTCACGACCATGCCGAAGATCGCGCTCCTGGCCGCCGACACGGCCGAGGCCGACAGTGCCATGGCCGTGCTGGAGGATCGCTGGCCGACCGTAGGGCTTGACGACGCGCAGCTGGTGGTTGCCCTGGGCGGCGACGGGTTCATGCTGGAAACCCTGCACGGCCAGATGCCGCGCGGCCTGCCGATCTACGGCATGAACCTCGGCACAGTCGGGTTCCTCCTGAACTCGTTCGGCATCGACGACCTCGACCTGCGCCTGGCCCGGGCCACCGAGGTCTCGCTGCATCCCCTGCGCATGGAGGCGACCGCGGCCGACGGTACCAGCGTGTCCGGCATTGCCATCAACGAGGTGTCGATCTACCGCGAGACCCGCCAAGCCGCCCGGCTAGCGATCGAGATCGACGGCGTGGCCCGGCTGCCGGAACTGGTCTGCGACGGGGTGCTGGTAGCGACCCCGGCCGGCAGCACCGCCTACAACCTTTCCGCGCACGGTCCGATCATGCCGCTTGGCGCCAACCTGCTGGCGCTCACGCCGATCAGCCCGTTCCGTCCGCGCCGATGGCGCGGCGCCCTGCTTCCGAACGACGCGCGCTTCACGATCCGCGTCCTCGACCCGGACAAGCGGCCGGTCAGCGCCGTGTCCGACTACACGGAAGTCCGCGACGTGGTGAAAGTGGAGATCTGGGAGGACCGCACCATCACCCTGAAGCTCCTCTTCGACCCCGAGCATCACCTGGAGGAACGGATCCTCAAGGAGCAGTTCGTCCCGTAGCCGACCATGTCGAAGCGTCTTCGGCCGCGCCGGCAATGATGACCGACGGCTGCGGCGCTGCCGGGGCTCCATCGATCGTGCAGTTGTCGGCAGCTGGCTAGGGGCCTGCCGGACTTCAGCCAGACGGCCGTGACCGCGTGGCCTGCAGGCATGCGTGCTAGACAGCGCCGGCACGACCACGCAGGAACGGAAGGCGGCCTGAGCCGCCAGTCGGAATGCTGCCGGCCCTGATCCCGCCAAGAACGAAGAGCGCCTGCTACAGTCGCTGGCGGGACCCGCCAGTCGCCTGCGGACCGGCCAAAGCCACACCCTCACCTCTGCAACCGGTTTCCCGCCGCAGGAAGCGGATCGTCCCAGTAACAGGCTCATCCGTCCGCTGACAGCAGGTAGGAGGCACAGACGGCGGCAGAAGGTCATCATCGGCCAGGCCCATAGGGCACCGCCTATCTAGCCAGGCTCCGCAAGCTGGGAGAAACGGTCCGCAGCCTGGCCAACTGCTGACCATGGTCGCCGGATGGCGGAAGATCCCCCGCCTGCAACAGGACGACAAGCAGGCCTCCAGGCAAAGGCGTCATGCCCAAGCGGAAGCGGCGTAAGGGCAGGCTCTTCCTGGTCCTTACCCCTCGACCGGCTTGGTCCATGTCGCCTGAACGGACACCGCCACCAGGGCCGGTGCCCCTGCCTTCCTGCACCTGTCAATCGACGCCCATCCTGCCGCCGGGCGGCCCGGCAGGCGGACCGAGGCCCTCTTCGGCAGCCACGGTCCCGACCAAATGTACGGCAGGCACGGTAGCCAGTATCGGTCGGCCTCACCAGGCGCCCCCCTGCAACGGCTCCTCCTGCGCTCCTTGCCGAACCGTACGATGGCCAAGCAGTGAACCAGGCGGCCACGGCGTCCGCAGTCAAGGCCGCTCGCCGTCCTGGCCCCGGAGGCCCTTGGGATCGTAGCATCACCCGTCCAGCGAGCCGTAACGTTGGCGACCAACAGCGGGCACTTCGGGCCAGAAAGGTCGCAAGCCGGCGGCAGGGAAGCGATCGGTGCCGGACAAGCCATTCACCTGGCGGCGGAATGGCAAGACATGTTCACGGCAGTTCCCTGGCTGAAACGGCGTTCGTCGGTCGCTGGCGCAAGCTTGCTTAATCGACCCGGCCGCCTGTCGCCGCGTCCACCCGCTGTCTGGTACGCCGGAACGCCTGGTCTTCTGCAGGCATTAGTATGGGCGAACTCGGTGCAGCATAGACCGGCCGGCGCATTCTTCAGCGAGCATGTCCGATCACAGGCCGTGCAATGCCTTGCAGGCTCGACCGCGGCCCTGCCCTTTGCCTGCGCACCAGCTGCCCTTTCCCTGGCGGGCCGCGCGCCGCCACGTTTGGCGACGGTTCATGCGCGCGACCACCTGACCGCATCCGATGCCCGTCGTCTCCAGCGAGGAGTGACCCTGATGGTGCCTCGCCGATGCCTTGCCGCCCGAGTTCTGGCGAATGCGGTTTCGCGCGATGCCGCGCCGGCGAGGCGAGGCAATGCGACCCCTGATCTTCACTGGCCGGCCGGCGGGAAGCCGGCGTCTCCTTGCGTTCGGCTGGCAAGGCAGGCTAGCAGGCGGCTCTGACGTGGAGACGAAGACTGTCCGACTGGTTCTTCTTCTACGGCACCCTCATGGATCAAGAGGTGCTGACCCTGGTGCTTGATCGCGACGTCCGTTCCGAGGAACTGGCCCCTGCGATCCTGCCGGACTTCCGTCGCGTCGCCAGTCCAGGCGTGGTCTATCCGCGTCTGGTCGAGGATGCCGCTTCGAAGGTGACGGGACTGGCACTCGCTGCGCCGAGGCCACGGGACCTCGTGCGGCTGGCATGGTTCGAGGACGGCGAGTACGAGCCGGTGCGCAACCAGGTCCTGCTGCTGGATGGCGGCCTGGCACAAGCCTGGCTGTTTCGCGCCTTCGACGAGGTCCTGGCGGCCGACCATCGTCTGTGGTGCCCGTTGTCATGGTCGCTGCATGACAAACCTTCCTACCTGATGGCTTGTCCACGCTGGATGGTCGGCTGTCCGGAACCTGACGACGACCACCCCTTCCTGCGTCGAATTCATGAAGAAGGCCCGCGCAAGGCAGCCTGATCAGCAGCAGCGTTACCGCCGCTTCACGCAGCGCCTCCGTCCAGCGGCTGCCCGTCACGCATCCATTGGCGTGGGATATGCTCGGTCGCGGTCAGCGGGTTGGTGAGGCACGCCATCCGCGCAACGGTCCAGCCAGGCAAGGGTCTCCTCGGCGCGCATGGGCTCCGCGATCAGGAAGCCCTGCAACCACTCGCAGCCAAGCTCGGCCACGCTACGGGCGACCTCTTCCGATTCGACTCCCTCCGCCGTTGCCGTCAGCCCCAGTCCCTGGGCGATCCCGACGATCGAGCGGAACACGATCCGCGCCGATGCGGATCCATCCTCCAGTGGCGCGATAAAGCTGCGGTGCACCTTCACCTCGTTGAGCGGGAGCGACTGAAGCTGGACCAGCGAGGAATAGCCGGTGCCGAAATCGTCCATCGCGACCCGGCAGCCCATCGCACGAAACTCCGACAGCCGTTGGCGCGCACGGACCGGGTCCGACATGATCGACCTCTCCGTCACGTCCAGGGTCAGGTCGCCCCTCGGCGTTCCCCACCTGGTCAGGGCAGAGCCAATCTGGTCGACGACCCGGTCGTCCCGCAGCCAGAACGATGCGAGGTTGGCCGCCACTTCCAGCCGATGACCCTGCCCGCGCCAGCACTCATGCCAGCGCAGGCACTCGTCGAGCACGAACTCCGTGAGCGGCCCCATCAGGCGGGCCCGCTCGGCCACCGGCAGGAACACGTCCGGCTTCAGCCAGCCATGCGATGGATGGTTCCAGCGCAGCAGGCCTTCAAACCCAGCCACCCGGCGTGAACCGGCTTCGACCTTGGGCTGGAAATACACGGCCAGCGACCGCTCGGCGATCGCACGCTCGATGTCGTCGCGCAGTGCCGGACCACGTATCACGCCGAGTTCCGCCGGGTCCCCGGCAAGCACCAGTCCCAGCGCGTCGCGCTTGGCCGCATACATCGCTTGGTCGGCCGAGCGCAGCAGCGAATCGAGGTCGTGGCCGTGCTTCGGGCGAAGGGCGATGCCGATGCTCACGCCCACGCCAAGGGAGAACCCATCGATCAGGAACTGCGGCCTCATCGCGTCCACCAGCCGACGGGCGACCTCGACGGCCTCGGCAGAGCTGGTCGGTGGCGGCAGGAGCACGGCGAACTCGTCCCCGCCGATCCTGGCCAGCGTGTCCGTCCGGCGCAGGGGACCTTCCAGGCGCGGCGCCACCTCCTGCAGCAGCTGATCGCCGATCTCATGACCGAGCGTGTCATTGACCTGCTTGAACCGGTCCAGATCGAGCAGGAGAACGGCCAAAGGATCGCCGCGCCGGTCTGCCAGTGCCATGGCCTGCTCCGCCCGGTCCGCCAACAGGGTCCGGTTGGCGAGCCCGGTCAACGGATCATGAAGCGCCAGCCGCTCCAGTTCGAGGAGACGGCGGCGCTGCGCGCTGGCATCGCGGATGGCGACCAGCCATCCGCCATTGCGCCAGGGCGCCACCATGACGTCCACCTCGAGATGACCGCCTTCGCGAAGAAGCCGGCTCTCCCCGGCCTTGATGCGCAATCCGCCACCATGCTCGTCCGTCACCAGGTCGGGCAGGATCCGGCTGACATGCAATTCCCCGTCGGTGGCACCCAGCAGCCTCGTCGCCTGATCGTCCAGCGCCGTGATCCAGCCATCGACGTCCACCTCCAGGAGGCCGGCATGAGGTTGCATCGTCCCCGGCTCGTCGACCACGGCGGTCGACCGCCCAGGATCAACCGGTGACGCCATCACTCCGCCGTCCTCGCGCGGATGACCGGCCGCCTCACGCTCGGGTTGGGCATGCCTCGTTCGCTGTCGCTGAACCACGAACAGGCAGCCTGCGAGGCCGCCCGCGATCGCGATCAGCAAGATGAGTATCGAGGATGCGTGGGGCGTCACACGGATGGTCCTGACCGGCCGTGCTACCTCAAAGCGGCCTGTTCCGGACCTTAGACGACCGTCCGTAAAGAAAACGTTGACGACGCCGGCGCCGCCGTCCCCTACCAGTCCTGCTGATAGTTCGGCGCCTCCCGCGTGATCGCCACGTCATGCACATGGCTCTCGCGCAGGCCGGCATTGGTGATCCGCACGAAACGGGCATGGCTGCGCATGGAGGCGAGGTCGGCCTGACCCGTATAGCCCATCGCTGCCCGCAGCCCACCGACCAGCTGGTGGATCACGTTGGCGACCGGCCCGCGATACGGCACCCGGCCCTCGATACCTTCGGGTACGAGCTTGAGCGTCTCGCGGACTTCGGCCTGGAAGTAGCGATCGGCCGACCCGCGCGCCATCGCACCCAGCGATCCCATGCCGCGATAGGACTTGTAGGAACGTCCCTGGTACAGAAGCACCTCGCCCGGGCTCTCGTCGGTGCCGGCGAACATGGAGCCCAGCATGGCCGCGTCGGCGCCCGCGGCCATCGCCTTGGCGAGATCGCCCGAGGCACGGATGCCACCGTCCGCAATCACCGGGACGCCGCGTGCCGCGCATGCATCGGCCGCGTCCAGGATCGCCGTCAGCTGGGGGACGCCCACGCCGGCCACGATGCGGGTGGTGCAGATCGATCCAGGACCGATGCCGACCTTCACGGCGTCGGCGCCGGCGTCGATGAGGGCCGCCGCACCGTCGCGCGTGGCGATGTTGCCGGCGATCACGCGCACCGCGTTCGACAGCTTGCGGATGGCGCTCACGCCGTCGAGCACGCCACGCGAATGGCCGTGCGCGGTGTCGACCACCAGCACATCCACGCCGGCATCGATGAGCGCCTCGGCGCGCGCAAGTCCGGCCTCGCCGACACCGGTTGCTGCGCCCACGCGCAGGCGGCCCTGGGAGTCCTTGGTGGCGTTGGGGTAGCGCTGCGCCTTCTCGATGTCCTTGACCGTGATCAGGCCCTTGAGCCGGTACCCGTCGTCGACGACCAGCAGCTTTTCGATCCGGAAGCGGTGCAGCAGTTCCAGCGCCTCGCTTCGCTCGAATCCTTCCCTGACCGTCACCAGATCCTTTGCGGTCATCAGGTCGGAGACCGGCTTGTCGGTCATCTTGGCGAAGCGCACGTCGCGGTTGGTGAGGATGCCGACCAGCTTGCCGGCCGGACCGTCCACCACCGGCAGGCCGGAGATCCCGTAGCGCGCCATGATGGCAAGCGCTTCCGACAAGCGCGTGTCCGGCGTCACCGTCATGGGGTTGACGACCATGCCGGCCTCGAACTTCTTTACCTGCCGGACCTGGTTGGCCTGCTCCTCGACCTCGAGGTTCTTGTGGATGATCCCCAGGCCTCCCAGCTGCGCCATGGCGATGGCCATCGGCGCCTCGGTCACCGTGTCCATCGCGGCCGACAGGAGCGGGATGCCCAGCTCGATGTCGGGGGCGATCCTGGTGCGGACATCCACCGCGGTCGGCAGCACCTCCGAAAGTCCCGGCTCCAGCAGCACGTCGTCGAAGGTGAGCGCTTCGCGCAGACGCAGCGAGGTGGCGCTGGACATGTCCGATCTCCGTCGGTGGCTGAAGTTGGCGGCGTATACCGAACCAGCACCCTCGCGGCCAGAACATAAGGGATGCACCGGTTGCATTGCAGCATTCCGCTCAAGCTGCCGCACCAATCTGGAATTCATCGTACTTACCGTTGCACCAGCCCCGTGCATCCTTCAAAAAGCGCCGGCAACTTCGTGATCGGGAGAGGATCGAGATGAGTGGTCCCAAGCGGCGGCTGCGCAGCCAGGACTGGTGGGACGACTACAAAGAGCCCGACATGACCGCGCTCTATCTGGAGCGCTACCTCAATTTCGGGCTCACCCGCCGGGAGCTGCAGTCGGGCAAGCCGATCATCGGCATCGCCCAGACCGGCTCGGACATCGCACCCTGCAACCGCCACCATGTGGAACTGGCATCGCGCGTGCGCGACGGCATCCGCGACGCCGGCGGCATTCCGCTGGAGTTCCCAGTCCATCCCCTTCAAGAGACCGGCAAGCGTCCGACCGCAATGCTCGACCGCAACCTGCAGTACCTTTCGCTGGTGGAAGTCCTGTACGGCTATCCGCTGGACGGTGTGGTGCTGACGACCGGCTGCGACAAGACGGTGCCGGCCATGCTCATGGGCGCCTGCACGGTAGACCTGCCCGCGATCGTGCTGTCCGGCGGGCCGATGCTGAACGGCTGGTACAACGGCAAGCTCGCCGGCTCCGGCATGGTGGTCTGGCATGCGCGCCAGATGCTCGCCAAGGGCGAGATCAGCGTCGAAGAGTTCATGGACATGACCTGCGCGTCGGCGCCCTCGGTCGGCCATTGCAACACCATGGGCACGGCCTCCTCGATGAACGCGATGGCCGAAGCGCTCGGCATGTCGCTGCCGGGCTGTTCGGCGATTCCGGCCCCCTATCGCGAACGCGGCCAGATGGCCTACGAGACGGGTGCCCGGATCGTCGACATGGTCCACGAGGACCTGAAGCCATCCAAGGTGCTGACCCGCCAAGCCTTCGAGAACGCGATCATGGTGGCTGCCGCCGCCGGCTGTTCCACCAACTGTCCGCCGCACGTCATCGCAATCGCCCGACACATGGGCGTCGAGCTCGACATCAAGGACTGGGAGCTCAGCAAGAACGAGCCGCTGCTGGTCAACATGCAGCCGGCCGGCGAATTCCTGGGCGAGGAATTCTTCCGGGCGGGCGGCGTGCCCGCCGTCATCAAGGAACTGATCAAGGTCGGCAAGATCCACACCGACGTGATTACGGTCACGGGCAAGACGATGGGCCAGAACCACGAGACGGTGCCGTTCTCGCACGACCGCCGGGTCATCAAGGCCTATGAAGAGCCGATGATGCCGGAAGCCGGCTTCGTGATCATGTCCGGGAACATCTTCGACTCCGCGGTCATGAAGACCTCGGTCGTCAGCAAGGAGTTCCGCGCCAAGTACATGGAGAATCCAGCCAGCCCCGGCGTGTTCGTGGGCCGGGCGATCGTGTTCGAAGGTCCGGAAGACTACCACGACCGGCTCGACGACGAGAGCCTGGATATCGACGAGGACTGCTTCCTGTTCATCCGCAACTGCGGCCCGGTGGGATATCCCGGTGCCGCCGAGGTCGTGAACATGCGGCCGCCGACCAAGCTGATGATGAAGGGCATCCGGGCGCTGCCGACCATCGGTGACGGCCGGCAGTCCGGCACATCCGACAGTCCCTCCATCCTGAACGCGTCCCCCGAAGCGGCCGTGGGCGGCAACCTCGCGCTCATCCGCACCAACGACAAGGTGCGGCTGGACATGAACCAGAGCCGGCTCGACGTGCTGATCTCGGCCGAGGAGATGGCGGAGCGGCGCAGGGCTTACGAGGCCAACCCGCCCAAGCTGCCGCCGTCGCAGACGCCCTGGCAGGAGCTCTACCGGCAGACGGTCGGGCAGCTGTCGACCGGTGCCTGCATGGAGCCGGCGACCCTCTACCTCAAGGTCGTCGAGACCTACGGTACGCCGCGCCGCAACCACTGACCGTGACGACTGAGGCAGCGCCAGCTGCCTCAGTCGACCGGTTCCAGGTCGACGGCTGCGCGCAGCAGGGCCCGCGTATAGGGATGCTCTGGCCGGGTCATCACGCGCTCGGTAGGCCCAGCCTCGACAACAAGGCCGTCCTTCATCACCACGACCTGGTGCGCCACGGCGCGCACGACCCGCAGGTCATGGCTGATGAACATGAAGGTCAGGTTGCGCTGTACCTGCAGTCTCTTCAGCAGGTCGACGATCTGGACCTGGATCGACACGTCCAGCGCCGATGTCGGCTCGTCCAGCACGACAAAGACGGGGTCGAGGATGAGTGCGCGGGCGATCCCGATCCGCTGGCGCTGGCCACCAGAGAACTCGTGGGGATAACGCTCCATCGCCTCGGGATCGAGCCCCACCTCGGACAGGGCTGCCGTCACCCGCTGGCGTCGCTCTTCCTCGTTCATCCCGATCCGATGGATCAACAGCCCCTCGCCCACGATCTCGCCGACGCTGAGCCTCGGGCTGAGCGAGCCGAACGGATCCTGGAACACGATCTGCAGCTTGCGGCGGAGACGTCGCATCTCGTCGCGGGCAAGATGATCGATCCGCTCGCTGGCAACGACGATCGGGCCTTTGGACGCGACGAGGCGCAACAAGGCCAGGCCCAGCGTGGTCTTGCCCGACCCACTTTCTCCCACGACACCCAGCGTCGTCCCTTCCGGTACGTCGATGCTGACGTGCCTGACGGCCGCGACGACCCGCTTGGGCTTGCTGAACCAGCCGCCGCCGATCGGGAAGTCGACACTGATGCCCTCGGTCCGGATCAGGATCGGTGCATCGAGCCTGGAGGGAGCCGGGGGTCCTTTGGGCTCCGCCGCCATGAGCTGTTGCGTATAGGGATGCTGCGGCGCCTCCATGACGTCGCGGATCTGCCCCTGCTCGACGATCTGGCCATGGCGCATCACGGCGACGCGGTTCGCCAGCTTGCGCACCACCGCCAGGTCGTGGCTGACCAGCAGGATTGCCATGCCCATGGCCGCCTGCAGTTCGCCCAGGAGCTTCAGGATGGCAGCCTGCACCGTGACGTCGAGTGCGGTGGTCGGCTCGTCCGCGATGAGCAGGTCGGGCTTGCAGGCGATCGCCATGGCGATCATCACGCGCTGCCGCTGGCCGCCCGAGAGCTGGTGGGGGAAGCTCTGCAGCCGCATCTCGGGCTCCTTGATCCTGACCTCGTGCAGCAGGTCCAGGATCCGCCGGCGCAGCGCTGCGCCGCTCAGTCCCTCGTGAAGCTGCAGGACCTCGCCGATCTGCCGCTCGATCGAATGCAGCGGGTTCAAGGAGCTGAGCGGCTCCTGGAAGATCATGCCGATCCGCTTGCCCCGCAGCGTCAGGAGCAGGTCCTCGCGAGCCCCGATCATCTCGGTGCCCTCGAAGCGGATCGAACCTTTGGGATGATAGGCCTTGGGATAGGGAAGCAGCTGCGGGATCGACAGCGCTGTCACCGACTTGCCTGACCCGCTCTCGCCCACGATCGCCAGGGTCTCCCCGCGGTCAAGCGTGAACGAGACGCCTTCGGCCGCGATCACCTCGCGGCTGCCCCTGAAGCGCACACCGAGGTCGCGAACCTCCAGCAACGTCATTCGATTGGCACCTGGGAGGCTCGGCGTGGGTCGAAAGCGTCGCGCACAGCCTCGCCCGCGAAGATCAGCAGGGTGAGGATCACGCCCGTCACCACGAAGCCGGTGATCCCCAGCCACGGAGCCTGCAGGTTGTTCTTGCCCTGCGCCAGGAGCTCGCCCAGCGACGGTGAGCCCGGCGGAAGGCCAAAGCCGAGGAAGTCCAGCGCCGTGAGGGTGGTCAGCGCGCCGGACAGCACGAACGGCATCAGGGCCAGCGAGCTTACCATTGCGTTCGGCAGGATGTGCCGGCGCATGACGGTGAAGTCGGTGGCCCCAAGCGCACGCGCGGCGCGGACATAGTCCAGGGAGCGGGCCCGGTAGAACTCGGCCCGCACGATGTCCACCAGCGCCATCCAGGAGAACAGCAGCATGATGAACAGGAGCGTCCAGAAGCCCGGCACGATGAAGCTCGCCAGGATGATCAGCAGGTAGAGCAGCGGCAGCCCGTTCCAGACCTCGATCAGCCGCTGGCCGACCAGGTCGATGCCCCCGCCGTAATAGCCCTGGATCGCGCCTACCGTGATCCCGATGGCCGAGGCCGAGACCGTCAGCAGCAGCCCGAACAGGATGGACAGGCGCAGGCCATAGATCACCCGGGCGAACACGTCGCGCGACTGGTCGTCGGTGCCCAGGATGTTCTGGCGCGACGGCGGCGAGGGCGCACGTTCCACGCCGTGCACGACGCTGTCGTAGCGGTAGGGCACCGGCGCGCGCAGCAGCCAGCCCTTCTCCTCGATCAGTTCCACCACCGCCGGATCGCCATAGTCGGCTTCCGTCTCGAAGAAGCCCCCGAAGGTTGTCTCGGGATAGGAGACCAAGGTCGGGAAGTAGAACGCGCCGTCATAGCGAACGAGCAGAGGCCGGTGGTTGGCGATCAGATCGGCCGCCATCGAGATGCAGAAGACCCCGAGGAACAGCCAGAAGGAGACGAAGCCGCGACGGTTGGCGCGAAACTGCGCCAGGCGGCGCTGCCCGATCGGCGAGAGCCTGAACCAGCCGCGCCTGCTCAAACCCGCACCCGCGCGAAATCGATCCGAGGGTCGACCAGCACATAGGTCAGGTCGGCGACGAGGCTCAGGATCAGCCCCACCAGGGTGAAGATGAACAGGGTGCCGAAGATGATGGGGTAGTCGCGGTTGATCGCGGCCTCGTAGGAGAGCAGGCCTAGGCCGTCGAGGGAGAAGATGATCTCGATCAGCAGCGAGCCGGTGAACAGCATGGCGATCAGCGTCGCCGGGAAGCCCGCGATCACGATCAGCATGGCGTTGCGGAACACGTGCCCGTAGAGCACCCGCCGCTCCGGCAGGCCCTTGGCCCGGGCCGTCAGGACATACTGCTTGCCGAGTTCCTCGACGAAGCCGTTCTTGGTGAGCAGCGTGAGCGACGCGAAGCTGCCGACCACCATCGCGGTCACCGGCAGGACCAGGTGCCAGGCATAGTCCAGCACCTGCTGCCACCAGGGCATCTGCTCGAAGCCCTGCGAGGTCAGGCCGCGCAGGGGGAACCACTGGAAGTAGCTGCCGCCGGCGAACAGGACGATGAGCAGCACCGCGAACAGGAAGCTCGGGATGGCGTAGCCGATCGAGACCAGCGTGCTCGACCAGATGTCGAAGGGCGTGCCATCCCGCACCGCCTTGCGGATGCCGAGCGGGATCGACACCAGATAGGTCAACAGGGTCGTCCACACGCCCAGCGAGATCGAGACCGGCAGCTTTTCCACGATCAGCTCGGTGACGGGGCGGCCGCGGAAGAAGCTCGTACCGAAGTCGAACCGGGCATAGTCGCCCAGCATCTTGAGGAAGCGCTCAGGCGCTGGCCGGTCGAAGCCGAACTGGCGGTTCAGGTCTTCCAGCAGCGCCGGATCGATGCCGCGCGAGGCCCGCGACATGGCCTCGTTGCGGCCACTGCCCCCTGTATCGCCACCTGTTCCCGCCAGCCGGGCCGTCGCCTCCGTCGCCTGTCCCTGCAGCTGCCGGGTGATCAGGTCGATCGGCCCGCCCGGTGCAGCCTGGATGATCACGAAGTTCACGAGCATGATCCCGAGCAGGGTCGGGATGACCAGCAGAAGGCGACGCGCGATATAGGCCAGCACGCAGCGTCAGCCGGACTTCAGGCTGGTCTTCGCCTGGTCCACCTGCTGTTCCCTCGCCTCGTTGATCCACCAGGCATACTGGTCGATGCCGTAGCGCGGCATCACCGACGGCCGGCCGAACTTGTCCCAGCGCGCCAGCCGGTCGTAGCCCGAGTACCAGTGCGGGACGACATGGTGGCCCCAGAGGAGGACGCGGTCCATGGCCCGGCAGGCCGTCTCGAGTTCCTCGCGGCTCGCCGCATAGATGACCTTGTCGATCATCGCGTCCACCACCGGGTCGGCGATGCCTGCATAGTTGCGGCTGCCAGGCTGCGCGGCTGGCTTGCTGCCCCAGTATTCCCGCTGCTCGTTGCCGGGCGACAGGCTCTGGCCGAAGATCTCGACGATCATGTCGAAGTCGAACTCGGTCACCCGGTTCTGGTACTGCGCCGAGTCCACGGTGCGGATGCGCGCGCCGATGCCGAGCCGCTCCAGGCTCTTCACGAACGGCCCGGTGATCCGCTCGAACAAGGGGTTGTCCAGCAGGATCTCGAACTGCATCGGACGGCCGGTCGCCACCTCGACCATCCGCCGGTCCTGGACTTCCCAGCCCGCGGACTTCAGCAGTGCCAAAGCCGTGCGCAGCTGTTCTCGGTTGTTGCCCGAGCCGTCGGTGACCGGCAGCTTGAACGCTTCGGTGAACAGCTCCGGCGGCAGCTGGTCGCGGAACGGCTCCAGGAGGGCCAGTTCCGGACCTTGCGGCAGCCCCGTCGCTGCAAAGACATTCGAGCCGGAGAAGTAGCTGTTGCAGCGGGTGTACTGGTCATAGAACAGCGTACGGTTCGCCCACTCGAAGTCGAAGGCGTAGCCGATCGCTTCCCTGACCCGCTTGTCCTTGAAGAAGTCCCGCCGCTGGTTGAACCAGTAGCCCTGGATGACCCCGCCGCTTTCCCGGCGGATCTCCTCCTTGATGATCAGGCCTTTCTCCACCGCCGGTCCGGTATAGCCCGTGGCCCATTTCTGGGCCGACGATTCGACCTGCCAGTCGAACGCGCCAGCCTTGAAGGCCTCAAACGCGATGTTGGCATCGCGGTAGTAGTCGTACCGGATCTGGCCGTAATTGTAGCGGCCCTTGGCGACCGGGATGTCCGCGCCCCACCAGTCCACCACGCGCTCGTAGGTGATGGAACGCCCGGGCTCCACCCTCGCAGCGCGGTACGGCCCGCTGCCCAGCGGGGGCTCGAGCGACGGCGCCTCGAAGTCGCGTCCCTCCCACCAGTGCGCCGGCAGGATCGGCAACTGGCCCATGATGAGGGGCAGTTCGCGGTTCATCGGCCCGGAGAACACGAACCGGACCTTGCCCTCCCCCACCTTCTCGGCCTTGGCGACGTCGGCATAGTAGACGCGGAAGACCGGTGCGCCCCTGGTCCGCAGCGTCTCGAAGCTGAAGATGACGTCCTCCGCCGTGACCGGGCGACCGTCATGCCACCGCGCATTCTCGCGCAGCTCGTACTCGACAAAGCTGCGATCGTCGGGCGTTGCGATGGTCTTGGCCAGGAGCCCGTACTCGGTAAAGGGCTCGTCCAGCGCGCTCTCGACGATCGTCTCGTACACCAGGGCCACGCCCGCCGCCGGCACGCCGCGCAGGACGAACGGGTTCAGCGTGTCGAAGGTGGTGCCGATCGCGGAGAGGACCAGGGATCCGCCCTTGGGCGCCGTCGGATCGACATAGTCGAAATGAGTGAAATCTGGCGGGTACTTGAGGTCGCCATACATGGACAGGCCGTGAGACGGCGTGGCCTGCTGTGCGGCTGCAAACCCGGGCCGCAGGATCAGCGAAGAGCCCAAGAGCCCGAGGCCGGCCTTGGCGAAGCCGCGGCGATCAATCATCCGGTCCGTCCTGACGCTTTTGTCATCTCTTGCGCATGAAGCTAACGCGCCACTGCCGTCCGGACCAGCCGCTCAGTCGGAAAGCGGCTCGAACATGGCCAGGGCCTCGGCATGGACGCGCGGATCGCCGGCCACGATCACGCGGCCAGCCGAGCCCAGACCGACCGGGCGGCCCTTCCAGTCGCTGACGATCGCACCGGCGCCGGCCAGGATCGGCAGGATCGGCAGGTAGTCGTAGGGTTGCAGTCCCTGCTCGACCACCAGGTCGACGAAGCCGGCCGCCAGCAGGCCGTAGCCGTAGCAGTCGGTATTGAACTGCGAGAGATAGACCTTCGCCTCCAGCGCGTCGAAGGCCTCGCGCTCGGGCCCCGGCGCGAACATCCGACGGGAATAGGACGCGAGTACCGCCCGCTCCAGGCCTGGGCAGGGACGGGTCCGGATCGTCCTGCCGTTGAACATCGCCGGCGATCCGGACACACCCACCCAGCGCTCGCGCAGGATCGACTGGTCGATCAGGCCCAGCAGCGGCTGGCCGCGGTGCAGCAAGCCGATCAGGGTGCCGAACTGCGGCCGGCCGCAGATGAACGACTTGGTGCCGTCGATCGGATCGAGGACCCAGACGAACTCTGCTCCGAGATCCTGCTGGCCGTACTCCTCGCCGAGGATCCCGTGGCCAGGGTATTGCGCCTCGATCAGCTCCCGCATGCGCAGCTCGGCCTGCCGGTCGGCAATGGTCACCGGGCTCTCGTCGAGCTTGCTCTCGATCGTCAGTTCAGCCCGGAACCAGTGCCGCTGGACTTCGGCGGCGGCGTCGGCCAGCCGGTGCCCGAAGGCCAGCAGTTCCTGAACGGCGTCAGCCACCCTGCGCGGGAGCGGCTGGGGCGGCACCTTCCGCTGGCGCAGCTGGCGCCGCCGAACCTTCTGCCGGCGCAGCTTCCGCCGGAGCGGCCTCGGCCGTCGGCAGCGGAGGTGCCGCGGGATTGAGCGAGTGGAGGTAGGCGATCACGTTGGCGCGCTCATCGGGCTTGGCAATGCCGGCGAACGCCATCTTCGTGCCGGGGATATAGACCTTGGGCGCCTTCAGGAACTGGTCGAGCTCCTCGGCATCCCATGGCGCCTTGTGCTCGGTCATGGCCGCGGAATAGCTGAAGCCCGCATGGGCGCCGGCGGGACGGCCGTAGACGTCGTACAGGCCGGGCCCGATCTTGTTCTCGTTGCCGGCGTCGAAGGCATGGCAGGCCGCGCACTTCTTGGCCGAGGTGGCACCGGCCTCCACGCTGGCCGAGGCCAGGCGCACCGCGATCGGCTCGTCCGGCTGCTCGGTCGGCGCGTTCGCCTCCGCATCCGCAACCTCGACATGGTAAGCGTTCTCCTCGGGCATCTCCGGGCTGTACAGCATCCGGGAGATGACGCCCGAGCCGAGCGCGATGATGCCGGCGGTCAGGATGCCCGCCATGAGCTTGTTGCTTTCGAGCGACGATGCCATCAGGTAGCGAGCCTTTCCATTCAACCGGTCGCCGCGCGCGGCGCTGGCCGCCGGCTGGTCGAGATGCCGCGTCGGCCGCGTGCGGCTCTAGCGAGCATGATCGGCTGCCGTCAAGTTGACCAGCACCCGCGCCGCTTCGTCGCAAGCGGCTGGCACCAGGTTTCGTTCCCGTTGGCCTGTCTGCGTGGAGCAGCACCTTGAGCGATACGGTCGTCCTGATCCCGGCGAGGATGAAGGCATCCCGCCTTCCCGACAAGCCGCTCGCCGACATCGCGGGCGTGCCGATGATCGTCCATGTGTGGCGGCGCGCCATGGAGGCCAGGGTCGGGCGTGTCGTCGTCGCCTGCGCGGAACCCGCCATCGCCGCCACGGTCCAGGCGGCCGGTGGCGAAGCGGTCATGACCGATCCCGAGCTTCCCTCGGGCACCGACCGGATCACCCAGGCCCTGGCGACGATCGACCCGGAGCGCCGGTTCCAGCGCGTGGTCAACCTGCAAGGGGACCTGCCGACGCTCGATCCGCGCGTGCTGGGCCAGGTCCTGGAGCCGGTGGAACGGCTGGGAACGCCGATGGCGACCTTGGCCTGCGCCACCGAGGATCCGCGCGAGAAGGCCGACCCGAACGTGGTCAAGGCGGTGGTCTCCCAGGATGCGGCAGACCCGAGCCTTGGCCGCGCCCTCTACTTCACGCGGGCGACCTGCCCTTCCGGCGACGGGCCGATCCTGCACCATATCGGCATCTACGCGTTCACCCGCGAGACCCTGGAGCGGTTCGCGACCCTGCCGCCCTCGCCGCTGGAGCGACGGGAACGGCTGGAACAGCTCCGCGCGCTGGAGAACGGCATCGCGATCGGCGTGAAGCTGGTGGAGACGGTTCCGTTCGGCGTCGACACCCCCTATGACCTCGACCGCGCCCGCCAGATCGTGACCTTGGCCAGAAGCTGAAGAATGCCTGAACCGACCGCTCCCGTGGCACCGCACCCGGCGAACACCATCGCCTTCCAGGGACGGCCCGGGGCCTATTCGCACCTGGCCTGCCACCAGGCCTTCCCCGACATGGTGGCGCTGCCCTGCCATTCGTTTGAGGACGCGTTCGGCGCCGTGCGCGAGGGGACAGCGAGGCTGGCGATGATCCCGGTGGACAACACGGTCGCCGGCCGGGTCGCCGACGTGCATCACCTGCTGCCGCGCGGCGGCCTTCACATCGTGGCCGAGCATTTCGTGCGGGTGAACCATCATCTGCTGGGCCTGCCCGGCTCCAGCATCGACAGGCTCCGCTCGGCCGAAAGCCACGTCCACGCCATCGGCCAGTGCCGCCAGTTCCTGCGACGCCACCAGTTGCAGGCCCTGGTGGTCGCGGACACGGCCGGCGCTGCGCAGGACGTCGCGACGGCGGGCGATCCCACCCGCGCGGCCATTGCCTCGCAACTCGCCGGCGAGCTCTACGGCCTCGTGTCGCTTGCCTCGAACATCGAGGATGCCGAGCACAACACGACCCGATTCCTCGTCCTGGCGCGTGAGCCGGAGGATCCCGGACCCGCGACCGATCCGGTGATGACGACCTTCACCTTCACCGTGAAGAACCGCCCGGCCGCGCTCTACAAGGCGCTGGGCGGCTTCGCCACGAACGGCGTCAACATGGTGAAGCTGGAAAGCTACATCGACGGCACCTTCTCCCAGGCGCAGTTCTACGCCGACATCATGGGCCACCCCTCGCATGACGGGGTCCACCTCGCCCTGGAGGAGCTGGGATTCTTCAGCCACTCCGTCGAGATCCTGGGCGTCTACCCGGCCCATCCGTTCCGCCAGCAGATCGGATAGGCACGGCGCCCCTTGTGGACAGCCCCTCGGGTCCCTGCCTCAGCCCTCGTCCTTGAGGGCTCCCATCAGCTGCAGATTGCCCCCGACGGCTGCCGTGTTCACCGTCAGGGTACGTTCCGTCAGGAAGCGCAGCAGGTAGTGCGGGCCGCCGGCCTTGAACCCGGTGCCGGACAGGCCCTCGCCACCGAACGGCTGGGTGCCTACCACGGCACCGATCACGTTGCGGTTGACGTAGATGTTGCCGGCCCGCACCCGCGAGGTCAGCGTCTCCACGGTCTCGTCGATCCGGGAATGCACGCCGAAGGTCAGGCCGAAGCCGCTGGCTTCGATCGCCTCGACCACCTTGGGCAGGTCGCCCGTGCGCCAGCGCACCACGTGGAGGATCGGTCCGAACACCTCCTCGGTCAGACGGCCCATCCGGTCGATCTCGAATGCCATGGGCGGCACGTAGCTGCCATGGGCGCAAGCATCGGGGAGCGGGCAGCGGAAGAGCATCCTGCCTTCGCGCGCCATCCGTTCCGCATGGGCCACAAGCTTCGCCTTCGCACGATCGTCGATCACCGGCCCGACATCGGTGCTGATCTCGCCCGGGTCGCCGACCGCAAGCTCCTCCATCGCGCCGTTGAGCATCTCGATCGTCCGGTCGGCGATCTCGTCCTGGATGAATAGGACGCGCTGGGCCGAGCAGCGTTGGCCGGCCGAGCGGAACGCGCCGTCGATCGTGTCCTGGACCACGGCTTCCAGCAGCGCGGAGCTGTCGGCGACCAGCGCGTTCATGCCGCCGGTCTCCGCGATGAACGGACGGATGGCATGCTCGGTCGCCGCCATGGCCCGGTTGATCCCGAACGCCGTCGCGGTGGATCCGGTGAACGCGACGCCGACGCAGCGGGGATCGGTGACCAGCACCGGGCCGATCACGCCGCCCTCGCCCGGCAGGTAGACCAGCGCGTCCTCCGGAACCCCTGCCCGGTGGAGCAGATCGCAGCACAGCTTGCCGGTAAGCGAGGTCGCCTCGGCCGGCTTGGCGATCACGCTGTTGCCGGTCACCAGCGCTGCTGCCAGCTGTCCGGTGAAGATCGCGACCGGGAAGTTCCAGGGTGCGATCGTCACGAACACGCCGCGCGGATGGAGGGTGAGCCGGTTGCGCTCGCCGGTGGGGCCAGGCAGGTCGATCGGCCGGTCGAGCAGGCGGCGGGCCTCGGCTGCGTAGTAGCGCAGGAAGTCGATGGCCTCGCGCACGTCGGCCACGGCATCCAGGATCGTCTTGCCGGCTTCCCGCACGCAGAGCGCCACCAGTTCCGGCATGTGGCGGCCGAACAGGTCGGCACCGCGCTCGAGCGCTGATGCCCGCTCGTCGACCGGGCGGCGCGACCAGCGGGCATGACCACCTTGGGCGAACGCCATGGCGCGGCCTGCTGCATCCGCATCCGCGAACACCACGCTGCCGACCTCGCGGCGCCGGTCGGCCGGGTCGTGCACCGGCCGGGGCGCCGCCGTGCAGCCGACGCCTGGCACGGCATGCATGGCCGGAACATTGGCGAGGCTCCGTGCCAGCGCTGCCAGCTCGTTCGGATCGCTCAGGTCGATGCCGTCGCTGTTCTTGCGCGTAGGCTGGTAGATGTCGCCCGGCTTCGGGATCGCCGGGTGGCGCTTGACGTGGAGGCTGCGCAGCCGCTCGACCGGATCGCTGACCAGATCGTCCAGCGACGCGGAGCGGTCCACAACCTGGTGGACGAAGGAGGAGTTGGCGCCGTTCTCCAGGAGCCGGCGCACCAGGTACGGCAACAGGTCCTTGTGGCTGCCGACCGGCGCGTACACCCTGCAGGGGACCGGCAGCCGCTCGGCCTTCATCAGGTCGCCATAGAGCGAATCGCCCATCCCGTGCAGCTTCTGGAACTCGAAGTTCCGGTTGTTCCCTGCAAGCTCCAGGATGGCGGCGAGTGTTTGGGCATTGTGGGTGGCGAACATCGGATAGAAGGCCTGGCCGCCCTGGAACAGCGCCTTGGCGCAGGCGAGGTAGCTGACATCGGTTGCGACCTTGCGGGTGAAGACCGGGTAGTCGCTGTAGCCCATCGACTGGGCCTTCTTCACCTCGCCGTCCCAGTAGGCGCCCTTGACCAGCCGGACCGGGATCTGCCGCGATGTCCGCGTCGCCAGATCGGCCAGCCAGTGGATCACGTGCGACGCGCGCTTCTGGTAGGCCTGCACGGCCAGGCCCAGCCCGTTCCAGCCGCGCAGCACCTCCATGCCGGCCAGGTGCTCCATGATGTCCAGGGACGGCTCCAGCCGCTCGCTTTCCTCCGCGTCGATGGTGACGGCGACGTCCAGCTGCCGGGCACGCTCCAGAAGCTGGCCCAGCCGCGGCAACAGCTCGCCCATCACGCGCCGGTGCTGGGCATATTCGTAGCGGGCGTGCAGCGCCGACAGCTTGATCGAGAGCGAGGGGCGTCGGAGGAGCTGGCGTGACGGCGGCGCGCTGGCCGCCACCCGCTCCAGGGCATGCAGGTAGCTGGCCAAGTACCGCCTGGCGTCGTCGTCCGTGCGGGCGGCCTCGCCCAGCATGTCGTAGGAGTAGAGGAAGCCCTGCTTTTCGGCGGACCTGGCGCGCGCGGCTGCCTGGTCGATCGTCTGGCCCAGCACGAACTGGTGGCCCAGCACCTTCATCGCCTGCTTGAGCGCCTCGCGGACAATCGGCTCGCCGAGCCGCCCGACCATGCGCGAGATGCGGCCGACGAAGCCCGGCCCGTCATCGTCCAGGCTCAGAAGCCGGCCGGTCAGCATCAGGCCGAAGGTCGAGGCGTTGATCAGGAAGCTCTCGGACGACGCCAGGTTCTTCTGCCAGTCCGTATCGCCGATCTTGTCCTTGATCAGGAGGTCGGCGGTCTCCGCATCCGGCACGCGCAGGAGTGCTTCGGCCAGGCACATGAGCGCCACGCCTTCCTCCGTGTCGAGCGCATAGGCGTGCATGAAGGCTTCCACGCCGCCGGAGGAGGTCGCGTCTTCCCGCAGTCGCTCCGCCATCGAGCGGGCCGAGGCCGTGATCCGCTCGCGCTGGTCGACCGAGAACGAGACGGCAGCCAGGAGCCGGACGGCCGTCCTGTCCTCGTCCTCGTGGTAGGCGCGCCTGATCGCATCGCGCAGCGGCGACGGATCGACGGGCGGAAGATCGGTCAGAATGGGTGCGAGGGCCATGGCAGCATTTCCTGTCGTGCGCCCGGATTGGATGGCAGCGACGACGCTAGCACAACCCTATGCGCGCAACTGCCGCTTCCTCCAACCCTGGGCAGCACGGCTCGCACCCTGGTGCCCGAGCAAGGCCGTCACGGTCTCGCCAGCCAGCACGAGACGGTCCAGGTCCACGCCGTGCCGGATGCCCATGCCGTCCAGCATGAACACGAGGTCTTCCGTCGCCAGGTTGCCGGCAGCGCCCGGTGCGAAGGGGCAGCCGCCCAGTCCGGCCACGCTGCTGTCGACCGTGCGGACGCCGAGTTCGAGGGCGGCCAGCACGTTGGCCAGCGCCTGCCCCATCGTGTCATGTGCATGGATCGCCAGGTTCTCCAGGCCGGCGCTTGCCGCACAGGCCTGGACGATGCCTGCGATCTGGCGGGGCGTGCCGGTGCCGGTGGTGTCGCCCAAGGAGATCTCGGTGCAGCCGATCCCGATCAACGCCTCGGTGACCTTCACCACCTGCTCCAGCGGCACCTCTCCCTCGTAGGGGCAACCGGCGATGCAGGATACGTAGCCACGTGCGGCCAGGCCCTGCGACTTGGCCTTGGCCACGACCTCGTCCAGCCGGGCCATCGTCTCGTCCATGCCGGCCCCGCCATTGCGCTGGGAGAAGGTCTCGCTGGCCGCTGCGAACACGGCGATCTCCGTCGCACCCGCATCCACCGCGGAGCGCAGCCCCCGCCTGTTCGGCACGAGAACGGGAAGCCGCACCTGCTGGAGGTCGCGCAGCCCGGCCAGGACGTCTTCCGTGCCGGCCATCGCCGGCACGAGGTCGGGCCGGACGAAGGCGCCGGGCTCGATCGTGCGAAGGCCTGCTGCTGCCAGGCCGCGGATGAGCGCGATCCGGTTCTCCACGTCGAGGATGGTGGCCTCGTTCTGCAGGCCGTCCCGGGGTCCCACCTCCACGATCCTGACCTCGGCAGGGATGGCCGCGAGCAGGTCGGTCATGGCGCCAGCTCCGCCAGGACGTCGCCGGCCAGGACCCGGTCTCCCTGCGCCACCATGAGCGCCGTGACGCGGCCGCCGATGCTGGCGGACAGGCGGTGCTCCATCTTCATGGCCTCCAGGATCACCAGGACATCACCCTTGACCACCTGATCTCCCAGCCTGGCCGGCACCGCAATGATCTTGCCGGGCAATGGTGCCCGAAGCACCGGCCCCCCGTCCTGTTCGGTCTGTCGATCGGCCACGTGGCTCATCGCCAGGTGGATCTGGCGGTCCAGCAGCGTGACACCGGCGGAATCGACCCGAACCAGCCGGTGGCGGCGATGCCCGTCGATCTCGACCGCCAGCAGGTCCGGCGTGGAGGTCCAGGCCGCCCGGAGCCTGAGCGTGCTGCCGGCGGCCTCCACGTCGAAACCGTCATGCAGGTGGCGGACGCGGACATCGCCCGCCACAAAACTGACCGTCTCCTCGGCCGGCAGGTTCAGGCGCCAAGGCTCTCGGGAAGACAGCCATGGGTCCCGGCCGTCGACGGGGCGGGTGAGCAGGCGGGCGATTGCTCCGACCACGAGATCTTCCGTGCCCGGCGCCGGCTGCTGCACGAGCGTCGACAAGGCACCTTCCAGCCAGTTCGTGTCGATCCCGCCATCCACGAATTCCTGGTCGGCCAGCACACGGTCCAAAAGCCGCATGTTGGTCGCGACGCCGTCGATCCTGGTGCAGGCCAGGGCGGCACGTGCCCGGCGCAAAGCGGCAGACCGGTCGCGGCCGTGTACGATCAGCTTGGCCAGCAAGCTGTCGAAATGGGCGCCCACCACCATCCCGTCCGCCAGGGCGTGATCGACCCGCATGTCGGGCGGAAGGGCAACGTTGCGGATCGTGCCGCTGGTCGGCCGAAGCCCTTGATCCGGGTCCTCCGCGCAGATCCGCAGCTCCACGGCATGGCCACGGATCTGCACCTGCTCCTGGCCCATGGCCAGCCTCTCGCCCCGGGCGATCCGCAGCTGCCATTCCACCAGATCCAGGCCCGTCACCAGCTCGGTCACCGGATGCTCGACCTGCAGGCGCGTATTGACCTCGATCAGGTACCAGGAGCCGTCCGGCGCCACGAGGAACTCGACCGTTGCGGCATTCGTGTAGCTGGCTTCGCGCACCAGGCGCACCGCCGCCGCGCCCAGGGCGGCGCGGGTCTCCGCCTGCAGGAAGGCCGCCGGGGCCTCCTCGATGACCTTCTGGTGGCGGCGCTGCAGCGTGCAGTCGCGTTCGCCCAGATGGATCACGCTGCCATGGCTGTCGGCCAGCACCTGCACCTCGACATGGCGTGGGCGCTCGACCTGCCGTTCCAGGATCAGCGTGCCGTCCCCAAACGCCGCCAGCGCCTCGCCCGCTGCCGCCTGCAGCAGTTCCGGCAGGTCGGCCATGTTCCGGACCACCCGCATGCCGCGCCCGCCCCCGCCGGCGCTGGCCTTGATCAGCAGCGGCGGCCCGATCCGCGCGGCCTCGGCTTCTAGCCGCTCCTGGTCCGCTCCGTCATAGCCCGGCACGACCGGAATGCCATGGTCCACGGCCAGCTGTCGGGCCGCCGCCTTCGAGCCCAGCCGGCGCATCGCCTCTGCCGACGGTCCGGCATAGGCCAAGCCGGCCGCCACCGCCGCCTCCACCAGGTCCGGGCTCTCGGACAGGAAGCCGTAGCCCGGATGCAGCGCGTCGCAGCCGGTGCGGGCGGCGGCATCGATCAGCTTGCCGATGTCCAGGTAGGTCTCGGCGGCCGTCTCGCCGCCAAGATCGATCGCCTCGTCGCACTGCACGACGTGCGGGGCGTCGCGGTCGGGCTGGCCGAACACGGCCACCGTCCTGATCCCGATCCGGTGCGCGGTCCGCGCGATCCGGCATGCGATCTCGCCGCGATTGGCGATCAGGAGCTTTCTCACGAGGGGGGCTTCCAGCAGGGCGCACGCTTTTCGAAGAAGGCGGCGATACCCTCCCTGCCCTCCTCGCTCACGCGCCGCGCCGCGATCGCCTCCACGGTCGCGGCGGCGACGAGGCTGCCGGATTGCGGGCTCGTGGCGACGAGGTCGATCACGCGCTTGGCCTCGGCGATGGCGCCGGGCGCTCCCTGCAGCACGAGGTCGATGAACTCGCCGCCGCGCTCATCCAGCCGGTCCGGCGGCACCACCTCGTGCACCACGCCCAGCCGCTGGGCCGTATGGGCGTCAAAGCGCTCGGCCGTCAGAAACCAGCGGCGCGCCTGCCGGCTGCCCATGGCCCGCATCACGAAGGGCGCCACGATCGCCGGCACCAGGCCCAGCCGCACTTCCGTCAGGCCGAACTGGCAGCCCTCCGCCGCGATCGCGATGTCGGCAGCGCATACCAGCCCCAGGGCGCCGGCCATGGCCGCCCCATGCGCCAGGCAGATCGTGGCCTGCGGCAGCTGGTCGAAGGCCACCAGCATCTCGCAGAGCCGGCCGGCGTCGACCTGGTTCTCGTCGAGCGTGAACCCGGCAGCACGGCGCATCCAGGCGAGGTCGGCGCCGCTGCAGAACGCCGGGCCCGCCCCCTTGAGTACGACCACCCGCACGTCGTCGTCATGAGCCAGCGCCACGAACTGGTCGTGCAGCGACGCGATCATCCCCTCGTCCAGCGCATTGCGCTGCGCCAGCCGGTTCAGGGTGATATGCACGGCGGAACCCGTCCGCTCGACCAGCAGCGTCATCGCCTACATCCGGAACACGCCGAACCGGGTGTCCCCGATCGGCGCCGAAAGCGAGGCTGCCAGGGAAAGTGCCAGCACCCGGCGGGTGTCCACCGGGTCGATGATCCCGTCATCCCAAAGCCTCGCCGATGCATAGTAGGGATCACCCTGGCGGCCATATTGCGCGCGCACCGGCGCCTCGAAGGCGGCCTGGTCATCGGCGGACCAGTGCTCGCCGCGTGCCTCCAGCGCATCGCGCCGAACCGTCGACAGCACGGAAGCAGCTTGCTCGCCCCCCATCACCGAAATCCTCCCGTTCGGCCAGGACCACAGGAAGCGCGGATCATAGGCCCGCCCCGCCATGGCATAGTTGCCGGCCCCGAAGCTGCCGCCGACCAGCAGGGTGATCTTCGGCACCTCGGCGCATGCCACGGCATGGACGAGCTTGGCCCCTTCCTTCGCGATGCCGCCCTGCTCGTAGGAACGCCCGACCATGAAGCCCGCGATGTTCTGCAAGAAGACCAACGGGATCCGGCGGCGGCAGCAAAGCTCGATGAAGTGCGCGCCCTTGGCCGCACTCTCGGCGAACAGGATCCCGTCATTCGCGAGGATGCCGAGCGGCATGCCCATCAACTGGCCGAACCCCGTCACCAGCGTGGCGCCGTAGCGCGGCTTGAACTCCTCGAAGCGGGAGCCGTCCAGGATGCGGGCCAGGAGTTCCCGCACGGGCCAGGGCTCGCGGACATCCTCGGCGATCAGCCCGTAGAGGTCCTCCTCCGGATAGAGCGGTGGCTCGGGTTCCTGCGTGATCACCCTGTCCGCGGGCGGCGTCAGGTCGCGGATGGCTGCGCGCGCCAGCAGGAGGGCATGCGCATCGTCGCTCGCCAGCTGGTCGGCCACGCCGGACTGCCGCGTGTGCATCTCCGCACCGCCCAGTTCCTCCGCGCTCACGACCTCGCCGGTGGCAGCCTTCACCAGGGGCGGGCCGCCCAGGAAGATCGTGCCCTGCTCCTTCACGATGATGGTCAGGTCGGCCATGGCCGGCACATAGGCGCCGCCGGCCGTGCAGGAGCCCATGACCACCGCGACCTGCGCGACGCCGTCCCGGGACATGCGTGCCTGGTGGAAGAAGATCCGGCCGAAATGCTCCCGGTCCGGGAACACCTCGTCCTGGGCCGGCAGGAACGCGCCGCCGCTGTCCACGAGATAGACGCAGGGCAGCCGGTTCTCCCAGGCGATCCGCTGCGCGCGCAGGTGCTTCTTCACGGTAAGCGGAAAATAGGTGCCGCCCTTCACGGTCGCGTCGTTGGCGACGACCATGCAAGTGCGCCCCTCGATCCGGCCGATCCCGGCGACGAGCCCGGCTGCCGGCACCGGCTCGTCATGAACCCCGAAAGCTGCGAGCTGCCCGACCTCGAGAAAGGCGGAGCCGGGGTCCAGGAGGCGGTCGATCCGGGTGCGCACGAACAGCTTGCCACGCGCTTCGTGCCGCGCGCGCGAACCGGCACCGCCACCTTGCGCGATGGCAGCGACCCGCTCCCTGAGGTTGGCAGCGAGGGCCCGGTTATGGGCTGCGCGGCGGCGGAAGGTCTCGCTGCGCCCGTCCAGCGTCGAGCGGAGTACCGTCACCGGCCTGACCTCGGCACCTCAGGTTCCCCTGAGTCCAGCCTACCAGCCGCCACTGGCCAGCCACCGCTCGACATGGTCCAGGCGGTCCGCACCCCAGAACGGCTCGCCATCCACGAAGATGAACGGCGAGCCGAACACGCCCCGCTCGATGGCATGATCGGTCTCGGCCTTCAGCCGCTCCTTGATCGCGGGATCAGCGACCGCTTCGCGCAGGGCCGTCTCGTCGATCCCGAGCGTCCTTGCCACCTCGACCACCTGCTCGATGGCCGACAGATCCCGGCCTTCGGCCCAGTGCGCGAAGAACACTGCTTCCGCAAAGCCGCGCGCCATGTCCGGGTCGGCGCCATGCAGCCACCAGAAGGCGCGGCTGGCGGCAAGCGAGTTCATCGGCAGGTTCGGCGGCAGGGTGAAGGGAGCGTCCATCAGCCGGGCGCAGCGAGGCGCGTCGCGGAGAAAGTAGGGCCCCCGCAGCGGAGCCTGGACGTTCGGGACCGATCCCGTGAGCTTGAACATGGCGCCCAGCATGATCGGCCGCCAGCGCACTTCGCGCTCGTAGGCGCCTGCGATGCTGCCGATCCTGAGCGACGCCAGGTAGGCGTAGGGGCTGGCGAACTCGAAGTAGAAGTCGAGTGGCTCGTTCATGCACCCCCCAGCCCGGTGAGCTGGCGACCGATCAGCCCCCGGCGGATCTCCGACGTGCCGGCGCCGATCTCGTAAAGCTTCGCATCGCGCATCAGCCGCTCCGCCGGGTAGTCACGGGTATAGCCGTTGCCCCCGAGGATCTGGATGGCATCCAGCGCCGCAGCCGTCGCACTCTCCGCCGCGAGCAGCAGGCAGCCGGCGGCATCCTCCCGGCTGGTCCGGCCTGAATCGGCCGCGCGCGCCACGGTGTAGACGAAGGCACGGGATGCCTGCAGCCGGGTGTAGAGGTCGGCGAGCTTGCCCTGGATCAGCTGGAACGACCCGATCGGCTGGCCGAACTGATGCCGGCTGCGCGCATAGTCCAGCGCCAGGTCGAAGGCTGCCTGATGGATGCCGAGCGGCCCGCCGGCCAGCACGATCCGCTCATAATCCAGTCCCGACATCAGGACCCGCACGCCGCCGCCGACCGAGCCCAGCACGTGCGTGTCCGGCACGAACGCGTGATCGAACACCAGCGGTGCCGTGGGCGACCCGCGCATCCCGAGCTTGTCCAGCTTCGGCCCGACCGTGAAGCCCGGCGTGCCGCGCTCGACCAGGAAGGCCGTGATTCCCTTGGGCCCTGCCGCCGGGTCGGTCTTCGCATAGACGACCAGCAGGTCGGCTTCGGGCGCGTTGGTGATCCACATCTTCTCGCCCGTCAGGCGCCAGCCGCCATCGGCCTTGAGCGCGCGCGTGCGCATCGACACGACATCCGAACCGGCATTGGGCTCGGACATGGCGAGCGCACCGACATGCCGCCCGTCGATCAGGCCGGGGAGGTGGCGCGCACGCTGGTCCACGCTGCCGTTCAGGCGGATCTGGTTCACGCAGAGATTGGCATGCGCGCCATAGGACAGGCCGACCGACGCGCTGGCGCGGGACAATTCCTCCATGGCCACGACATGGGCGAGGTAGCCCATCCCGCTGCCGCCCTCCTCGGCTGGCACGGTCAATCCCAGCAGGCCGAGCTCTCCCAGCTTCGGCCAGAGCTCGCGCGGGAAGCGGTCGTCGCGGTCGATCGCCGCGGCGATGGGCGCGATCTCGTCGGCGGCCAGGCGGCGCAGCATGTCGCGCAGCGCCTGGATCTCTTCAGGCAGGTCGTGGTCGAGCATCGGAACCTCCTTTCAGAGAAGTACCAGGGTCGCCAGGGCCAGGAAGCTGAAGAATCCGACGACGTCGGTGACGGTCGTGAGAAACACGGTGGAAGCCACGGCCGGATCGAGCCCCATGCGCTGCAGGCAGAGCGGGATCGCGGCACCGGCCAGGCCGGCCACCGCGAGGTTGATCAGCATCGCAGCGCCGAACACCAGGGCCAGCTCGCCCTGCCAGAACCAGATGAACGCGGTGGCCAGCCCGACCAGCAGGAAGCTTCCGCCGTTCAACAGGCCGACCAGCGATTCCTTGAGGACCAGCCGGTAGGTCTCGCCCCGCCCGAGAT
>JAESGR010000475.1_pt1 | contig 29661 bp, 26 predicted proteins | sample 9269771 | NCBI WGS metagenome assembly JAESGR01 (sample SAMN15739572, study PRJNA653492) | algae metagenome | isolation source: Chroococcus sp. CMT-3BRIN-NPC107 and co-occurring heterotrophs from well... | place: USA: Clark Mountains Wilderness, California | collected 2010-04-18 | reverse complement strand
GGCTCGCCGACATCCGCAAGGTCAACTACGTCATCCTGGGCGGCGACAACGCCGGCGAGCACCTGCTGATGTAGCGGCGCTCGGCCGTGCTCACTGCGTGACCGAGATCACCGCGCCCTCGACCGGCAGCGCGTCGACCGCGATCGGCGAGGGCGAGGCGCCGGTCGTCGTCGCCTCCACGCCAGTCGCGATCAGCTGGTAGCTGACGACGACCGCCGCCGCGACCGGCGGTGCCGGCTCCTCGACCGCCTGCGCCGCGGGCTCGTCGCTGCCGCCGCCGCACGCCGCCAGCGCGGCCAGCACGATCCCGATCGAGACGATCGCCAGCGGCGCCCGGCGCCGCCTCGCGCCGCCGCCGCCGCCGCCGCCGCCGCCGCCGCCGGGAAGCGTCACGAGCAGGCCGAACAGCGCGAGCACGGCGCCGCCGAGCGATGCGGCGGCGACGTGGATCTCGCTCGACACGTCGGCGGCGACCAGCAGGTCGACCGGTCCGGTCACGGCGAGCGGCGTCGCGAGCACGAGCTTGAGGTCGCCGTTGTCGGCGGCGATGCGGCCGCTCGCCAGCTCGGCCTCGCCGGCGTCGACCTGGCCGTTGCCGTTCGCGTCGACGAACAGCTTCACGGCCGTGAGGTCGAGGTCGTCCCGGCCATCGCCGCGCGACGAGACCGTGAGCGACGTCAGCGACGCGCTGCCGTTGGCCGGCGTCAGGCGCAGCTGCAGCATCGCCACGTTGCCCGTGCCCTTGGCGGCGCTGGCCGAAGCCGCTGCGGCAGGGCCGCGCGCGGCCGCGAGGGCGACCGGCGGCGGCGGCGGCGGCGCGGTCGACGCGGAGATCCAGACCTTGATGGTGCTGTCGCGGCTCACGTCGACGTCGCAGAAGACCGGGTTGTCGCGATTGCGCTCGTGGCAGTTGTTGTTGACGAACGGGAAGTAGATGCTCCACCCGGAAAGCGTGCTTCCGTCGAGGCGCAGCGTGGAGCGGAACGGCACCGAGATCCTGCAGGTCGACGGCGTCGCGCCGGCGTCGCACACCAGGCCGGCCGGCTGGCTGGTGATGGTCGCGACGTTGGCGGGCGCCGCGGCCATGCTCTGCACGGCGACGGTGCAGTCGGTGCCGCGGTAGACGATCGGCACGCTCACCGTGCCGCCCTCGGGCACGTCGATGGTGACGCCGGCGTTGTGGTGCACCGGCTTGCAGTTGCCGGCCAGGGGATCGGCGTAGACGCGGTAGCTGCCGGCCGGCATGTTCTGGACGAAGCGTTCGCCTGTGACGACGTTGCCGGGGAACGCGAAGTCCCAGTGCTTGGTCGCGTCCTCGAGGAACTCGAAACGGATACGCGCCGTCTTCCCGTCCACGCCGCTGGTGTAGTTCAGGAACGGCCTGCCTTGCGGGTCGGTGGTCGAGAGCGGCGTCTTGAGGGTGCCGGATCGCAACCGCAGGTGGATCCTGAGCGCGCCGCTGCAACGGCCGATCGGCACCGTCGAGACGACGTTCTGGCAGGTCTCGCTGACGATCTCCTCGCGCGCTCCGTTGAACCCCTGCAGGGTCGTGGTGGCCGCCACCACGTCGTTGCCGAAGCGAGGATTGCAGGCGTTCGGCGTGATGCACTTGTAGGTGGCCACCTGCGTGCCGTTGCTGTTGAATCCCTCGATCAGCAGGTACGAGGTCGTCTGCGACTCGTGCGTCACCTTGCCGGCGAGGCTGGTCTGGTAGACGATCTGCGACTGCGCGGCAGCCTCCGGCGCATGCCATGCGCCCAGCGCCGCGAGCAGGGCGCCGAGCCGCAGCGCCGGCTTGTTCCAGAAGGCGTTCATCGTCGTTTTCTCCTCGGTCGTGGTTTCAGGGTCGGGAAGGTCAGCGCAATCCGCCATCGGCCGCCCGTGGCGCCGCGGCCACGGGCCAGCTCAGGAAGCGCGCCAGCTCGAAGGGACTCGCGAACTCGAGCGTGGTCGCGTCGGGCAGGACGGCTCGTGCATGCCAGCCGGCCTCCGTGTCGGACCACACCGTGAGCGTCAGCTGGAGTCCCGATGAAGAAGGTGGCGGTGCGGCGTCCATGTGCTCGTCCGGTGAAGCGTTCGGACGAGACCGTAGGCCGGGGCCGTTGCAAAACCGTTGCAAGAGCCGCCGCGGCCAGGGCCGCGGACGCGCGCGCCGACCGCGCCGGACGGAGGTCAGCCCGGCAGTTGCCAGGCCGCTTCGAAGCGGGCCCGGGCCGCGGGAAGCTCGCGCAGCGTCTCCGCGAGGCGGTCGCGCTCGGCCACGAACGCTGCGCTCTCGGCCGCGATCGCCGTCGCTGCATGCGCCTGCGGAGCTGCGCTGCGCATCGCCTCGATGCACGCCAGGCGGAGATCGAGCGCCTCCAGGGCCGGTGAGCGCCCGTCCGCCAGCAGGGCCCGGCCGGCTGCCAGGGCGTCGCTGTCGTCCTGCCCCTCGGCCGCGGCAGCGCGCAGCGCGCAGGTCCGGCGAACGACCTCGAGCTCGCGGTTCGGCGCCTCGCCGAGGCTCGCGAGGTGCGCGCGCGCCGCAACGACGTCGCCGTCGGCGAGCGCGAGCTCGGCGCGACGCAGGATCAGCGTGAAGCGGTCCTGCGAGTTCTGCATCGTCGCGGCGTCGCCGCAGGCAGCGAGCTGGCGCCGCGCCTCGTCGACGTCTCCGCCGCGGATCTCGGCGAAGGCGCGGTTGAAGGCGACCTTGACGCCGAGGAAGCCGAGCTCGCGCGTCGATTCGGCCTGCGCGCGCTGCAGCAGCAGCCGGGCGTGGCCGAGGTCGCCGAGGTACACGTACAGGTCGGACAGGTTGACCGCGCAGCTCTGGTACGCGGTCGGCTCGCCGATCCGCTCGGCGAGCGCCTCGATGCGGGCGGCCGTGTCGAGCACCGCCGCGAGGTCGCCGCGCAAGCCGTGCGCGTACGAGAACGCCTGGAGCAGGATCTGCTCGGTCTCGCGCTGCGCGAATCGGGGCGACAGATGCCACGCCGCCTCGGCGAGCGCGATCACGCCGGCGGCGTCGCCGGCATCGGTGTGCAGCTTGATCAGGTTGATGAGGGCGTCGCGCTCGGCCTGCACGTCGCGCCGCTCGGCCGCCATGGCACGGGCCGTCTCGAGGTGGCGGCGAGCCCGATCCCGATCGCCGGCGAGGATCGCGAGGACGCCCAGCCGCATCTCGCATCCGCCGCGACCGCGCGCATCGCCGAGCCGCTCGAAGGCGGCGCGCGCCGCCTCGGCATGGCGCACCGACGCCGCGAGGTCGCCGCGGCGGTAGGTGACGACGATCAGCAGGTAGGCCGCCCGGGCCCGGTCGGCGTCGGTCGGGTCCGCGGCGAGGACGGCTTCGGCGACCGACTGCGCGTCTTCGAGCCGGCCGAGCTGCTGCAGCGTCTCGGCCACGCCCAGCGCCGCTGCGTCACGGAGCCGGCGCGGCAGCGCGTCGTCGCGGCGCACGGCCTCGTAGGCTGCCTGGGCCGCCGCGCCGTGATGGAACTCGAGCTGCAGCTTCGCCGCCTCGAGCCGCGCCTCGAACGCCGCCTCGACGAGGCCGAGGCGGGTCGCCAGCGCGACCGCGCGATCGATCGCCGTCATGGCGCCGGACGCGTCGTCGGCGCGTCGCAGCAAGCGCGCGGTGGCGCGCAGCGCCTCGACGGCGTCGGCGTCGTCGGCTCCGGACTCCAGGGCGTGCGCGAACATCGTCAGCGCGTCGGCGTCGGCATACGCCGCCTCGGCACGGCGCGCCGCCCGCAGCCACCAGGGCCGTGCGGCGAGGGGCCGCCCGGCAGCCTGCCAGTGCCCCGCCACGGACGCCGCATCCGCGCCGACCGCCTCGGCGGCAGCCGCCAGGCGCGCATGGAGCAGGGGCCGGCGTGCCGCCGAGATCTGCGCTGCGAGCGACTGGCGAAGCAGGTCGTGGGTGAAGCGGAAGCCGGCTCCGGAGGCGACGATCAGCTGCAGCGATTCGGCGCGCTCGAAGGCGGCGACAGCGTCGAAGTCCGACAGCGCCGTCGTGCCGGCGAGCAGCCGCGCCTCGAACGGCTCGCCGGCGAGACTTGCCGCCTCCAGGACCCGCTGCACCGACTCGCCGGCGCGGCGCACGCGCGCCACCACGGCCTCGCGCACGGACCCCGGCACCGGCAGGCCGGCGTAGTCGCCGGCGTCGTCGTCGAGCGGCGTCTCCCACACGCCGCCGTCGCCGCGGGTCAGTCGACCGGTCGCGGCCAGGTGGCGCAGCGTCTCGTGCAGGAAGAACGGGTTGCCGGCGGTCGCCTGGTGCAGGCGGCGCGAGAAGCGCTGCGGCGCCGCGGCGCCCGACATGCGGCGAACGACGTCGAAGACCTCGTCGGGCTGCAAGGCCGGCAGCGCCAGACAGTGGGCGGCGTCCGCGGCGACCAGCGCCTCGACGGTCGCGTGCAGGGAAGGCGGCGCCTCGCCGTCGCGCCACGTGACGAGCAGCCGCGGCACATCGCGGCGGCTTCGCGCCGCTTCGTGAAGGCGCTCGGCGACCCTGGCGATGGCGTCGGCGCTCGCCGCATCCGCCAGGTGCAGGTCGTCGACGAGCACTGCCGCGAAGTTCTCCGCGGCGAGATCGAGCACGGCGTCGGCGCAGGCGGCGAGAAAGCGCATGCGCTGGGTGTCGTCGGCCCATGGCAGCGGCGTCGCACCGAGCTCCGGCAGCACCCGCGCCAGTTCGCCGCGCCACCAGGCCTGCGCCGGCGGCTCGGCGGCGGCGAGCAGCGTGCGCAGCACGCGCGCCAGGGAGGCATACGGCACGCCGCCGTCGGACACGTGGCAGGCGACCGCGGCGTAGGGTCCGTGCGCGGCGGCGAACGACGCCGTCAGCCGCGACTTGCCGATGCCGCCGGCGCCGCCGACGACGATCGCGCGATGGCCCCGCCAGGCGTCTTCCATCGCCGCCGCCTCGGTGGCGCGCCCGACGAAGGGCAGCTCCGGCGGCAGCATCGCCGCCGCCGGCAGCGACGCGCCGACGGGCGCTGGCCGACCTGCATCGCCGCGCAGCGAAGCGACCAGCGCCTCGGTCTCGGCCATCGGCGCCAGGCCGAGCTCCGCCTGCAGCAGCTCGCGGCAACGCCCGTACTGGGCCAGCGCCGCCTCGCGCTCGCCCAGCGCCGCCTGCAGGCGGATGGCGGCGCGGTGGTGCTGCTCCTGCAGAGGATCGTCGGCGAGCAGCCGATGCACCTGCTGCAGCGCCGCGCGCGGGCGGCCTTCGGCTTCGTGCGCCGCCGCCGATCGCTCCAGGACGCCGCGACGAAGCTCGGCGAGCGTCGCGCGCCGGTCGCGCATCCAGGCCTCGAGCTCGGGCGCATCGACGACCTGGAGGCCGTCGCAGAACGAGCCGCGCCACAGATCGAGGGCCGTCTCGCCGCCGTCGGCCGCGGCGCGACGAAACGCCGCGAGGTCGGTGCGCACGGCGTCGTCGAGGGCGATGCGGTCGGCATCGATGCGCAGCGCGGCCTCGAGGCCGCCGTCGCGCAGGCGCGCCAGCTCGCGTCGCAGGTTGCGTCGCGCCGTGCTCTCGTCGAGCGCCGGCCAGAGCAGGGCGCAGAGGCGGCCGCGCAGCACCGCGCCATCCGCGGCGACGATCGCGAGCAGCGCCATCGACTTGCGCGTCGGCGGCCGCCACGGCACGCCGTCGGAGGTCAGTCGCGGCGGTCCGAGGAGGTGCAGCTCGAGCATGCCGCGATGATGCCTTCGGCCCGCATCCGCCCTGCCGCAGCGGCGCGCTGCCGACGGCCGCGGCGACGCGGGCGCGGAGGGCCTCGACCTACAATCCCGCTCCCTCCCCTTGCACCTTCTTCTCGCTGTCCGCCGGTCTCCGTGATCGGACGCGAACCGATCGCATGACCGATCTCGCGAAGTCCTTCGACCCCGCCGCCATCGAGGCCCACTGGGGCCCGCTCTGGGAGGAGAGCAACGTCTACGAGCCGACGCTGGAGCCCGGCAAGCGTTCCTTCTGCATCCAGCTGCCGCCGCCGAACGTGACCGGCACGCTGCACATGGGCCACGCCTTCCAGCACACGATCATGGACGCGCTGACGCGCCTGCATCGCATGAAGGGCGACAACACGCTCTGGGTGCCCGGCACCGACCACGCCGGCATCGCGACGCAGATCGTCGTCGAGCGTCAGCTGCAGGAAACAGGCATCGACCGCCACGCCCTCGGCCGCAAGAACTTCGTGGCCAAGGTCTGGGAGTGGAAGGAGCGCAGCGGCTCGACGATCACGCGGCAGATGCGGCGCATGGGCGACTCGGTGGCCTGGAAGTACGAGTACTTCACGATGGACGAGAGGCTCTCGGCCGTCGTCACCGACACCTTCGTCTCGCTCTACGACGAAGGGCTCATCTACCGCGGCAAGCGGCTCGTCAACTGGGACCCGGTGCTGCTCTCGGCCGTCTCCGACCTCGAGGTGGAGAACGAGGAGCGCGACGGGACGATGTGGCACATCCTCTACCCGTTCAGCGACGGCCCGCAGGCCGGCGTCGACGGTCAGCCGATGCGCGGCATGCACATCGCGACGACCCGCCCCGAGACCATGCTCGCCGACGGCGCGCTGGCGGTGCATCCCGAGGACGAGCGCTACCGCCACCTGATCGGCAAGCTCGTCGACCTGCCGCTCACCGACCGCAGGATTCCCATCATTGCCGACGACTTCGTCGATCGCGAGTTCGGCTCCGGCGCGGTGAAGATCACCGGCGCACACGACTTCAACGACTACGCCTGCGCGCTGCGGCACGGCATCCCGATGATCACGATCTTCACGCTCGACGCGAAGGTCAACGAGAACGGGCCGAAGGCGTACCAGGGACTCGACCGCTACGACGCGCGCAAGGCCGTGCTGCGCGACCTCGAGGCGCAGGACTACCTCGAGAAGGCGGTGCCGCACAAGCACGCGGTGCCGATCTGCGTGCGCACCGGCCAGGTCGTCGAGCCCATGCTCACCGACCAGTGGTTCGTCGCGATGACGAAGCCGGGGCGCGACGGCACCAGCATCGCCGGCAAGGCGATCGAGGCGGTGGAGACCGGCGCCGTGCGCTTCTTCCCCGAGCAATGGGTCAACACCTACAACCAGTGGATGCGCAACATCCAGGACTGGACGATCTCGCGCCAGCTCTGGTGGGGGCACCAGATCCCGGCCTGGTACGGCAGCGGCGGCGAGCTGTTCGTGGCCCGCACGGAAGAAGAGGCGCGTGCCAAGGCACGGGCCGCGGGCTACGACGGCGCGCTGACGCGCGACCCCGACGTCCTCGACACCTGGTACTCGTCGGCGCTGGTGCCGTTCTCGTCGCTCGGCTGGCCAAAGCAGACGAAGGAGCTTGAGCTCTTCCTGCCGTCTTCCGTGCTCGTCACCGGCTACGACATCATCTTCTTCTGGGTCGCCCGGATGATCATGATGACCCTGCACTTCACCGGCCAGGTGCCGTTCAGGGACGTCTACATCCACGGCCTGGTGCGCGACGCGCAGGGCAAGCGGATGAGCAAGTCCGAAGGCAACGTGCTCGACCCGGTCGACCTCATCGACGGCATCGCCCTCGAGCCGCTGCTCGAGAAGCGGTCCACGGGACTGCGCCGCCCGGAGACGGCGCCCAAGGTGAGGAAGGACACGGCCGCCGAGTTCCCGGCCGGCATCCCCGGCTTCGGCGCAGACGCGCTGCGCTTCACCTTCTGCTCCCTGGCCAGCCTCGGCCGCAACGTCAACTTCGACTCGAAGCGCTGCGAGGGCTACCGCAACTTCTGCAACAAGCTCTGGAACGCCACGCGCTTCGTGCTCATGAACTGCGAGGGGCAGGACTGCGGCCTGGCCGAGCACACCAAGGCCGAGTGCGCGCCCGGGCAGCCGTTCCACAACTACCTCAGCTTCTCGCCGGCGGACCGCTGGATCACCGGCGAGCTGCAGCGGGTGGAGGCGGCCGTCGAGCAGGGCTTCGCCGAGTACCGGCTGGATGCCGTGGCGCAGGCGATCTATGCCTTCGTCTGGGACGAGTACTGCGACTGGTACCTGGAGATCGCCAAGGTGCAGCTGCAGAAGGCCGAGGGCACGGGCGACGACGGGCGCGAGCCGGCACGGCGGGCGACGCGGCGGACGCTGCTGCGCGTGCTCGAGACGGTGCTGCGCCTGCTCCATCCGATCACGCCCTTCATCACCGCCGAGCTGTGGGAGCGGGTGTCGGTGGCCGCGGGACGGCGGACGCCCGACATCGAGCACGGCATCGTCCGCGCGCCGTATCCGAAGGCGCAGCTCGAGCGGATCGATCCGGCTGCCGACGCGTGGATCGGGCAGTTGAAGGCGATCGTCGGCAGCTGCCGGGTCCTGCGCAGCGAGATGAGCCTGCCGCCCGGCGAGCGCGTGCCGCTGAACGCGATCGGCGATGCCGACTTCGTACGCGCGGCGACGCCGCTGCTGAAGGCGCTCGCGCGGCTGTCCGAGGTGACGATCCTCGACAGCGATGCCGCGTTCGCGGAGGCGACGCGGAACGCGCCGGTGGCGGTCGCCGGGACGACGCGGATCGCGTTGCAGGTCCGCGTTGACGTCCCTGCCGAGTTGGCGCGCCTGAGCAAAGAAGTCGATCGGGTGACGAAAGAGATCGAGCGAGCCCTCGCCAAGCTCGACAACGAGAGCTTCGTGGCGCGCGCGCCAAGCGCGGTGGTCGATCAGGAGCGCAAGAGGGTCGCCGAGTTCACCGAGATGGTGAGCCGACTTCGGGACCAGAGAGCGCGTCTGGAATCGTCGACCTGAACTCGCGGCCGGCGAACGGCGCCGCCTCGAGCAGCTCGTCGATGCGCCGCGCCACGGCCCAGGCACTGCGCTGGCGCGACTCGCGCGTCGTCCCGGCGACGCGCGGCGTCACCTGCAGGGTCTCGATGCCGTGCAGCGGCCGGTCGGGGTCGAGGGCGCCGGGCTGCACGCTGTCGAGCCAGGCCGCGGCCATGCGCCCGGTCTTCAATGCCGTCGCCAGCGCCGCCTCGTCGAACAGGCCCGAGTGGCCGGTGCTGACGAGCACCTGGTCGGGCTTGCAGTGCGGCAGGAAGCGCTCGCCGAACAGGCCGTGGTAGCGGCTGAAGTAGTCGAGCTGCACGCAGAGCACGTCGGCGCGCTCGACCAGGTCGCGCAGCCCCACGGGAGACACTTGCCAGAGCGGCCAGACGCCGTCCTTGGCGTGCAGCGAGGGGTCGTAGCCGATGATCTTCGTGCCGAAGCCGGACAGCAGCTGCACGATCATCCGCGCCGCCGGCGGCATGCCGACCATGCCGATCGTCGTGCCGCCGAGCTCGCGGCCGGCGACCGAGCCGTCGGGGCTGCGCACCGGGACCCGGCGCAGCAGCGACAGCATCGCGCCGATGATGAACTCCGCCTCGGCGCGGGCGCTCGCCGTGAGGCTGCGGACGACCTCGACGCGGCGCCGCTCGCAGGCCTCGAGGTCGATGTTCTCGGACCCGGCGTTGACGCGGCCGACCGCGCGCAAGGCGGGGGCGAAGTCGAGCATCTCGGCATCGACGCTGACCGACGACGGGACGATGGCGGCACGGACGTTGTAGAGCGCCCGGCGCAGCTCGCGCGGAGCGAAGGCGAGCTCGGGCGCGTGGCGGACGCGATGCCTCGCCGCGAGCCACTCCATGACATCGGCTTCGAGGGTGTCGACGACGAGCAGATCCATGGGGGAATGTCATCCTTCGCCTGCTGCGCGCGGGAGTGCGTGCAAGAATCCTGCGGAGCTCCCGAAGGATTGTAGAGATGACGGTCAGACACGCGATATTCCCGGTAGCGGGGCTCGGCACGCGCTTCCTTCCGGCCACCAAGGCCCTGCCCAAGGAAATGCTTCCCATCGTCGACAAGCCGCTGATGCAGTACGCGGTGGCAGAGGCGTACGCGGCCGGCGTGCGCGAGATGATCTTCGTGACGAGTCGGCACAAGCGCGCCATCGAGGACCACTTCGACCGCACCTTCGAGATCGAGGAGGCGCTCGAGAAGTCGAACAAGGACGAGCTCCTGCGCGTCGTTCGCGCCGTCAAGCCCGACGACATGGAGTGCGTCTTCGTGCGCCAGCCGCAGGCGCTCGGCCTGGGCCACGCCGTGCTGTGCGGCCGGCACGTCGTCGGCGACCATCCGTTCGCCGTGCTCCTGCCCGACGACCTGATGATCGGTCGGCCGCCCGTCCTCGCGCAGATGGTCGAGCAGTTCAACGAACGCCAGGCCTCGATCATCGCGGTGCAGGAAGTGCCGCGGGAGCACACCCGCCGCTACGGCATCGTCGCCGGCGTCGCCGTCGGCGAGCGGCTGGTCGACATCCGGCAGATGGTCGAGAAGCCGGCGCCCGAAGTCGCGCCGTCGCTGCTCGGGGTCTCGGGCAGGTACGTGCTGACGCCGGGCGTGTTCGAGCAGATCGCGGCGCAGCCGCGCGGCGTCGGCGGCGAGATCCAACTCACCGACGGCATCGCCGCCCTCATGAAGCGCGAGAAGGTCTACGCCTTCCGCTACGAAGGCAAGCGCTACGACTGCGGCAGCAAGGAAGGCTTCCTGCAGGCCAACGTCGAGCTGGCGCTGGCCCATCCGGAGCTCGGCGCCGACTTCCGGCGCTACCTGCGCTCCCTGTCACTCTGAGCGAAGCGAAGAGTCTCGGCGGCCAGGCCGGGATCCTTCGCTCCGCTCAGGATGACGAGCGCCTCAGCGCCGGCGCAGGTAGTGCACGAACTCGTCGCCGGCGCTGCTCTGCTCGACCAGCTCGTTGCCGGTCTGCCGGGCGAAGGCCTGGAAGTCGCGCACCGATCCGGGATCAGTGGCGACGATCTTCAGCACGTCCCCACTGGCCATGTCGGCGAGCGCCTTCTTGGCCTTGAGCACGGGCAGCGGGCAGTTCATGCCGCGCGTGTCGATTTCCTTCTGCGCATCCATCGGCATCGTCCTAGTCGACGTCGACCTCGGTGGCACGCTTGCCGGGAGGAAGCTCCATCCACTGCGGCTCGATGCCGCGCGTGCGCAGCCAGTCGGCGAGGGCCCTGCCCGTCCCGGCCGGCCAGCACTTCACGCGTTCCGGCGCGATCGTGCGGTACTCGGTAAGCTCCGGCGAAAGCACGATCTCGCCGCGAGCGACGACGTGGTAGGCGATGATTACCTGGTTCATGCGCAGGAACTCGTAGGCGCCGATCAGCTTGACCGAGATGGCGGCGAGCGAGGTCTCCTCCGCGACTTCGCGGGCGATTCCCTCCTCGGGGGTCTCGCCCGCCTCCATGAAGCCGGTGATGAGGCCGAAGAAGCGGCCGGGCCAGGCGGCGTTGCGCGCCAGCAGCAGCTGCCCGTCGCGGTCGGCGAGCTCGATGACGGCGGCGAGCACCGGCGTCGGGTTGTTCCAGTGCGTCCAGCCGCAGGCCGGACAGCGCAGCCGCGTCTTCGCACCGCCGTCCTCGGCGACAGCGATCGGCGCCAGGCGCGTCGCGCAATGGGTGCAGAACGTCGTCTCGAAGCTCATGCCGGGAACACGCCGGTGGAGAGATAGCGGTCGCCGCGGTCGCAGACCACGAAGACGATGGTCGCGTTCTCGACCTGCGCGGCGATCTGCAGGGCGACCCAGCACGCGCCCGCTGCCGAGATGCCGGCGAAGATGCCTTCCTCGCGGGCCAGCCGCCGCGTCATCTCCTCGGCGTCGGGCTGGCCGACGAGCACCAGCTCGTCAACGGTCGTCGGGTCGTAGATCTTCGGCAGATAGGCCTCGGGCCACTTGCGGATGCCGGGGATGCGCGAGCCCTCGTTCGGCTGCGCGCCGACGATGCGCACGGACGGCTTCTTCTGCTTGAGGAAGCGCGACACGCCGGTGATCGTGCCGGTCGTTCCCATCGCGCTCACGAAGTGCGTGATGCGGCCGTGCGTGTCGCGCCAGATCTCGGGCCCGGTCGTCTCGTAGTGGATGCGCGGGTTGTCGGCGTTGGCGAACTGGTCGAGGACCCGGCCCTTGCCGTCCTTCTCCATCTGCGTGGCGAGGTCGCGGGCGTACTCCATGCCGCCGCTGCGCGGCGTCAGGACGAGCTCGGCGCCGAAGGCCTTCATCGTCTGCGCGCGCTCGACGCTGAGGTCCTCGGGCATGACCAGCAGCATGCGATAGCCGCGAATGGCCGCGGCCATCGCCAGGGCGATGCCGGTGTTGCCCGAGGTCGCCTCGATCAGGGTGTCGCCCGGCTTGATCGTGCCGCGCTCCTCGGCACGACGGATCATGCTGATGGCCGGGCGATCCTTCACCGAGCCGGCCGGGTTGTTGCCCTCGAGCTTGCCGAGCAGCACGTTGCCGCGGCGGTCGTTCTCCGCGCCGGGGAGGCGAACCAGGCGGACCATCGGCGTAGCGCCGATCACGTCCTCGATCGTCGGGTAGTTCGGCGTGTCGTCGTTCATGGGGGCCGGGCCGCCGTGGTGCCTCGGGTCGGAATCGAACCGACACTCCTCGCGGAACGGGATTTTGAGTCCCGCGCGTCTACCAATTTCGCCACCGAGGCCGGTGCTTGCGGAGCGGGGCAGTTTGCCACAGGGCCCGTAGACTCGCGTGCTTCGGGCGCCGGCTCTGGGCCTGTCTCTTGCCCACATCGCCCTTCATGCCGCCGCTTCCTCCCGTCACCCAGGCCCTTCTGCTCGCCAACGTCGCGATCTTCTTTCTCGAGCGCCTGCTCGGCGGCGGCCTGTTCAACGCCTTCGCGCTGTGGCCGCTCGGAACGAACTTCTGGCCGTGGCAGATCGTCACCTACTCCTTCCTGCACGGCAGCTTCGAGCATCTCTTCTTCAACATGCTCGGCCTGTGGATGTTCGGCGCGGAGCTCGAGAACGTCTGGGGCCAGCGCCGCTACCTGCACTTCTATTTCGCGAGCGTCCTTGCTGCCGCGCTGACCCAGCTGCTGGTCAACGCGCTGCTCGGGTCCAGCGTGCCGACCGTGGGCGCCTCCGGCGGCCTCTTCGGCCTGCTGCTCGCCTTCGCGATGCTCTTTCCGAATCGCATCATCCTGCTCTTCTTCGTGATCCCGATGAAGGCCAAGTACCTCGTCCTGCTCTTCGGGATCATCGAGCTCTACCAGGGCGCAGCCGTGCTCAACACCGGCGTGGCCCACTTCGCCCATCTCGGTGGCATGCTGGGCGGGCTTCTGACGATCCGCTACTGGCGCGGCCAGCCGCCCTTTCGTCGACGCTGACTCGCCGCTCGTCCTGAAGATGCCCCTGAGGCGTGCAGGGAAGCGACGAGCGCTCATGCTGTGCACGAGAGGTCTGCTCCGGAGGAGGTTGCGATGAAGCTGGCGAATGCACGACATCCGTTGCGGTTCCTCGCCGCGCTGGCGGCCGCCGCCTTCGCGCTGCACGGCGCCGTCGCCGCGCCGGCGGTGGGCGTTGCCGGAGGACGCGGCGCGGCGACCCCCGAAAGCACCCGCGTCGCGACCGAGCAGCCCGACCCGGCCCAGATCGAGGCCGGCAAGCAGAAGCTGGCGCGGGCCCACGCCGCCGTCGTCGGCATCGAGGCCACGGCCGTCGAGGATGCGCGCTCGGTCGCCACGCTCGGCAAGTCGCGGCAAGGCTCGGGCGTGCTCATCGGCGACGACGGGCTGGTGCTGACCATCGGCTACCTGATCCTCGAGGCCGAGCGCGTCGACGTGGTCCTGAGCGGCAGTCGCCGCGTCCCGGCGCGCGTGGTCGCCTACGACCTCGCCACTGGCTTCGGCCTCGTCCAGGCCCTGGCGCCGCTGCCGATCCAGGCCGCACCGCTTGGCATCTCCGAGCGCATCGGCTCCGAGGAGCCCCTGCTGGTGGCGAGCGGCGGCGACCAGGGCGACCTGAGCCTGGCCCGCATGGTGTCGCGGCGCGCCTTCTCGGGCTACTGGGAATACCACATCGAGGGCGCCCTCTTCACCGCCCCCGCACGCACCGACCACAGCGGCGCGGCGCTCTTCAATTCCGACGGCGAGCTGGTCGGCATCGGCTCGCTGATCGTCAGCGATGCCCTCGGGCGCGACGCCCCGTCCGTGCGCGGCAACATGTTCGTTCCGGTCGACCTGCTCAAGCCCATCCTCGGCGAGATGCGCAGCAGCGGTGCGTCGCGACACAGCCGGCGGGCCTGGCTCGGCCTCAACTGCGTCGAGTACCAGGGCGCCGTCCGGGTGATCCGCCTGCAGCCGGACAGCCCCGCCGAGGAGGCCGGCGTGCGGCCGGGCGATGCGATCGTCGCCGTCGACGGGAAACCGGTCGCCGACCTGGCGACCTTCTACAAGACCCTGTGGAGCAACGAGCAGCCGGAGCGCGACGTCGCTCTCGACATCCGCCGCGGCGCCGAGATCGTGCGCCTGCAGGTGCACGCCATCGACCGCATGAAGACGCTCAGCCGGCCGCAGGGCGTCTGAGGCGTCGCGCTCAGTAGCCGCGCGCCCGGTCGACTTCGTTCGGCGGCGGCTCGCCTCGCCGCACGGCGTGCAGCGCGGTCACGAACTGATCGACGACGGTCTCGGTCGAGGGCTGCGCCGCGATGTGCGGCGTGATCGTGATGCCGGGCACCGTCCAGAGCGGATCGTCGGCGGGGAGCGGCTCGCGCCGCTGCACGTCGAGCGCCGCACCGCTCAGGTGCCCCGAGCGCACGGCCTCGATCAGCGCCGGCTCGACGACATGCGCACCGCGCGCGACGTTGATCAGGTAGGCGCCGCGCGGCAGGGCCGCGAACGCGGCGGCGCCGAGAAGACCTTCCGTCTCCGGCGTCAACGGCAAGGCGCAGACGACGATCTCGGCGCTTGCCAGCGCCTCGAGAAGGGTTTCGCTCGAGCGCCGGTTCCAGCCGCGAACGACGAAGCCGACCCGTTCCATCCACGACGCGATCTCGCCGCCAGTGGCGCCGGTGCCGAGCACCAGCGCGCGCTGGCGGACGAGCGGGACCGGATGCCGGGACCAGTCGCGCGCCTGCTGCTGGCGCTCGTAGAGCGCGAGGTTGCGGGCATGACGCAGGGCCATGGCCACCACGAACTGGGCCATGCCGGCAGCCTGCTCGCGGTCGACGATGCGCGAGACCCGCACCTGCGGCGCGAGGTCGGGCGCGAGCAGCTTCTCGACGCCGGCGGCGACCGAGCAGATCCAGCCGAGGCGAGGCAGACGCGCGGCGAGCCCGGGCGGCAGTTGCCACGCCAGCACCACGTCGACGTCGGCCAGCTCGGCATCGGTGAGCGCCGAGCGGTACTCGAGCAGCTCGAGGTCCGGCACGCGCGCCGCGATGGCCTGCATGAAGGGAGCCGCCGGGATCGGCTGCGTCGCGAGCAGGACCTTCATGCGGCGATGAAGTTGCCGCAGTCGGCGAAGCGGAGCACCGCCTCGGCCGGGTTGCGCGAGACGCACGCCGGATCGGCGCCGCTCGCGACCCGCTTCAACTGCTCGCGCAGGAAGCGGCGCAGCAGCGCGACGCCGCGGTCGCTGGTGCGCAGGTGCTCGGCCGAGTGCGCCGCGATCGGACCCTGGCTCACCTGCGCCTCGTAGTCGCCGGGGAACTGCCGATGCTCCTCCTCGCTCAGCTCCCACCAGAACTTGCCGTTCATCTTCGAGCGCATCCGGCCGATGTCGCCCGGCGTCCGCACGCGGCCGGCGACGTAGATGCGAAAGTGCGTGTCGTCGATCGGCAGCACCCAGCCGATCGATTCGACTGGGCCGAAGCCGCCGAGGCGCGGGCTCGGCACCACGCGCAGCGTCGGCACCGCCGCCTCGGTGACGCGGCGCAGCGTGCGCCCGTCGTCGAGCGTTCGCCAGCTCTCGACGCGGACGCCGCGCTCGGTCGCGCTCCACTCCACCTTCGGCATCTGGGCCATCGCCGGCGCGAACTGGTGGCCCGAGAAGACGCCGTGCAGGATCGGCACGTGGAAGCTGTCGACGACGTTCTCGAAGTGCTGCAGCCAGTTGCACGGGATGATCGGCGGGCCGCCGCCGCCCAGGCTCGAGTCGTCGGCCTCGAGGAGCTCGCCGGGCCCGAGCTCCTCGAGCACGTCGATCTGCGGCAGCAGCGGCTGCTTCTCAGGCGGCCCGAGGTAGGCGAAGACCAGGCCGTAGCGCTCCTCGAGCGGATACCAGGGCTGGCGGACGTTGCCCTTCAGCGCACCGCCGCCGGGCTCGCAGGGCTGGTCGAGACAGCGGCCGTCGACGCCGAACTTCCAGCCGTGATAGCAGCAGCGGATGCCGTCGTCCTCGACGCGGCCGTAGTACAGCGAGGCGCCGCGATGCGCGCAGCGCGGGTGCACCAGCCCCGGCCGGCCGGCGCCGTCGCGGAACAGGATCAGGTCCTCGCCGAGCGCGCGCACCCGGCGCGGCGTCGCCGCGGCGTCCGCAGCGAGGCCGACCGGGTGCCAATAGCGGCGCAGCAGCTCGCCCATCGGCGTGCCGGCGCCGACCTCCGTCAGCTCGCGGTCGTGCGTCGCCGCCGGCAGGCCGTAGGCGGTGCCCTCGTTCATTCGGGCTTCGCTCCCGAGGCCCTGATGTAGTTGATCCAGCTCGGCGCATCCCTCGCGAACGCGGCGGCGAACTCCTCCGGCGTGTTGCCGAGCGGCGTCTGGCCCTGGTCGACCATCTTCGGCATCACGTCGGGCAGGCGGATCACGGCCGCGATCTCCTTCTGCAGCCGCTCGATGATCGGACGCGGCGTCCCGGCCGGCGCGTAGGCCGCGACCCAGATCGGCAGCTCGAAGCCCTTGAAGCCCTGCTCGGCGAAGGTCGGCACCTCGGGCATCGCAGCGGAGCGCGCCGGCCCGGTCATGCCGAGCGCCTTCAGCTTGCCCGCCTGCACCTGCGGCTTGGCGCCGACCGGGCTGGCGAAGGTGACGTCGAGGCTGCCGCCGATGACGTCGGTGATCGCCGGCTGCTCGCCCTTGTAGGGCACGTGGGTCAGGCTCATGCCGTGGTCCTTGGCCAGGATCTCGCCGTAGACGTTGGCCGACGAGCCGACCCCCCACGAGCCGTAGCTGATGGGGCGGTTCTGCGCCTTCGCCCAGGCGACGAAGCCGCGCAGGTCGCTGTACGGCGCGTTCCCCGGCGCCGTCAGGAGGACGCTGCCGAGCGACACCTGGGTGATCGGCGCGAAGTCCCGGGCCGGATCGAAGGGCAGCTTGTTGAACAGCACGGTGTTGTTCACGTGCGTCGACATCGTCGTGATCATGAAGGTGTAGCCGTCCGGCGGCGCCTTGGCGACGAGGTCGGCGCCCTTGATCGTGTTGGCGCCGGGCTGGGCGTCGACGACGACCGGCTGGCCGAGGCGCTGCGCCAGCTTCTCGGCGATGACGCGGTTGAGCACGTCGATCGCGCCGCCCGGGTTGAAGGGCGAGACGAGGCGGATCGGCTTGGCCGGCCACGACGGCGTGGCCGTCTGCGCCGCGCTCGCGGGCGGCAGTCCCGCGACCAGCACCGCCAGGAGCGCGCCGGCAAGCCGGCGTCGGACGGCCCGCGAGACGACGTCGCGCCGAAGGGTTCGGAAGGCGGTGGATGCACGGTTCAAGTCGTTCTCCTTCGCTGCGGGCCTTCGCCCGATTGTTACTCCCGCGCCTCCCGGACGGCGCCGGCGCGGAGCCCTTCGGCCGGGGTCGGATGGCGCAGGACGACGCCGAGCTCGCGCTTCAGCCGGCGGTTGTCGAGCCGCCTCGATTCGCCGAGGAAGCTCATCTGCGCAGCACTGAACCGGCTCGCGGCCTCGGCCCGGGCGATGCGTGCCGGCCGCGGCAGCCCGTAGACGTCGGCGGCGAGGTCGAAGTAGTCGCCCATGCGCAGCTCGCTGTCGTCGCAGGCGTTGACGACGCGCTGGGGCCGGCCGCGATGCAGCGCGGCGACGCAGGCCCGCGCAAGGTCGTCGGCGTGGATGTGGTTGGTGAAGACGTCGTCGGCCGCCGCGAGCACCGGCGTGCCGCGCGCCAGCCGCTTGCGCGGGTCGCCGCCGCTGCGTCCCGGCGCGTAGATGCCGGGGATGCGCAGGATCGTCACGGCGACGCCGCTGGCCCGCCCGAAGCGGCGCAGCCGGGCCTCGGCGTCGGCACGCCGCCAGGCGCGCTCGGTGGCCGGCCGGATCGGCCGCGTCTCGTCGATCCGGGCACCGGCGCAGTCGCCGTAGACGCCGCTCGTCGAGCCGTAGACCAGGCGGCGGACGCGCTGAGAGCGGGACAGCGCCTGCACCAGGTGCGCGGTGCGCGTGTCGATGCGTCCGTGCGCGGGCGGCGGCGCCAGGTGCAGGACGGCATCGGCGGCCGACGCGAGCCGGCCGAGCGTCGCCGGACGGTCGAGGTCGCCGAGCAGCGGCACGACGCCGGCGGCGCGCAGCTCGTCGACCCGCTCGCGCGACGTCGTCAGCGCCAGCAGCCGCCAGCGGCCGCGCAGGAGGCGCACGACGCGCAGGCCGACATCGCCGCAGCCCACGATGAGCAGCGCCGGTCGCTTGCGGGGAGTCGGCGGATACGGCAAGGCCGGTCGAAGCCGTCGGCGCGAGCCGACGCCGCGGTGCGGGCAAAATCGCGGGTCCAGTCTAGGCCAGGCACCCTGCCGCGGCCGCTCACGCAGCCACCATGCCGTTCACCGTCACCGTCCAGCCGAGCGGCACCAGCTTCAGCGTCGAGCGCGACGAGCCCATCCTGCAGGCCGCCATCCGCCAGGGCATCGGCCTGCCCTACGGCTGCAAGGACGGCGCCTGCGGCTCGTGCAAGTGCCGCATTCTCGAGGGCCGCGTCATCCACGGCGCCCACCAGCAGAAGGCGCTCAGCGCCGAGGAAGAGACCGCCGGCCTCGTCCTCACCTGCCAGGCCGCGCCGCAGACCGACATCGTCCTCGAGGCGCGGACCGTGCCCGGCGCCGGCGAGTTCGCGCCGAGGAAGCTGCCGTGCCGCGTCATCTCGATCGAGAAGCCTGCAGCGGACGTCGCCATCCTCAAGCTGCAGCTGCCGGCCAACGACACGTTCCGCTACCGGGCCGGCCAGTTCGTCGAGTTCATCCTGCGCGACGGCTCGCGGCGCAGCTACTCGATGGCCAACGCGCCGCACACGCTCGGCGACAAGCCGGCCATCGAGCTGCACCTGCGGCACCTGCCGGGCGGCAAGTTCACCGATCACGTGTTCGGCGCGATGAAGGAAAAGGACATCCTGCGCGTCGAAGGCCCGTTCGGCAGCTTCTTCCTGCGCGAGGACAACGACAAGCCGATGGTCCTGCTGGCGTCGGGCACCGGCTTCGCGCCGATCAAGGCGATCATCGAGCACCTGATCCACGTCAAGAACCAGCGCAAGGCCGTGCTGTACTGGGGCTGCCGCAGCCGTGCCGATCTCTACATGCACGAGTGGGCCGAGGCGGCGGCGAAGGAGCACGGTCACATGCGCTACGTGCCGGTGCTCTCCGAGCCCCGGCCGGAGGACGCATGGACCGGCCGCACCGGGCTCGTCCACCAGGCGGTGATGCAGGACCTTCCCAACCTGATGGAGCACCAGGTCTACGCCTGCGGCGCGCCCATCATGGTCGAATCGGCGCATCGCGACTTCGTCGTCAGGTGCGGCCTGCCGGACGACGAGTTCTACGCCGACTCGTTCACGTCCGAGGCCGACAAGCACGGCCCCATGGCCTAGCGGCCTGTTCGCCGCTGCCACCGCTCCGCACACTTCAGCACAGACAGACCAGGAGGACTTCCATGAGATTCATCGTCGCCTTGCTTTCGTCGGCGGCACTGGCCGCGCTGGCCCTTCCCGCGGCGGCGCAGACGCTCGGCGGCGGCGGCTCCCTGGCCACCGGCGGCGCCGGCCCCTCGGGCGCGCAGGGCGCGAGCGAACAGCTCGAGCGCTGCGATTCGCCGAAGGGCACGCTCGCGGTCGTCGAGCCGCAGAACCAGGTGCAGGCCAACCTGCAGCGCTACGGCCTCGGCTCGCCGACCAGCGTCATCCGCATGCTGATCCAGCAGTCGAACTGCTTCCAGGTCGTCGAGCGCGGCACCGGCATGCGCAACATGATGCAGGAGCGCTCGCTCGGCGCCTCGGGCGAGCTGCAGGCGGACCAGAACATCGGCAAGGGCCAGATGGTGGCGGCCGACTTCATCGTCACGCCTTCGGTCGTCTTCAGCGAGAACAACGCCGGCGGCATCGGGGGCGCGCTCGGCGGGCTCATCGGCGGCAGCGGCGGCCGGGCGCTGGCGGGCGTCGCCGGCGGCGTCAAGTTCAAGCAGGCCGAGACGAGCATGCTGCTCGTCGACTCGCGTTCCGGCATCCAGGTCGCGGCGGCGCAGGGCAGCGCCGAGAAGACCGACTTCGCGATCGGCGGCGCGGTCGTCGGCCGCGTCGCTGCCGCGGGCGGCGGCTACAGCAACACCAACGAGGGCAAGATGATCGTCGCCTCGTTCATGGACAACTGGAACAACATCGTCCGCAACGTCCGCAACAACCCGTCGCTGGTGCAGGCACGCGCCGGCGAGGCGTCGCAGCGCAACGCGGCGGCGAGCGTGCGCGCCAATGCCGGCGTCGCCGGCGACGTGATGGTGCCGAAGATCGCCGGCGTCAAGGTGCTGCGCCAGCCGCGCGAGGGCTCGGGCGACATGCAGACGCTGGGCCGCAACGACGAGGTCCTGCTGAACGGCGAGGAGCAGAACGGCTTCGCCAAGGTCACCACCTCGCGCGGCGAGGGCTGGGTCAAGAGCATCCTGCTGAGGAAGCCGTGAGACGTCGCACGGCCCTGGCGGCGCTCGCCTCCGCGACCGTCGCGAGCGGCCTGGCCGCGCCGGCACGGGCGCAGGCGCGGCCGCTCCGCTTCATCGTCCCCTACCCGCCTGGCGGGCCGCTCGACATCGTCGCGCGGGCACTGGCCGAGCGCGCGAAGGACAGCCTCGGCACCATCGTCGTCGAGAACCGCCCCGGTGCCGGCGGCAACCTGGGCGCCGATGCCGCGGCCAAGGCGGCGCCCGACGGCACGACGATCGTCATGGGCGCGGTGGCCACGCACGCCATCAACCCGTGGCTGTTCGCGAAGATGCCCTACGACCCGATCCGCGACTTCACGCCGATCACCGGCGTGGCGCGGGTGCCCAACGTGCTGGTCATGAGCACGGAGAACGCGGCGCGGCTCGGCATCGCCAGCGTCGCCGATCTGGTCGCCTACGCGAAGAAGAACCCGGGCAAGCTCAACTACGGCTCGGGCGGCAACGGCAGCGCCGGCCACCTGGCCGGCGAGATGTTCAAGGCGCAGGCGGGGGTGTTCATGGTCCATATCCCCTACGCCGGCGGCAACCCGGCGCAGCTCGCGCTGCTCGCCGGCCAGGTCGACCTCAACTTCGACAACCTCGCCGCGGCTTCGGCCAACGTCAAGGCCGGCAAGCTGCGCGCGATCGCCGTCACCACCCAGCGCCGCTCGACGGCGATGCCGGAGGTGCCGACGATCGCCGAGAGCGGCCGCTCGCTGGGGCTGGGCGCGTTCGACGTCGACACCTGGTTCGGCATCTTCGGTCCGGCTCGCCTAGCGGTCGACGTCACGGAGCGACTCAACAAGGCCTTCGTCGACGCGCTCAACTCGGCCGAGATCAAGACCCGCCTGGCCGGTCTCTTCGCCGAGCCGATCCCGTCGTCGCCCGACCGCTTCGCGGCGTTCGTCAAAAGCGAGCTGGCGAAGTACGAAGGCGTGGTCAAGGCCACCGGCGCGCGCGTGGAGTGATCCCGGACGCGAAGCTTTCTTGCCCGATGTGAAGGAGCGTGCACCGGCACCCGTTTGCTAGACTTGCCGGCCGCTGCGCAAGCGCTTTCCCGCCGTCGGCTGCCCACCGCCACCTGTTCGCCGGACCCCCGGCCACCCGCCACGCCGGGCCCCACTGCCATCCGACGAGACGCATGACTTTTCAACACACCGACCTGCAGCGCGAGGTTGCCGGGCTGCTCGTCGAAGCGCTCAACCTCGACACCGACCCGGCGGCCATCGACCCGCAGGCGCCGCTCTACGGCGAGGGGCTCGGCCTGGACTCGATCGACATCCTGGAAGTGGCGCTCGTCGTCTCGCAGCGCTACGGCTTCCAGCTGCGCTCGGACGACGAGGACAACGTCCGCATCTTCAAGTCGCTGGCGAGCCTGGCCGACCACATCGCCGCCCATCGCCAGAGCTGAGGGATCGTCGACATGCGCGCCCGCTACGTCGTGGTCGGGTTGGCGGGAGCGGCCTACGTCGCGGCCACGCACTGGGTGATGACGCGGGCGCCGGCGTCGGGCTGGAACGCGCTGGTCGTGGTCGGTCCCATGCTGGCCTTCGCCACGCTCGTCGCGGCGCGGCGCGGCATGCGCCTGCTCGCCGTCCTCGGCGCCGCCGCCACCCTCGGCCTGGTCGTGCAGGCGTGGCGCGGCGGCGGACTCGCGCCGAACACCGTGTACCTGGCCCAGCACGTCGGCATCCACCTGCTGCTGGCCATCGTCTTCGGGAGCACGCTGCAGGCCGGCCGCGAGCCCCTGATCACCGCCCTCGCGCGACGCGTGCACGGCCGGCTCACCGCGAGCATGGTCGCCTACTCGCGCAAGGTCACGCTGCTGTGGACGCTCTACTTCGTCGCCATGGCGATGCTCTCGATCGCCCTTCATCGGTTCGCGCCGTTCGAGGCCTGGGCGGTCTTCGCCAACCTGCTGACACCGCTGGCCATGGCCCTGCTGTTCGTCGGCGAGTACGCGGTCCGTTACCGGCTCCACCCCGAGTTCGAGCGGGCGACGCTGGGCCAGGCGATGCGCGCCTATTCGCAACGCGCCGAACGGCCGACCCCCGGCAGCGCGCCCCTGCCCCATGAGTGACGCGCCCCTGCTCGCCGGCGAGCTCGATCTGCCGATCGCCTGGCGCGACGGCGAGCCGATCACGCGACGCCAGTACATCGCCGACGCATCGGCGCTTGCCGAGCGCCTGCCTGCACCGGGGGCGATGCTGAACCTGTCGAGCGACCGCTACCGCTTCGCCGTCGGCCTCGCCGCCGCCCTCCTGCGCGGACATGCCAGCCTGCTGCCGCCCAACCACCTGGCCGACACCGTCGCCCGGCTGAAGGCTCGCTTCGCCGGCGCCTATGCACTCGTCGAAACCGGCGGCGACGGGCACGGCCTGCCGAGCGTCGCCCACGCGAGCGCAGCGGCCGACACCGACGGCGTGGGCGCGATCCCCTCCATCGCGGCCGACCTCGTGGCGGCGCACGTCCTCACCTCCGGATCGACCGGCGACCCGGTGCCGCATGCCAAGCCGTGGGGCCTGCTGGTGCGCAACGCCCGCGCCGAGGCGCGGCGGCTCGCCGAGGGGATCGGCAGGACGTCGCTCGACGGCATGGCGCTGGTCGCCACCGTGCCGCCGCAGCACATGTACGGCTTCGAGTCGAGCGTGCTGATCGCGCTGCACGGCGGCGCCGCCTTCGCTGCCGGCCGGCCGTTCTATCCGGCCGATGTCGCCGCAGCCCTGGCGGCCGTGCCGGCGCCCCGGATCCTGGTGACCACGCCCTTCCACCTCAAGGCCGTGCTCGACGCGGGCATCGGGCAACCGCCCTTGGCGCTCGTCGTCTGCGCCACGGCGCCGCTCGCGCCGCAGCTGGCCGCGCGCGCCGAGCAGTCGTTGCGGGCGCCGCTCGTCGAGATCTACGGCTGCACCGAGGCCGGCCAGGTGGCGACGCGGCGCACGACGTCCGGCCCCGAATGGCGCACCTTCGATGGCCTGCGCCTGTCCGGCGACGGCAGCGAGGCGAGCGTGAGCGGCGGCCACGTGCCGCAGGCGACGGTGCTGGCCGACGTGCTGGAAGTCCTCGATCCCGAAACCTTCCGCCTGCTCGGCCGCTCGAACGATCTCGTCAACGTCGCCGGCAAGCGCAGCTCCATCGGCCACCTGAACTTCCACCTCAACTCGATCGACGGCGTCGTCGACGGCGCCTTCTGGATGCCGCCCGCCAGGGACGATGCCGACGACGCCGCGGTCACGCGACTGATCGCCTTCGTCGTTGCGCCGGGGCTGTCGCGTCGGCAGATCCACGCGGCGCTGCGCGAGCGCGTCGATGCCGCCTTCCTGCCGCGGCGCATCGTCCAGGTCGAGGCTCTGCCACGCGAGCCGACGGGCAAGCTGACCGCGGCGTCGCTGGCTGCCCTCGCCGCCGCTGCGTCGACAGCGGACGCGCCGTGAGCACGACCGCCTCCTGCCGGGTCGAGATCGCACCGGACCACCCCGCTTTCGACGGCCACTTCCCGGGCCAGCCTCTGCTGCCGGGCGTGGCGCTGCTCGCCGAGGTGCTGGAGGCGGCGAGCGCCGATCCGGTCCTCGCCGCCTGCATCGGCGCGCGGCCGGTGCTCGAGGTCGCCAAGTTCCTGGCGCCGGTGCGGCCGGGCACGACGCTGGCGATCGACTTCCGGGTCGTCCCGCGCTCGCTGGCCTGGACGGCTCGCGCGGGCGAGCAGGTGGTCGCAAGCGGGCAGTTCGGCCGTGCCGACGCCGCCAGCGGCGAGCCGCGATGAAGGCCGACAGCAGCGCCGCGCCGCCGACCGGCTGGGCCCGCCAGCGCGAGCGCAGCAGCCTGCCGCTGCTGCGCCTGATGCGCTCGGTCGCGCTCGGCGCCGGTCGCCGGGCGACGCGCCTGCTGCTGCCGCCGATCGCGCTCTACTTCGTGATCTTCGGCGGCTCGGCGCGGCGTGCATCGAAGGCCTATCTCACGCGCGTGCTCGGCCGACCCGCGACCTGGCGCGACGGCTACCGGCACGTGCTCGCCTTCGCCTCGGTGGTTCTCGACCGCGTCTATCTCCTGCAGGAGCGCTTCGACGAGTTCCGCTTCGAGGCACACGGCGTCGAGGAGATCATGGCCCCGTTCGAGCGCGGCGAGGGCGTGCTCGCCTTCGGTGCCCACCTCGGCAGCTTCGAGGCGCTGCGCATGATCGGCCTCGACAAGGGCCTGCGCGTCGCGATGATCATGTACGAGGACAACGCGCGCCTGATCAACGACACCCTGGCCGCGATCGCCCCGAAGGCAAAGCTGCACACGATCGGCCTCGGCCGGGTCGACGCCATGCTACAGCTGCGCCAGTGGCTCGACGAAGGCGGGCTGGCCGGGCTGCTCGCCGACCGCACCCTGCCGGGCAACCCGCAGCGATCGAAGGGCGTCTGCGTCTCCTTCCTCGGCGCACCGGCCTGGTTTCCGGACGGACCGTTCCGCCTCGCCGCCATGCTGCGCCGAAGGGTCGTCTTCATGGCCGGCATCTACCGCGGCGGCGGACACTACGACCTGCGCTTCATGCCGATCGTCGACTACACCGGGGCCCGGGCGATGACCGGCGCCGAGCGCGACGCGGCGATCCGCGCCGGCGTCGAGCGCTACGCCGCCATCGTCGAGTCGCTGTGCCGCGAGGCGCCGTACAACTGGTTCAACTTCTACGACTTCTGGTCCGATGCACCCGCCGATCCGCAGCACCAAGGCCCGAACTGAGCGGCGCGGTGTCGTCCTCGCGCTCCTGTCCGCCGGCCTCGCCGGCGCGTCGCTGCGCTCGCTGGCGGCCGGGCCGTTCGACCTCGCCGCGCTCACCGCCCTGCTGCAGCGCGTGAAGTCGGGGGAAGCGACATTCACCGAGACCCGGCGCATCGAGATGCTCGACCGCACGCTCGCATCGTCGGGACGTCTCTCCTTCCGCTCGCCCGATGTCTTCGTCCGCGAAACGCTGCGGCCGCGACGCGAGAAGCTCGCGGTCGAAGGCAACACGCTGACGATGAGCTTCGGCGACCGCAGCCGGACCATGCAGCTCGACGCCTCGCCCGAGGCGGCGGTGATCGTCGAGGCCGTGCGCGGGACGCTGACCGGCAACCGCGAGTCGCTCGAGCGCCTGTTCGCGACGACGGTATCGGGCGGCCCTGAGGCGTGGACGCTCGAGCTCGTGCCGCGCGACGCGCGGCTGCGCGGCCAGGTCGCGTCGGTGCGGGTCGCCGGCCGCGAATCGGTGGTGCGCGAGGTGCAGGTGCTGCTCGCCGACGGCGATCGCTCGGTGATGACGATCACGCCGCTGAGCCCCGGGCGCGGCCCGTCCTGACACGATGACGGCCGACCCGCCGCGCGGCCGCACGGGCGTCCTCGCCGTCGTCCTCTGGCTCCTCGGCTGCGCCGTGGCGCTCGTCGTCGCCGTGCGCGCCGACTACGTCGCCGACCTGTCCGCGTTCCTGCCGTCGGCGCCGACGGCGGAGCAGGCCGTGCTGCTCGACCAGGTGAAGAACGGGGCCGCCTCGCGGATGGTCTTCATCGGCATCGAGGGTGGCGGCGCGGCCGAGGGCGCGACACAGCGCGCGGAAGCGTCGCGGCAGCTCGCCGCCGCGCTCCGCGCCGATCCGCGGTTCACCTCGGTGAGCAACGGCGACACCGCGGCGTGGGCCGACGTCGGCCGCTTCGTCTTCGAGCACCGCTATGCGCTCAGCCCGGCCGTCGACGCGGCGCGCTTCGAGGTCGAGGGACTGCGCAGTGCGATCGACGAGACCGTGTCGCTGCTCGGCACGCCGGCCGGCTCGCTGCTCAAGCCGATCCTCTTTCGCGACCCGACCGGCGAGACGCTGCGCATCGCCGAGGCGATGACGCCGGCGCACGCGCCGCGCAGCGAGAACGGCGTCTGGGTGTCGCGCAGCGCGCCGCGTGCCGTGCTCGTCGCCACGACGAAAGCCGACGGCGGCGACCTCGACGGCCAGCAGGCGGCGCTCGAGGCGATCGGGGCGGCGTTCGCGAGGAATGCAGCGCCGGGCCTGCGCCTGCAGCTCTCCGGTGCCGGCAAGTTCGGCGTGAGCTCGCGCGAGCGCATCAGGAGCGCCGTCGAGCGCCTGGCGCTCTTCGGCTCGGTGCTGGTCGTCGCCTTCCTCGTCGTCGCGTTCGCCTCGCTTCGTTCGCTGGCGATCGCCATGCTGCCGGTGGCGACCGGCATCCTCGCCGGCATCGCCGCGGTGAGCCTCGGCTTCTCGCAGGTGCACGGCATGACGCTCGGCTTCGGCACGACGCTCATCGGCGAGGCCGTCGACTACGCGATCTACTACCTGATCCAGGCGCGGCCCGCCGCCGGTGCGGCGTCGGACGACACGCCGGCGCCTGCGGGCGCCGCGCGCTGGCTGCGCGAGAGCTGGCCGACGATCCGGCTGGGCCTGCTCACCTCCGTCATCGGCTTCGGGGCGCTCGTCTTCTCCGGCTTCCCCGGCCTGGCCCAGCTCGGCGTGTTCTCGATCGCCGGCCTGCTCGCCGCCGCGGCGACGACGCGCTTCGTCTTCCCGGTGCTGGCGCCGCGCGGCGCGCCGGGGCAGGGGCTGCGCCGGCAGCTCGGCCGCTTCATGCAGCTGCTCTCCGATGCGCTGCCGCGCGCGCGCTGGGTCTTCCTCGGCATCACCTTCATCGCCGCCGCCGCGCTCGCCTTCCTGCCCTCGCCCTGGCGCGGCGAGCTGATGTCGCTGAGCCCCATCGGTCCCACGGACCTGGCCCTCGACGCCGCCCTCCGCGCCGACGTCGGCGCGCCGGATGCCGGCATGCTCGTCGCGGTCTCGGCACCCGACGAAACGGCGGCGCTGGAGGCGGCCGAGGCGGTCGGCACCCGTCTCGACCAACTGGTGCGCGACGGGGTGCTCGCCGGCTACGACTCGCCGGCGCGCTTCCTGCCGAGCCCGCGGACCCAAGCCTTGCGCCGCGCGGCGCTGCCCGACGAGGCGACCTTGACGACGAGGCTGGCGGCGGCGACCGAGGGAGGCCCAATCCCGCTCCAGCGGCTCGGCCCGTTCGTCGCCGACGTGCAGGCGGCTCGCGCGCAGAGGCCCGTTGCCCGCGCCGACCTCGAAGGCACGCCGCTCGGCGTGGCCGTCGACGGCCTGCTGCTGCGCGGGGACGGCAGCCGGCCGTGGCGGGCGCTCGTCAACCTGCAGCTGCCCGAGGCCGGCCGCCTCGATGCGGCACGCGTGCGCACGGCGCTCACCGACGTGCCCGGCGCGCGCCTTGTAGCGGTCAAGGCCGAGCTCGACGCCATCTACGACCGCTTCCTCCTTCAGGCGGCCTGGCAGGCGGCGGCCGGCGCCGTCGCCGTGCTCGCCCTCCTCGGCTGGCAGCTGCGCAGTGCGCGCCGTCTCGGTCGCATCGTCGTGCCGATCGCCGCCTCGACGCTGCTGGTGCTCGGAGCGCTCTCCGCCGGTGGCGTCGCCTTCGGCATCCTGCACCTCGTCGGCATCCTGCTCACGGCCGCGATCGGCTCGAACTACGCGCTCTTCTTCGATCACTTCCGCGAGCACGGCAGGAGCGACAGCGACACGCTGGCGTCGCTGCTCCTCGCCACCCTGACGACGGTGGCCTCGTTCGGCCTGCTGGCGGTGTCCGGCATCCCGGTGCTGCGGGCGATCGGCGAGGTCGTCGCGCCGGGCGCCCTGCTCTGCCTCCTCCTCTCCGCGTCGTTCATCGGCACGGCGTCGGGGCCGCCGATCGCGCATGGGAAAATCGCGCTGCCGTGACGACCCCGCCGACCGCTCCCCGCGCGCCTGCCTCGCCGCGCCTCGCCACCGGACCTCGCTCGTGGCCCCCCTACGTGACCGCGAGCGCCGCCCTCCACGTCGGCGCCGGCCTCTCCGCGGTCGCGTTCCCGGCCGAGTGGCCCTGGGCGCTGGGCGCTGTCGCCGCCAATCACCTGGCCCTCACCGGCGCAGGTCTCTGGCCGCGCTCGAGGTGGCTCGGCTCGAACTGGACGCGCCTTCCCGCCGCGGCCATCGCACGGCACGAGATCGCGCTGACGATCGACGACGGCCCCGACCCCGAGGTCACGCCCGCGGTCCTCGACCTGCTCGACGAAGCCCGGGTTCCGGCGACCTTCTTCTGCATCGCGCGGACGGCGGCGGCGCACCCGGCCCTCTGCCGCGACATCGTGCGCCGCGGACACAGCGTGCAGAACCACAGCGACCGGCACTCGAAGGCGTTCTCGCTGCTCGGACCGGCGGCGATGGCCGACGAGATCCGCGCCGCCCAGGACCGGCTCGCCAACATCACCGGCGAAGCGCCGAGCTTCTTCCGCGCTCCGGCGGGCCTCCGCAATCCCTTCCTCGCGCCGGTGCTCGAGCGGCTCGCCCTGCAGCTCGTGAGCTGGACGCGGCGCGGCTTCGACACGGTGCGGCGCGAGCCCGAAGCGCTCGTGCGGCGGCTGAGCCGCGGCCTGGCCGCCGGCGACATCCTGCTCCTGCACGACGGCAACGCCGCGCGCACCGCCGGCGACCAGCCGCTCATCCTGGCCGCCCTGCCCGGCCTGCTGGCGCGCTTCGCGCCGGCCGGCGTGCGTGCCGTCACCTTGCCGGCAGCGGCGCGCGGCGACGCAGCGGCATGAGCGGGACCCAGGGTCGTGAGCGACGCAGCGCCGTGAGCGACGCCCCGCCCTCGGCGCTGTGGCGGTCGCTCATCGACGGGGCCAGCGAGCCGTACCGGCGGGCCGGCCGCTTCGCCTGGCACTTCGCGCGCGGCAAGCTGCGCTGGGACCCGGTCTTCGGACATCTGGTGGAGCGCGGGCTCATCGCGCCACGGGCGCGCGTCCTCGACATCGGCTGCGGCCAGGGGCTGCTCGCCAGCCTGGTCGATGCGGCCGGCACCGCCGAGCGCGAGGGTCGCTGGTCGGCGGCGTGGGCGCCGGCGCCGACCGGTGCGCGCGTCACCGGCATCGAGCTGATGGCGCGCGACGTCGCGCGGGCCCGCGATGCGCTCGGCCAT